>JGI1652J44930_10001025_pt1 | contig 10768 bp, 3 predicted proteins | sample NewIslsDNAsample_FD_44930 | JGI IMG/M metagenome (IMG submission 44930)
GCTGATTCTCTCCGGAATCTGCTCCGGTCCAGTGATGAGAACACGGTGGTGGCCGTGACGGGGGTTGCAAGTCTTTATGGATTTATGCGGTTGTCCGATCTCGTGCGAATTGTAGAACCTGACATCAAAGGCAGGCTTGTCGTATTCTTTCCTGGGACAAAGGATGGTAACAACTACCGCCTTCTTGATGCCCGTGATGGTTGGAACTACCTTGCTCACAGCATCACGCTAAATGGTTCCGGAGGTGCGTTATGAAGATTTTTGAGACGTTGGATCGCGATCCGCGTACGAGTTCCCTTGCAAACGAGGGTCAGGCGCGCATTACTGGTACTCGGGATGACCGTGCAATCCGTGAGCTTCGTGCAGAGCTCGAAACCTTTGTATGTGAGGGTCAATACGGAGATGCAATCGAGCGAATCCTGCAAAGCTATTTGACCCGACTGAATCAACCACGGCAGCATGCAGCTTGGGTCAGCGGATTTTTTGGTAGCGGTAAATCCCATCTCCTGAAAATGCTGGGGCATTTATGGGTCGATACTCCTTTTGAAGACGGATCCACTGCCCGTTCTCTCGTTCCGGAGCTTTCGGATGATATCAGGGCCTTATTACGTGAGCTGGATACGCATGCTGCCCGAATTGGAAAGCCACCAGTTGCCGCAGCCGGGACGTTGCCGTCCGGCAGTGGAGATCATGTGAGGCTTACGGTTCTTTCGATTATTCTTCGTGCATGCGGATTTCCCGATCAATACCCACAGGCGCAATTCTGTTTTTGGCTGCGGGACCAAGGATACCTTGAGCAAGTGCGTACTGCCGTTGAAGCTGCGGGTAAAGATTGGTTCAAGGAACTCAACAATATGTATGTTAGCCCTTTGATTGCACAGGCTGTTTTGGCCTGCGATCCCAATTTTGCCACTGACGAGCGCCAAGCACGCCAAGTTCTCCGGGCGCAGTTTCCAAATCCTACAACAGATATTTCTACCGCCGAGTTTATTGAGGCGGCCCGCAAAGCGCTTTCATCCGATGGAGAGCTTCCACTGACCGTTCTTATACTCGACGAAGTTCAGCAGTACATCGGTGACTCTACGGACCGTGCGGTGACATTTACCGAGATTGCCGAGGCTATTCAAACACAGATGGACAGCCGTGTCATGCTCGTCGCATCCGGGCAGTCTGCTTTATCGTCAACGCCATTGCTTCAAAGGCTTCGTGATCGTTTTCATATTCATGTTCAACTGGCGGACACGGATATTGAAGCTGTTACCCGCAAAGTCTTGCTTCGTAAAAAACCAAGTGCAGTTGATCATATTCGTAACGTGCTTGAAAGAAATGCCGGCGAAATTTCGAAGCATTTGCAGGGAACCCGCTTGGCGGAACGAACAGAGGATCGTCAAATTATCGTTGAGGATTATCCTTTGCTCCCCACACGGCGCCGGTTCTGGGAGGAGTGTTTTCGGGCGGTAGATGCTGCCGGCACCCACAGTCAATTGCGGTCACAACTCCGGATTTTGAATGATGCGTTGAAAGATATTGCTGAATCCCATCTTGGAATGGTGATACCCGCTGATACACTGTTTGAGGCCATTGCCCCTGACCTCGTGAATACAGGGGTTCTATTAAACGATGTTTTCACAAGAATTAAAGAGCTTGATGATGGCAGCAACGACGGCCGACTGAAGAAACGGCTTTGTGGACTCGTCTTTCTTATCAACAAGCTTCCACGCGAAGCGGGTGCCGATGTGGGTGTGCGGGCAACAGCAAAAATACTTGCTGATTTGTTGGTGGAAGATTTGGACGCTGATTCTGGCCCGTTACGTAAAAACGTTGAAACACTTCTGGAATCTCTTGTCAGTGACGGCTTTCTCATGAAAGTTGGTGATGAATACAGAATTCAAACGACTGAAGGTGCGGAGTGGGATCGTGCTTTCCGGGAAAGGGTTGCTGCTTTGCGGCAAAAGGAACCGGAGATTGCATCGAAGCGAGATCAGCTTTTGGCAAGTGAAGTTCAGAAAATCGTGGGAGAAATTCGCTTGGTTCATGGGGAATCTAAACTTCGCCGAACCATGGTGTTACATGCCCGCGAAGACGAACCTCCAGTTACCAGTGATCAGATCGTCGTATGGATGCGGGATGGCTGGTCGACAAGCCAAAAGGATGTGGAGAATGAGGCCCGTCGTCGTGGCCAAGACGATCCTGTTATCCATATCTTCATACCTCGTTCGGCTGCCGATGACCTCCGAACCCGGATTATTGAAACCGAGGCTGCTAGACAAGTGCTGGACTCTAAGGGTAATCCCAGCACTCCGGAGGGTAAAGAGGCCCGTGAAAGTATGTCTAGTCGACTCCAGATGGCTCAATCGGCTCGTGATGATCTGATCCATGAGGTGATTGCTTCCGCAAAAGTATTTCAAAGCGGTGGTAATGAGGTATATGGTGATTCATTGAAATCCAAGATCGAAACTGCCGCCAAAGCTTCCTTGGCTCGCCTGTTCCCACGTTTCGGCGAAGGGGATCATCGGTCTTGGGATATTGCGTTGAAACGGGCACGTGAGGGATCTGACCAACCCTTTAATATAGTGGGTTGGAGTGATTCAATAGAAGACCATCCTGTAGCCAAGGAAGTGTTAAACGTTATAAGTAATGGTGCCAAGGGTGGTGACGTACGGAAGATTTTAAAGGGAGCTCCTTACGGTTGGCCTCAAGATGCTATTGATGCGGCTTTAGTGGCATTACACCGTACTGGTGTCCTTCGTGCTACGCTGAACGGAAAGATTGTGCTTCCGGGCCAGCTCGATCAGAACCGTATTTCCAGTGCCGAGTTTCGCCCTGAGAAGATCCGTCTGGGAACTGCGGACAAGATTGCACTGCGTGGTCTGTACCAAAAAGCCGGGGTGTTAGCAAAATCAGGTGAGGAAGAATTGAAAGCGAACCAGTTCTTGGACAAGCTTTTGGAACTCGCAAGAGATGCGGGAGGCGATCCCCCTTTGCCGGCTCGACCGGATACCACGAAGATTCAGGAGTTGAAGCGTCTTGCCGGGACGGAGCAACTAGGAGCAATCCTTCAAATCAAAAACGAAATGGAAAAGTGGATTTCCGAGTGGGCTGAATTAAAGCAGCGCGCAGAAAAACGGTTGCCAGGATGGAGGTTACTGGAGCGTCTGCTCGACCATGCCGAAACACTTCCGGTTGCTGCAGAGGTAAAACCCGAAGTGGAGGCCATTCGATTAAAACGATCCCTTTTAGAGGAGACGGATCATGTCCCACCCATACGGGCAAAGGTCGCAGCTGCCCTCCGTGACGCCGTGACTAAACAATATGATGCATTCCAAAAAGCATGGGAAGAAGGAATGCACATACTTCAGAACGATCCTTCTTGGAATGCCCTTGACGATAATACATGGAAAGATATATTTGCCCAAGTCGGATTACGGTCACCGGTCAAACCGTCAATAAAAAGTGATGAAGACCTTTTGCAAGCACTCGACAAACAACCGATTGCCGCGCGTATAGATGCCGTGGCGGCAGTTCCTGAGCGGGTTGCCCGAGCTCTTGAAGAAGCTACACGCAGGCTAAAACCAAAAGCCAGACGCATCTCACTCCGACCTGCTACACTTGAAACGGAAGATGATGTCAAAGCTTGGCTAGCCGAGCACGAAAGTAAGCTTCTTGAAGCCATTAGACAGGGTCCGATCATCATCGGTTAAGGAGGGAAAACCCAATGTCAGTACTTTCAAGCGAATTACGTAACCAGCTTGCCCGGGTGGTGGTGGCCGCCCGGGAGGCCGCCGAGACAGGTGCTCGCTCCGCTCTCCAGGCTCTTGCGGTTCATCACTACGAGCCATATAGTCCGATGACACCCGAACAACGCAGACTGCGTAATCGGCTTCGTGCGCACGGAAGACAGCTCGGCGACAAGCGTAATCCCAAGGATGGTACCCAGGAGATCGACCTCCTTGTTCGCGAATGCGCTTATCAGCACTGGCATCGCATGCTTTTCGCTCGCTTCCTTGCTGAGAACAATTTGCTTATCGAGCCAAATTCCGGTGTAGCCATCACAATGTCCGAATGTGAGGAGTTGGCTCGTGAACAGAGGGAAGATCCGTGGATGATGGCCAGCCGTTTCGCTCAGCGGATGCTCCCCCAGATTTTTCTAATGGATGATCCGGTTTTGGAAGTCACCTTGCCGCCGGAGACGCGGCAGACACTGGAGCGATTACTGGCCGAGCTTCCTTCCGATGTTTTTACTGCTGAAGATTCTCTTGGGTGGACCTATCAATTCTGGCAGTCGGCTGAGAAGGAACGTGTCAACAATAGCGGAGAGAAGATAACGGATCGAACGCTTCCTGCAGTTACGCAATTGTTTACCGAACACTACATGGTACTCTTCCTCCTACATAACACGATCGGCGCTTGGCACGCCGGTAAGATTCTTGCCAATCGGCCGGAACTTAAACAGTCCGCGCAAAACGAGCAGGAACTTCGTGAAGCGGTAGCGATCAATGGCTATAGCTTCGACTACCTTCGATTTGTTCGGGAACCAGTTAATGAGAAGGATGACGACGGAGCAAAAGGTCCTTGGCGACCGGCTGCAGGAACGTTCGACGGTTGGCCGCGCCAAGCGAAGGACCTTAAAGTGCTTGACCCTTGCTGTGGTAGCGGGCACTTTCTCGTTGCTGCATTCCATTTGCTGGTTCGATTGCGCATGACTGAAGAGGAATTATCGTTGGAAGAGGCTATCCGGGCTGTACTTGCCGAGAATCTCTTTGGGCTGGAGTTAGACGCTCGTTGTACGCAGATTGCAGCGTTTAATTTGGCACTTACTGCATGGAAGATGGTGGGTCGTGTCATTGATCTTCCACCTCTCAACATTGCCTGTTCGGGTCTGTCCATCGGGGTGTCCAAAAATGAATGGCTAAAGCTTGCCGGTGAGGATAGTAGCTTGAGATATGGTATGGAGCAGTTGTATGACCTTTTTGAACAAGCTCCGGAACTTGGTTCACTAATCGATCCGCGTCGTGCGCTCCCTGATGGAAATGCTACATTGTTTGCCGAGCTTTCGACGTTGCTCAGTAGCGTTTTCAAGAGCAAGGAGGTTGTTACCAGTGACGAGCAATGGGAGATAGGAGTAGCTGCTAAAGGTATAGCTAAAGCTGCAGAAATGTTGGTTAACGACTACACACTTATTATCACAAATGTTCCATATCTAGGGCGTGGTAACCAAAGTGAGAAATTAAAGGCTTTTGCAGACGATTATCACAGCGAAGCAAAGCAAGATCTTGCGACAATGTTTGTGGATAGGTGTTTACGGTTCTTGGACAAAAATGGTTCATTGGCTGTAGTAAGTCTTCAAACCTGGTTATTCCTCCCGCGCTATTTTAATTTTAGAAAGCGCTTGCTATCAAACCTGACTTGGAATGTTGTTGCAAAACTTGGTTCAGGGGGATTTGAAACGATTAGCGGTGAAGTCGTAAATACTGCAATGTTGGTAGTATCTAACTCAAGGCCATCAGACAAATGGGCCATTTCCGGGCTAGATGCAACCTATTCACTATCAGTAGCTGAGAAGAAGAAAATCTTACTGACCGGTCCTGTTAAGTATGTAAACCAAGTAAATCTCAGACGGGGTCAATATGTCATCCGCCTAGCATCATCAGTATTAAAAGAACGCTTGGGTGACTATGCCCGAGCGTGGCAAGGTCTAGTTACAGGGGATGACAATCGATTTCTATGTAAATTCTGGGAGGTCAATAACCGGAGTGAAATATGGCGTAAAATCCAAAGGCCACCTCAAACTACTGCACTCTATACTGGGCGAGAAATGCTTGTTCGCTGGGAGAATGGAGAGGGATCACTTCACAATGATTCGAGAGCACATAACTTTCCTCCACCTAGTGTTCTTGGTCGATGGGGAGTCGCCATACAGCGTATGAATGGATTACACGTAACTTTGTTCACTGGTGACATCTTTAATGATGCTGTTGCCCCGCTTATCCCAAAAGATGATGAACTTCTTTTACCTATATGGGCATTTGCGGAATCAGATGAATTTGTATCAGCTGTTCGGCTTGTTAACCAAAAGGTAAACGTTACACCAGGTGCTTTTGCAGAAGTCGAGTTCGACTTAGAGAAATACAAAAAAATAGCTAAAGAACGTTACCCAGAGGGTTTACCCGAGCCCCAATCGAACGATCCAACCCAATGGCTATTCCACGGCCACCCGGTGAAAGCCGAAGCCCATACCGTACTCCAGGTCGCAGTCGCGCGTTTACTCGGTTACCACTGGCCGGCGGAACAAGACCCGGACATGAACCTCGCTGCCGAGGCACGCGAGTGGGTTAAACGCTGTCATGAGCTGAGTCAGTTTGCCGACAAGGACGGAATAGTCTGTCTTTACCCCGTGCGTGGAGAGAGTTCAGCGGCGGATCGGCTGCGTCATCTTCTTGCTGCTGCGTTCGGTAATGACTGGTCGACAGCAAAGGAAAAGCAGCTTCTCCAAGCTGCGGCTCCTAATGGTAGACCACCTTCATCCCTCGAGGAGTGGTTACAGGATAAGTTCTTCGAGGAACACTGCAAACTGTTTCATCACAGACCGTTCATATGGCACATCTGGGATGGCCGCAAAGATGGCTTTAACGCTTTGGTCAATTATCACCGTCTTGCTGGCCCTAACGGTGACGGTCGTCGTACCTTGGAAGCATTGACCTATACGTACCTAGGTGACTGGATCGAACGGCAGAAAGTTGAACAGCGTGAGGGCAAGGAAGGTGCGGACGCTCGTCTTGCCGCCGCTCTCGACCTACAGGAGCAGCTAAAAAAGATCCTGGAGGGCGAGCCTCCGTATGACATTTTTGTCCGCTGGAAGCCGTTGCATGAACAGCCAATTGGTTGGGAACCGGACATCAATGACGGCGTCCGGATAAACATTCGTCCGTTCATGTCCGCCACGCTGAAAAAGGGTGGTCGAGCCGGCGCCGGTATACTAAGATGGAAACCGAATATCAACTGGAAAAAGGACCGTGGGAAGGAACCGGAAAGTCTGCGCCCCAGGGATGATTTCCCCTGGTTTTGGGGCTGTGATCCAGAGAGACACCCCGAGCATCGTACCAACTTCATGGGTGGCCAAAACTTCGACGGCAACCGATGGAATGACTTGCATTATAGCAACGCGGTGAAACATGCAGCACGGGAACGCGCGGCAGAGGGGGTGAAGTCGTGAGAACGCAGAAGGTTGCGTCTGCGACTCTCTTGGATGAACTGGTTTCCTCATTGCGCGCCTGTGACACGACTCCAGATGGCATGGTTCGTCCTGCAGCAATCTTGTGGACAGATCCAAAACGACAATGGTTGCCGCTGAAAGCCATGCTTTTGGAGTGTTTGCCTGAACTGATCATTTTAGGGGACTATGATCCTGTTCACCGCACCGGGCCGGCAATTTGGATTCGCTGTGTGGTTGATCGGACGCTTGAGGATCCGAAAATTCCCGAGGAACGGGTGCCGATTGTCTACTTGCCTGGTGTGGCAAGGCAGGACCTGCGTGCGGGTGAGGACTGCCCGATGGAGTTGAGACCCCTTGTTGAATTGATGTTTCGAGGAACACTGTGGTTGCAGCGCGGTGGTCACGACTGGACGGTCACAGCCTTTCTGACTTCACCGCATGGGCTTGCTTTGGATCTTGCAAGGGATCAGGATACGCTCGATGCATTGGAACGGGCACTTCGTGAGGTGGCTCAGACCCCTGTTGACCAACTTCGGGGACGTCGGCTTGAAGCAGAGGATTTTGACAAACTCCTTTCGACTGATGTCATACGTGATCTGCTGAGATGGATGAGCGATCCGAAAACAACAAAGGAACGGATGGGTACCGAGCGTTGGGAAGCATTCCGCAACCAATGTCGGGCACAGTTTGACTTCGATCCCGAGAAAGACGGTGAGATCACCGCCGGCGAGCGACTGGGCTTGGGGGAAGGGCCATGGAAAGAGGTATGGGAGCGTTTTGAAGAGTCTCCTCAGGTATTTCCAGGAATTCCTGATCTGCTTCGGCGTTCGCAGCCGGATGAACTTCTTTTCGAGCGTGCACCATGGCCGAACCTTAACGATCAGGATGAAGAGGGGGTTCGGATTGAACTTGCCGGACTAAAGGATCTTTCACACAGCGAAGCGTGTACCAAGGTGTTGGAACTTGAGCAAAAGCACGCCGAACGCCGGAGATGGGTCTGGGCCCGACTTGGCCTTTCGCCGATGGCCGCGGTACTTGAACCGCTAGCGCGGCTCGCCCGCGTGGCTCGGTCGGCTCTCGGGGGAAGTACGCCAGATGAGATCGCGAATGCTTACGTGGAAGGTGCTTGGGAGGCCGACGCGGCATCCTGGGAGGCGGTGACTCTGGCTCCAATCGCTGATGAGGCTCTTATCAAAAACACCGTTCGAATTTTGCTCGAACCATGGCTGGACGAATCGGCTCGCGCGTTTCAGCGAGCGGTCGAGATGCATCCGTTTCCAGGTAAGGGAAAACAGGAAGCCGTAGCAGGGGAGCCAAGTATGTGTCTTCTGTTCGCGGATGGCCTTCGTTACGATGTCGGGCGGAAGCTTGCCGAACGGCTGGAAGCCAAAGGGTGTCGTGTCAAGGTTCGATGGCGGTGGGCAGCATTACCGACGGTGACAGCGACAGCAAAACCTGCTGTCACGCCGGTCGCTGGTGATATTGTGGGTGACAAACTCCCTGAGGATTTTACCCCGAGGTTCTCTGAGAGTGGTAAGCCCGCCAATGCGGCAGCGCTTAGAGCCGCTTTAGAGGCACGGGGATACCAGGTATTGCAAAACGACTTTGAAGACCGAACCGACAACGACGAAGCATTCGGTTGGTGTGAGGCGGGTACAATCGACCGCCGGGGGCATGACCTTGAAGACGATCTGGCCCGACATATCCTACAGGAAATTGAACGTTTGACTGAACGAATCCTGAGGTTGTTCGATGCCGGTTGGGCATCCGTGCGTGTGGTGACTGACCACGGATGGCTTTGGGTTCCTGGAGGGTTGCCCAAGGTCGATCTGCCCAAGCACCTGACGGCAAGTCGTTGGAAGCGATGTGCCGTTATTGAAGGAGAATCACAAGTTGATACGTTAATTGTACCTTGGTATTGGAACACATCCCAGTGTTTTGCAACTGCACCCGGGATCGCCTGTTTCAATGCCTCACCGAGTTATGCGCACGGTGGGCTCAGTATTCAGGAGTGCCTGATTCCTGATTTGTTCGTTGAAAGAGGGAGGGGATCGGTACATCGAGCAATTATCAAATCAGTGACTTGGCTTAGAATGCGCTGTTTTGTTGAGGCGGATTGCTCAGTGGACAGAGTAATTGCCGATCTCCGTCTTGAACGACCCGACGGGATTTCCGTGGTTGCATCCACCAAGAAACTGGATAAGGACGGTACGACCAGTTTGATCGTTGCCGATGATGCATACGAAAACAAGGATCTGGTTCTGGTTCTTCTGGACCAGGAAGGAAATGTTCTCGCTCAGCGGAAAACCAAGGTGGGAGATTCCTTATGATTACTCCTGTTGAAATGGATCGTCTCGACGAGATTGCTGCGTCTGTCTTTGAAGGATACCTCGTCCGTAAAGACTTGGTTCGAAAGTATGCCCGACAGTATCCCGTCCCAACCTACGTGGTGGAGTTCCTCCTGGGCAGGTATTGTGCAAGCACCAATGAGGAGGAAATCCAAGAGGGGCTGGAAATTGTCGGGAAGCAGTTGAAAGGTCGAACGGTACGTACCGGAGAAGAAGAGCTTTTCAAGGCGAGGGCACGGGAGGAAGGCTCAGTTAAGCTGATTGATATCGTCAAGGCCAGACTTGACGCAAGAAACGACTGCTATGTGGCCGAATTGCCGAGCCTGAATCTGCGGGACGTTCAGATCGCCGATTCGCTCGTAAAAGAGAACGAAAGGATGTTGACAGATGGGTTCTACACCGAGGTAACACTCGAGTATGACCCGATTGTGGCCCAGGAGAAAAATGGTCGTCCATTTCGGATAGCTGCATTGCGACCGATCCAGATGTCCAGCCCGAATGTTCTTGACGTTTTGGCAAAGGGAAGGCAGGTGTTTACCACGGAAGAATGGCGTGATTTTCTCATTCGATCCATTGGACTGGAGCCATCTGCTCTGAGCGAACGGGCTAAAATGGTGGCCATGCTTCGTATGGTGCCCTTTGTCGAGCGTAATTACAACCTTGTCGAACTCGGACCGCGGGGGACAGGAAAGAGCCATCTGTTTCAGCAGATATCCCCCTATTCGCATTTGATATCGGGCGGGAAGGCCACAGTGGCCAAAATGTTTGTTAACAACGCGAACGGTCAACGTGGATTAGTCTGCCAGTATGATGTTGTTTGTTTCGATGAGATATCCGGAATCTCCTTCGATCAGAAGGATGGCGTTAATATCATGAAAGGGTATATGGCTTCCGGGGAGTTCAGCCGCGGGAAGGAGAGTATCCGGGCCGAAGGCGGAATCGTGATGGTGGGGAACTTCGATGTGGATGTTGAACAGCAACAACGGATCGGGCATTTGTTGAGCCCCCTGCCGAAGGAAATGCGGGATGATACAGCGTTTCACGACCGAATCCATGCTTTTGCCCCAGGGTGGGATTTCCCAAAGCTCAATCCGCATGAACATTTGACGAATCACTTCGGTCTTGTCAGCGATTTTCTCAGTGAATGCTGGCATCGATTGAGAGAAACAAGCCGAGTCCATGTCCTGCAGAATCGCGTGGTTTGGGG
>JGI1652J44930_10001026_pt1 | contig 10768 bp, 2 predicted proteins | sample NewIslsDNAsample_FD_44930 | JGI IMG/M metagenome (IMG submission 44930)
AAAGATTTGATCAAGCAAGCGGATAATCCGCGTTTGGCAACGTATATTCATGAATTGAGTGTTGTTGTGCGCATCACAGGTAAGGGAAAAAGCAAAACTGAAGTTCAGCAGAAGATGGATCAGTGCAAACGTAAGATTTACGAGCGGATTGGTGATTATTGTTACAGCGAACAAAAGGAAACGATCGAAGAAGTGGTTGTGAAAAAGTTGAGCAAGCTTCAAAAAACAGTAGCTTTTGCTGAGAGTTGTACGGGTGGGTTGCTTGCTCATTATGTATCAACGGTTCCAGGGAGTAGTGCTGTATTTTGTGGCGGTTTCATTAGTTATACCAATCAAGCAAAAGAAAAACTGAAGCTGGTATCCCCGACTGAGTTAGAGACAAATGGAGCGGTTCATTGGCAAACAGCGAAATCGATGGCGGAGGAAACGCAAAAACAATTTAATGCTGATTTTGCGTTGAGTGTAACTGGAGTAGCAGGACCACAAACACTTGATCATCAACCAGTTGGAACTGTTTTTATTGGCTTTGCTGAAAAAGGGGCTTATACGAACGTCTATCAATTTCGCTTTCATGGGACTAGACAGACGATTCAACAATGGGCTGCACGATATGCATTGTTCATCTTGCTGCAGCGGTTAAAGAAAGGTGAAGTAACATCATGAATCGTGATCGCTTTAATCAATTTGGTTTAAGCAAGGAAATCGTAAAAGGTATACATGAGATGGGATTTGAGGAGCCTTCCCCCATTCAAGTTGAATGTATTCCTGCAGTTCTTTCAGGGTTGGATGTGATTGGGCAAGCACAGACTGGGACGGGAAAGACGGCTGCCTTTGGTATACCGTTGTTGGAGAGAATTGATCCACAAAACCATTCTGTGCAAAGTATTGTTCTTGCACCAACGCGGGAGTTGGCCATTCAGGTTTCAGAGGAGTTAAGGAAGATTGGAAAGGTGAAGAGAGTAAAAACCCTGTCCATTTATGGCGGGCAATCGATTGGACGACAGATTAAGGCTTTAAAACAAGGAGTCCATGTAGTTGTTGGTACGCCTGGACGACTGTTGGATCATTTGCGGCGTGGAACGCTCATTACAGATCATGTGCAGACCATTGTCTTAGATGAAGCTGATGAAATGTTGGATATGGGTTTTATCGATGACATTGAAGCAGTGTTGCGGTTTATTCCAAAAGAGCGACAATTGTTGTTGTTTTCTGCGACAATGCCGGCTGCGATTCGGGAATTAGCAAAACGTTATATGCGCAATCCCAAATTTATTACTGTCAATCGTGGGGAAGTAACAGCACCGATTATCAAACAGATTTATTATCGTGTTTTGGAAAATTTTAAGGTTGACGCACTTTGTCGCATCCTGGATAGCGAAGAGGGAGAGTTAGCGATTATTTTTTGCCGCACCAAAAAGGGTGTTGATGAGCTAACTGAAGCACTGCAAGCGCGTGGATATTTAGCAGGGGGATTGCACGGTGATCTTACTCAGCGACAGCGTGATCGGGTGATGAACTCGTTTCGGCAGGGTGAGATCGAGTTATTGATTGCGACTGATGTGGCAGCAAGAGGGATCGATGTGGGCAGTGTTTCACATGTGATCAATTATGATATTCCGCAGGATGTTGAAAGTTATGTGCATCGGATTGGACGGACTGGTCGTGCGGGGCGGGAAGGAATTGCGCTTACCTTGGTCACTCCGCGGGAGATGAAACAACTGCGATTGATTGAAAGAGAGACTGGTTCGAAATTATGGCCAAAAGAATTGCCCACGTTGGAAGAGATTGCAGCCAAGCAGCAAAAAACTTGGATGACGCAAATTGAAGAGACCATTCAGTCCGGAACGGATCTTTCTCTCTTTGAAGATGTGATCAATCAATTGAGCAAAAAGTTTTCTGCCGAAAAAGCGGCAGCAGCAGCACTTTTTTTGGCTTTTTCGGAACGATTCGCGAAAAATAGCGACCCAACTTATAATTTTGGTGAAACGGGTGCTTCGCCGGGAATGGTTCGCTTTTTTATTAATGTAGGGCGAAATGTCAATATGCGTCCACAGGAATTGTCCAAAGCAATTACCGAAAATGCAGGGATTTCCTTTCGCCAAGTCGGGCGGATAAATATTTATGACCGCTTTTCATTTGTTGAAGTGCAGGAGGATGTTGCNCCTTTTGTCTATGAAGCATTGCGGCAAGCTAAAATCAATGGAACACGGATCAATATGGAACCTGCTAGGCCGAGAAAATAAGATCCTCCAGTAGGGTTATTCAATTGCAATTGGGATAACCCTTTTATTGTCCAAAAATGTTGTCAAATTCTTGCAGCAGCATTGACTTTTTTGGTTTTTTTTGTTATTTTTTCTAAAAGATGAAAACATTTACTTGGAGGAAACGAGTGACAATATGGACTTACAATCTAATCGAAAAGAGAGCTCATCCCATTTGGAGCAACCAACAACCCTGCCCAGATGGTCACAGCCGAAAGTAAAGGCTGAGCGGAAAAAGGTGATTTTTTCGCTTCAGCAAAAAGTATGGACTGAAATCAATCAGTGGCGAACGAAAAAAAGCTTATCCATCGAAACGGTTTTGATCTCAATTTGGGCAGTGCTCCTTTGGCGATATCATGATACGGATCGACTCTATTTTTTGGTGAAGTTGAGCCAGAGAGCTCCTCTTGCAATTCGATTGCAGATTGATCCACATGGTACATTTGATGATCTTGTGCAGCAAGTGGATCAATGTCTCTGTAAAAGTGAAGCAGTGTATAAGGGGGCACTGGATGGGTTTGATCATCTATTACAGATCTCGAACAAGAATGATCAAATTAATACTGGATATTACGATCGCCCGTTTGTCATTCGATTCATTTGGGATCGTGGATTAAAGATTGAGTTGCATTACTCAACGCAACAGTTTCCAGCATTCATAATAAATCAAATGTCAATTCATCTAACAAATATTTTGAATCATATGATTTTATACTCTAATCAAACTCTGACTTCGGTCTCCATGCTTTCCTCCGTAGAACAGGATCGTATTCTTCATCAATTTAATCAAACCAGGCATAATTTTTCACTTAAGCAAACAATTGATCAGTTAATCGGTAAACAAGCAATGAACATGCCACAAAAAGCAGCAATTGTAAAAGGAGAAGATATCTGTACTTATCGTGAGCTGCATATTAAATCGAACCAGCTTGCTCATTATCTGCGAAAAAGAGGGATCGAAAAGGGACAAGTAGTCGGACTATTGATGGATGATTCCCCTTGGTTGATCATTGGGATGCTTGGCATTATCAAGGCAGGTGCGGCTTTTTTGCCGATTGATCCACAATATCCTTTGCGTAGGATTCAGTATATCATTCAAGATAGCAATCTCTATACGTTATTGACAGTAGCAAAGGTTGAAGAACCAGCTGAATTTCAAGGACAGATTATCAAGCTAGATCAGGTTGTATTGGATAAAGAATCTTCGAGTACACCAGTAAGGGAGCATCAACTTGATGATCCAGTGTATGTCATCTATACTTCCGGTTCAACGGGCTATCCAAAAGGGGTAGTGGTTGAACATCGCGCGCTATTGAATCTTGTTCATTGGCATCAGCATGTTTATCGACTAACTTCGGAAGATGTGAGTACTAAGTATGCTGGAATAGGATTTGATGCATCGGTCTGGGAAATCTTCCCTACTCTGGCTGCTGGGGCGACGATTCATATTATTCCTAAAGAGATTCGGATCGATGTGGATGNTTTGCATCAGTATTTTGAACGGCATCGCATCACNGTAAGCTTCTTGCCGACTCCGGTTGCTGAACAGTTTATGAAACGGGACAATGCGTCGTTGCGATTATTATTAACAGGTGGTGATCAACTCAAGCAGGTTTGGAAACAGAGTTATCAGATTGCCAACAATTATGGGCCAACGGAAAACACGGTTGTAACGACGAGTGGCTTTGTTCATGAACAAGGTCAGTTGATTACAATTGGGAAGCCTATTGCCAATAATCAGGTATATATTCTAAATCGCTTTGATCAGTTGCAACCGATTGGGGTTCCCGGTGAGTTATGTATTAGCGGGGAAAGTTTGGCACGAGGTTATTTAAATCAGCCCGATCTAACCAACCAAAAATTCGTTGAACATCCGTTAATACCTGGTCAGCGAATGTATCGAACAGGTGATTTAGCTCGCTGGCTTCCAGATGGTCAAATCGAGTTTTTGGGCAGATTGGATGAACAAGTAAAAATTCGCGGTTTTCGCATTGAATTGGGTGAGATTGAGGCAACCTTAATGCGGCATCATAAGGTGAAAGCAGCGGCAATCACAGTTGAAAATCAGGGAGAACAGCGTGACCCCGTACTTTGTGCTTACTATGTAAGTAACGNTTCGTCCTGTTCGATTGCTGAGTTGAAATCTTATTTAAGTAAGGAATTACCTGCTTATATGGTTCCAACTTACTGGTTGGAAGTGGAAGAGATCCCGTTGACACCGCATGGAAAGGTAGATAAAAAGTCATTACCAAAAATTACAAGCATCCAGATTCCCTTCACAGCGCTTTTGGAAGATCAGTTGCAGCCAATTGAAAAGAAACTCTATCAGATTTGGCGAGAGATTTTTGGTGCACCACCTCGTGATAAGCAAGATCACTTTTTCCATGCGGGTGGCCATTCTATCAAAGCAATGCAATTCATTGCACGCATTCGCCAAAAAATTGGTATCAAGATAACGTGGACAGATTTGTTTGCGCATCCGACTTTTGACGATTTATCAAGTTTTCTTTTGCGTGCGAAGAAAATCGAGCAGGATTCGATCAAGCCAGTAGCAGGAAATGGCCCGTTCCCTGTTTCGCCTGTACAGAGGCAAATTTTTGCACTTGAACAGACAAGAGAATTAGGAACCACCTACCATACCCCTGCTATCTGGTTACTAAAAGGTGAACTTGATCTTGCGCGCATACGACGTACGATTCAGTGTTTGATTGATCGACATGAAGCATTGCGAACCTCTTTTCAGTATGTCCATGGAGATTTGCAGCAACAAATTCATGAGCAGGTTGATTGGAAAATTGAGATGTTTACTGCCAGAGATCGAGCTGAAGCGAAACAGCGTGTGTCCGAATTTATCCGACCATTTGACCTACAACAATTTCCGCTCTTTCGAGTGGGCTTGGTTCGTATATCAGCTAATGAAAATATATTCATGTTGGATTTCCATCATTTAATTTGTGATGGGGTTTCCATGGGGATTTTGCATCGAGAATTTGAGCAGCTCTACCAAGGGCAAACATTGCCTGCTTTATCTTATCAATACAAAGATTTTGCACTCTGGATGCAAAAGTTGCTTGCAGAAGATCAGTTGCAAGTAGATGAGCAATATTGGCGTAATCTTTTCCAAGAGGAGATCCCAAGATTGCAACTTCCAATGGATTATCAACGTCCAGCTCAGCAGCGTTTTCGCGGAAAAAAGATACGTGTTCCTTTCAGTGCTGCGTTAACTCGTAAGTGTAAAGCATTCAGCCGACAGCAGCATGTTACGATCTACATGACGCTTTTTGCGGTATACTCCCTTTTGTTGGCCAAAATGGCCAATCAAGAATCGTTTATTGTTGGTTCAGTGGTGGCTGGGCGTACGCGCACTGAATGGGAAAAGGTTTTTGGGATGTTTGTTAATACCTTGCCCATTCCTATTCATTTGGAAAAATCAAACACATTCGCGGGATTTTTACAAAAAGTAAAACAACAAGTCTTAGCTGCACAGGAGCATGGGCTTTATCCGTTTGCAACATTGGTTGAAAAATTAGGAATTAAGTGGGATCAGAGTCGAAATCCATTATTTGACACTGTATTTGTTATGCAAAATATGGAAATACCGAAAATCAATCTTCCTGCATTAGAAATTCAACCATTTCTTTATGAAGAACAGCATTCAATGTTTGATTTAACATGGGAAGTCGTCGAGCAGGAAACGCTTGAATTATCTGTGGAATATAATACGGATCTATTTTGCCAGCAAACCATTGAACGGATGATTGACCATTTTTTTCACTTGTTGCGACAAGCAATTACGGAACCAGCCAAACAAATTAAAGACTTTGCTTTAATTACAGAGAAAGAAAAAGAATTGATTTTAACCAAGTTTAATCCACCGCGGATTAATAGAAAGAACAATCAAACCGTATTGGAGTTATTTGCAAAACAAGTTGAGTTGAATCCTGACAAGATTGCTTATGTTGCCAATGAGCAGTCCATCACCTATCAACGACTGGATCAAGAATCAAATCAGTTGGCTCATTTGCTCCAACGAAAAGGAATTTGCACCGAAGGAATTGTGGCGATCCTGTCAGAANCGTCAATTGAATTTATCATTGGCATCCTCGCTATCTTAAAGGCGGGAGGAGCTTTTTTGCCGATTGATCCGGCATATCCAGCTCAGCGAATTCAATATTTGCTTGAAGATAGTGGTGCTTCACTTGTGCTGTATCAAAAGGGGGTTTCATTGCCAAAACTTCCGTCGATGGAAGCGCTGAGTCTGGAACGGAGTTTATGGGAAAAAGAAGCATCGGATCATCTCGAAGTGGAGGTTAACAAGCATCAACTGGCCTATGTGATTTATACATCTGGTTCGACAGGGAAACCGAAAGGAGTGATGATTGAGCACGGCTCATTGCAGAATCTTGTTGAGTGGCATCATGAGTACTATCAGATCACAGAGAACGATTGCAGTACCAAGTATGCCGGGGTAGGCTTTGATGCCTCTGTTTGGGAGATATTCCCTTATTTAACAAAAGGTGCTACGATTTATTGGGTTCCTCCTGATAAGCGGCATGATCTTGATGCGTTGAATCAGTTTTTTGAAGAAAATCGTATTACCATCAGTTTTCTACCAACCGCGATTGCCGAATCATTTATGGAATTGGCAAACTCATCACTGCGGTTGCTGTTAGTGGGAGGAGACAAGCTTAAGCGAATCCGGCCAACACGATATCAAGTGGTAAATAATTATGGACCAACTGAAAATACAGTTGTGACAACCTGTTATCCCATTACCCGAGATGATCAACTGGTGATTCCCATTGGACGTCCCATTCGAAACCAACAAGTTTATATACTGAATGAAGACATGCAACTACAACCAGTTGGGGTTCCAGGCGAGTTGTGTATTAGCGGAGATGGGCTAGCTCGCGGATATTTACATCGGCCGCAGCTAACACGAGAGAAATTTTGTCCCAATCCTTTTGCTCCAAAAGAAAGAATGTATCGGACGGGTGATTTGGCCCGATGGCTGCCGGATGGAAATATTGAATTTCTAGGACGCATGGATGATCAGGTGCAGATTCGCGGTTATCGAATTGAATTAGGGGAGATCGAATCACTTCTTTTGCAACATCCCAGTGTAGAAGATGCGGTCGTGCTGGTTCAACAGCTTGATGAACATTCTGAGCAATCGCTTGTGGCCTATGTTGTTGGGAAGAGACCCAATCTGAGGCAAGAATTGCGCGATTATTTGCAGGAGTATTTGCCAGAATATATGCTTCCAAGTTACGTGATACAGCTTGATACATTCCCATTAACCGAAAATGGAAAGGTGGATCGAAAGGCACTTCCTCAACCAAGAAGGGATGACATTCTGGATGCAGAGTACCAGCCACCAAGTAATGCTACACAGCAGTTGTTGGTAGAGATTTGGCAGGAAGTGTTACAGCAACCGAAAGTAGGTGTTTTGGATAACTTTTTTTCGTTAGGCGGTGACTCAATTAAGGCCATCCAAGTTGCGGCACGTTTGCAACAGCATGGTAAAAAGCTAGCAGTTCATCAACTTCTCCAGCATCCAACCATTCAAGAACTAGCAGTTCATGTTGAAAAGCATCATGTGCCAATCAACCAAAAAATGATTACGGGTACTGTACCTTTAACGCCAATTCAAAGATACTTTTTTGCTCAACACTTTGTTGACAAGCATCATTGGAATCAAGCTGTGATGCTCTCAAATTCGATTCCTTGGGAACCAGTCGCCGTTAAACAGGCATTTGAGCAGTTGGTTGCACATCATGATATATTGCGTTCGCGTTATTTTGTTTCGAAAGATGGTCGAATAGAGCAAAGAATTAAAGAAGTTTCCGAAACACATTTTACAGTAGAGTCGTTTTCTTTTAAGCGTGAACCCCATTTCGAGCGTCGAATCCGGGAAGAAGCCAATCGTTTGCAGCGTAGTCTCAATCTCCAACAAGGTCCACTCATTCGGTTGGCAATTTTTGAAACAGCTGAACAACATGAGCTATTAATTATTATGCATCATTTGCTTGTTGATGGCGTATCATGGCGTATTTTGCTTGATGATTTTTCCTATCTCTATCAAGGCATGATCAAGCAAGAGACGAGGTCGTTGCCGTCAAAAACAACTTCATATCAGGAATGGGCGCAAAAATTATCAAAATATGCCAACTCATCGGAGTTATTGCAGGAGATTTCATATTGGGAAGAGATGGAAAAGAAAGCCATACCTTCTCTGTTTCAAACCAATACGGTGAAGTCCAATGGACAATTAAGGGATGCAGCTACGATTCAGTTTTGCTTAACTAAAGAACAGACGAAAGCATTACTGGAAGATGTCCATCATGCTTATCATACANAGATGAATGATTTGTTGTTAGCTGGACTTTGTTTAGCGATTCGAGAATGGTCACAAAACCATCGATTGGCTGTCAATTTAGAAGGACATGGTCGAGAGGCAATCTTTCATGATGTGGATTTGACGCGTACAGTCGGATGGTTTACGACCATTTATCCCGTCGTTTTTGATCTTTCATCTTCCTCTATTCCATTTATGATCAAATCTGTAAAAGAAACGCTGCNTGCTGTCCCAAATAAAGGATTGGGATATAACGTATTACGCTATTTGACAGAACCAGAGAGGCGAGCCAATCTTCGTTTTTCGTTGCAACCTGAGATTAGCTTTAATTACCTGGGGCAGTTTACAGAGGAAATCTGCTTTGCTGGTATGGGGCCGAATGCAAAGCGTTTGGGAGATTGTTTTTCGCCGGATAGTTTTGTTCATCCGTTGGAGATCTATGGTGCAGTCATTGACGAACAGTTGCAATTTCGGTTTTTGTTCCTTGAAAAGTTTTGTCAACGCACCCGAATGCAGCGTTTGGTTGATTTGTATCAACATTTTTTGGTACAANTCATCCAGCATTGTTTGGAAAAGCAAGATNCATCATGGACACCAAGTGATTTTAGCGCAAATGATGTGAGCTTGGAAGAGTTGGATCAGTTTTTACAGAATTTAGATTGAACGTTTTGGATGGTGTTGAACAAAAATGTTAACGAAAGCCAATATACAAGATTTATATGAATGCTCCCCATTACAGAAGGGGATGTTGTTCCATGCGTTAGACCAACCTACCAATCCTGCATATTTTCAACAACTTCTGTTGACCATTGACGGTGATTTACAGCTTTCGTATGTCAAAAGAAGTTTGCAGGACTTGATTCGCAAGTATGATGTTTTACGAACTGTCTTCTCTTACCAAGATTTTAAACAACCCATTCAGATTGTCTTGAAAGAGATTGAATTCGCTTTTCGTTATCTTGATCTCTCACATCTGTCAGAGAGTGAGCAATCCAGCCACTTTGAATCCCTCTTAAGGGAGGATCGAGAGCAGGGCTTTGATCTAGTCCATGGGCCATTGATTCGCTTTATGCTGATCCAATTCAGCGAAAATCGATATAAGTTTGTGTGGAGTTTTCATCATCTCNTAATGGATGGATGGTGCTTAGGGATCCTGCTGAATGACTGGTTGGATTTTTATCGAGCTGTATGTTTGAAGCAAACAGCACCAGAACAGACCAGTATTCCTTACAGTCGCTACATTCAATGGCTGGCGAACCAGAACCAAGATGAGGCGTTAGATTATTGGCAGCATTATTTGCAAGGCCTTGATGAGATTGCTTCCTTCCAATTGAAAAAGGATCAGAGTGAGCAAGTGCAGCGAACNCAAACGTTCCGCTTATCTGCTGCTAAAACCAGTCAGCTAATCAATTGGACCAAACAACATGGTGTTACGTTGCCAAATCTGCTAAAGACGGTTTGGGGAATCTTGTTACAAAAAATCAATCATTGTCGTGATGTAGTGTTTGGAACAGTCGTCTCAGGTCGTCGGGCAGAAATTGAACAGATTGAACAGATGGTGGGATTGTTTATTAATACAATTCCTGTTCGCATCACAGCCAACGCAACCGACTCATTTCTTCAAGTAGTAAAGAAGGTCCAACAAGATGCTTTTATGTCGGAAAAGTATGATTATCTTTCGCTCGCCGATATTCAAGCGCAGACACAACTAGGGAGACAGTTAATTGATCATCTTTTTGTCTTTGAAAGTTACCCATTTCATCTGGAAGCACTACAGCAGAAAAGTAAGCAATTGGGATTTGTGATTACGGCGATCGATGCTTTTGAACAAACCAATTATCCATTGAATGTAATCGTGTATCCGGGTAAGCAGCTTGAATTGAAATTCAAATACCAACCGGAAGTGATTGAATCATTCCAGCTTCATCAATTATTTGCTGGTTTTCAGCAAATTTTATGGCAGGGATTACAAAAACCTGATCGTTTGCTAGCAGATTTCCAACTATTGTCTCCGTCGGAGAAACAGCAACTCTTGGCCTTGAATCCACCTGCCAGCCAGTATCCACAAGAACAGACGGTATTGTCGCTATTTGCACAGCAGGTGAAGAAAGTTCCCGAACAGATTGCGGTGGTTTGCGGGGAGGAGCGG
>JGI1652J44930_10001032_pt1 | contig 10741 bp, 9 predicted proteins | sample NewIslsDNAsample_FD_44930 | JGI IMG/M metagenome (IMG submission 44930)
TGGACGTGCTGTGGCTCGCCAAATCTGTCATTGCCTTAATAATATCTTTCGGCCCCGCCGCATAACCAATGCGCCAGCCCGTCATCGAATGCGACTTTGACACGCCGTTAATGATGACTGTCTGCGCCTTCAGCTCCGGCGACAACTCAGCGATGGACACATGCTTCGCCCCGCCGTAAGTCAATTTTTCATAAATTTCATCTGACACGATCAATACACCATGCGCTAGGCACACCTCACCAAGCGCCTTCAACTCTTCGGCTGTATAAATCATGCCAGTCGGGTTGCTCGGCGAGTTGATGATAACCGCTTTCGTCCGCGGCGTGATTGCCTGTTTCAGCTGCTCCGGCGTAATTTTAAAATGATTTTGTTCAAGCCCTTCGACGTAAACCGGAACACCGCCCGCCAGTTTCACTTGTTCCGGATAGCTCACCCAGTATGGCGTCGGAATGATCACTTCGTCGCCTTCATCGAGCAATACTTGGAACAGCGTGTAAAGGGCGTGCTTCGCTCCGACGCATACAATCACTTCAGCCGGCTCATAATCCAAGCCTTGGTCNCGGGCGAATTTTTTTATAATTTCCTCCTTTAANGCCGGCAAACCGCCCGATGGTGTATATTTCGTATGTCCTTCGTTCATTGCCTTGATGGCGGCATCAAGAATGTGCTGTGGCGTGTTGAAATCCGGTTCGCCAGCTCCGAGACCAATCACGTCATGCCCGGCCGCTTTTAGTTCTTTTGCTTTCGCCGTAATGGCCAANGTCGCCGATGGCGTCAGCGACGCCACNCGTTTTGCCAATTTCATCGTTTCTTCCCCCTCATATGCTCAACGTTGAAAACTGTACCTCTTTAAGAATGAACCATCGGCAAAATGGAGGTAATAAAACGAATACCTTCCTTCTGCATCGATATATGTCAACTCCCAAAGAGGTACGCCCTTTTCCATGCCAAGCGTCACGTCAATCACGCGTTGCGGATGTCGGTCGCGTTGTAAAATGGCGCGTGCTTCCGCTTCGCTAATGCCGCTATTTGCTTTCTTGACGACGATATCCCCCTTTTTTTCCGGCACCCAAACAACGACGTCTGTCTCCTCTTGTTTCGTCCGGCCGATGAATACGGTGCATGCTTCATCGCCATAATATGTATAGACTTTCTTCACGTCGACAAGCCCAACCGCTTCCTTCGCCCGCGCAAACGCTTTTTCCACCATTGACCGTTTTGGCACCATCGCCTCACCGTAAATCGACCATGCCTGCCAAATGAGGATACCCAAAAAAATTAGAGCAAGCCATCCCCACTTTTTCATGGCGATCACGTCCGATAAATCGTAAAGACCGCTTGGCGTTTATCGTTTTCATCCAAAGCAAGNCCAAACATCAAATTGTCGCGCTTCAGCGTCCGATTCAAGCAGTCNACAATTTTGTACAAATCATCGGAATGCTGGATTTTGACGGTGGCGAGCACTTCAATTTTGCTTTCCATTTTCGTTGTTTCCTCCTGTACGGCGCAAATTTTGTTACTTATACACGCCGGCGGCTCCGGCAACAATACAAATACAGTAAGGTTATGATCACAGTTGCGCTTCTTCACGCCTCTGCGGCCGAGCCGGCGAAGGTAAACGGCGAGGCTGCAAGCTGCCATCGCAGTTGTGCTTCTTCCCTATTATAGCAGGTTTGCCTGACCATTTCATAACAAATTTGCCCGCCTACACCTCCAACGCAAATTTGCTTCTTTTCTCCCCCCGCTGTACGCGGGGTATTTTTTTGCCAGCTGCCATCTTTAATCTTTAGATTGCACCGTTTCATTTCTCTTTATGAACGTCTTGTACAGCCGTCCCTCTCCCTGAAAACGAACCGACTGTTCATCCCGCTTGTCTCATGAAAGCCATGCATCCGCTTTGTCAAGCAGCTCGGAAAGCGTTCCATCATATACCGACAGCGGCGGCAGAGAAGCGAGAAAATCAGCGCCGTATGAAGCGGTGGTCAGCCGACGATCGAGAACAAACACGGCGCCTTTGTCCTGCTCGGTGCGGATGAGGCGGCCGAATCCTTGCTTAAAGCGGAGCACCGCCTCGGGAAGCGACAACTCGTAAAACGGATCACCGCCGGCGGCGCGAATCTGTTCACTTTTTGCCTCCATCACCGGATCATCCGGAGGCGCAAATGGCAATCGGGCGATAATGAGTGCATCGAGTGCCGAACCCGGTAAATCAATCCCTTCCCAAAAGCCACTCGTCCCAAACAGCACGGCATGATCAAATTGCAAAAATGTTCGCAAGAGCTTGGCCGGGCTGCCACTTTGCATTCCTTGAGCAATCAAAACGAACGGCTCGTCCGCTTCTTCCGTTTTCAGCGCTTCAGCCGTCATTTTCAACAGCTCATACGACGGAAACAACACAAGCACCCGCCGGCCAACGTGCCGGGCGATCGAGAGCACGGCCGCTGCTGCCGCTTCGGCGTATGTCTCAAGCGGCACGGCAGAAACAAGCGGCATATCCGTTGGCACAAAGAGCGCGACCTGCTCCTTATAGCGAAATGGCGCCGGAAACGAGTGACAGATCGGATAAAAATCATCCAAGCCAAGACGCGTCGTCATATAAGAGAATCGACCGCGGACGGCAAGTGTGGCTGACGTCAAAATCACGCTCCGTTTTTTCATAAACAACTGATCGGCAAAAAAGTCAGCAAGATCGACGGGTTGCGAATAAAGCCGGACAGCGTTTGCCGCCCCTTTTTCATCGGCTTCAATCCAGCGGACCGTTCCTGGCTCCGCTTCGGTCAGCAGCCGAACGAGGGCGTTCATTTGCTGATTTAGCGCCGCAAGGTCGGCGGCCAGCGAGGCCGGCAGTGTGATAGCGTCAGTCATAGCAACAGGTAAGATTGGCTTTGCCTCTGCAAGCAGCGCCGCCGTCAAATCACGCAAACGCCAACATAGCTCAACAGCCGCCTGCCACGTGCGCCCATGCTCGTCCGCCGGTGAAAAACGGCAGCGGCAACGCCCCGCCCGCGCCGGCTTTCTCTCTAACGCATAACGGCGCAGCAAGCGGAACAGCTCGTCCCCTTCAAATTGCAGCCCTTCAAGATGCCGTTGGCAACGAGCAAGGACGGCTTTCACTTCGCCTTGCTCTGCTTCCAGCCATTTCGTGAGCGTTTGCGCCATTTTGGCAGTTAACAAGCGAAATGACACATAGTCGATCCGCTCGCCAAAATAACGAGCAGCGATATCCTCAAGCCGATGCGCCTCATCGATGATGAGATGGCGAAACGGCGGCAAAAGCGGCGTAGAGGCAGTCAAGTCATGAAGCAAAAACGCATGATTGGTAATGACAATATCAGCCTGTTCGGCACGTCGTTTCGCCTGAGTGAAAAAATAATGCCGTCCGCCGTCCTCCTCTTCTCCGATGGCAAGCGCGGACAACAAGAGACGAGCGCCGGATGATACGTTCAATTCATCTAAATCACCGCTATCTGTCTCAAGCAGCCAGACCAGCATCTGACATTTCAAGAGCGCCGCATCGTATGTATCGCACGGCTCAGGCAAAAACGAAGCAAATTTGTCAAGGGAAAGGTAGTTTTGCTTCCCTTTCAAGACGGCGACGCGAAGCGGGGGCGGCACGACTTGCCGCAGCACCGACAAATCGCGGCGGATGAGCTGCTCTTGCAGTTGGAGCGTATGTGTGCTGATGACAACCCGTTCTTGTCGCTCGCAAGCAAAAAAGGCAGCCGGGATGAAATAAGCAAGCGATTTGCCAAGCCCTGTTCCCGCCTCAATAAGCGCATGCTGAGATGTAGACAGCGCCTCATAAACGAGTTGCATCATTTCCCACTGCCCTTCACGCCGCTTGTAGCCAGGAAGCGGAAGGGACGGCGCTTGTTCATAAAAGGCTGCAAATGAGACCGAAGCGAGGCGCTTCTCATCATCGCCTGATTCCGGCTTTGACGCCGGCTTTTTCAGCGCAATGCCGCGGTAAAGGGCGATGGTATTGTCCATCGGCGCTTCTTTCTGTTTTTCAGTGATGACAAGATCAAGAAGTGAGTAAATATCGCTTTTCAAATGGTGGGCAAGACGCCGCAACTGTTCGAGTGTCACAAGCGGCAGACGGCCAAGCCGCTCAAGCAAGGCGATGAACAGCTTCGCAGTCACTTCCGCATCGCTGTCCGCTTGATGCGGACGATCATGGCGGAGGCCGAGCTGTTTGGCCAAGTCACCAAGCTTATAACTTTCCGCTGTCGGCAGTACGATGCGAGCAAGCTCGACCGTATCGATCGTCGGACCGGTAAACGGCGGCCACCCGGCTCGTTCGAGTTCGGCTTGCAAAAACGGCAAATCAAAATCGACATTATGAGCAACAAAGTACGCGCCTTCCATCATAGCTGTAATCTCGTCCGCCTTGTCAGCAAACAGCGGCGCTCCCTCAACTGTCTGTTCGTCAATGTTCGTCAGCTGTTGAATGAACAACGGGATGGGTTGTTCCGGGTTAAAAAAGCTGGCAAACCGCTTGACGATCGAGCCGTCCTCAACGACCGCCATGCCGAGCTGGATGATTCGATCGCCTTTTTTCGGTACGTTTCCCGTTGTTTCTAAGTCAATAATAACAAAGCGCATTGCCATCAATGATCACCTCAAAACGAAAAGGGGCGGAAAGCCCCTTTTTTGCCCCATTATAAAATCGTATGTGCCGGCTCTTCAGCAATGAGCTGTGCGATGCGGTTGTTTTCGTCCATAATGGCAACTTTCGGCCGATGCATAGCGATTTTTTCTTCAGGAACGAGCGCATACGAAATGACGATGATGATATCCCCTTTTTGCACAAGGCGGGCGGCCGCACCGTTTAGGCAAAAGACGCCGCTGCCGCGCTCTCCGGGGATGATGTACGTTTCAAAGCGGGCCCCGTTATTATTGTTCACTATCTGCACTTTTTCATTAGCCACCATGCCAACCGCATCTAAAATATCTTCGTCGATTGTAATGCTGCCTACATAATCCAAGTTTGCTTCCGTTACACGGGCACGATGAATTTTGGCGTTCATGAGTGTACGAAACATGGGCGATCCCCCCTAATCCTCTTGTCTATGCGCCTTAGGCAGCTCAAGAATGATATTGTCGATCAAGCGGGCGCTCGCAAACCGAACGGCAACCGCGACGAGCACCGTTCCGTGAAGCGTTTCAAGCGGCGCCAAATCCGGATACGAACACACTTCGACATAATCAATTTCAGCGTGCGTATGTGCTTCAATATGCTCTTTCACAAGACGACGAATGGCATCAGCGCTCCGCTCTCCGCCATCGACGGCTGCCGCTGCCGCGCGCAGCGCCTGATAGAGCGCCGGCGCCTCCTCTCGTTCTTGCGGCGATAAATAGACGTTGCGCGAGCTTTTCGCCAGCCCGTCGGCCTCGCGAACCGTCGGTACCGGCACGAGCTCAATCGGGAAATTGAAATCGCGAATCAAGCCGTCGACAACAGCTACCTGCTGGGCATCTTTCAGACCGAAATAAGCGCGGTCAGGCATGACGATATGAAACAGCTTAGTAAGCACCGTTGCCACGCCGTCAAAATGGCCGGGGCGCGACCGTCCACAGAGCACATCCGTGCGTGCTTTCACGACGACTTGCACCGTGAGCGGCCCCGGATACATCTCGCCTGCCTCCGGATGAAACAGCACGTCAACTCCGTGCTGTTCGGCGATATGCCGATCGCGCTCAAAATCGCGCGGATAGCGGGCAAAATCTTCGTTCGGCCCAAATTGAAGCGGATTGACAAAAACGCTTAAGACGACAATGTCATTTTCCTGACGCGCCCGATCGATGAGGGCGGCATGTCCTTCATGCAAATAACCCATTGTCGGGACGAACCCGATCGTTTTTCCTTCGCGGTGGTATTGACGCATCAGCGCCTGCATTTCACTAATCCGATCAACGATGATCATGATTGTTTTCCTCCGTATAAGGCCACCCATTCTTCTTCCTTCATCGTAAACGTGTGCGCCGGCTCCGGAAACTGGCGCAGTTTGACATCAGCGATATAGTTGGCCAGTGCCTCGACGATCGTCTCTTGAATGGCAGCGTATTGTTTGACAAACTTCGGCACGCGGTTGACACCGTAGCCAAGCAAGTCATGGTAAACCAGTACCTGGCCGTCGACTTCCGCCCCGGCACCGATGCCGATGACAGGAATGGTAAGCTCTCGGGCTACAGCCGCCCCAAGCTGCTTCGGTACACACTCTAAGACGAGCGCGATCGCTCCTGCTTGTTCGCACTGTTTCGCATCATTGAGCAGCTTTTTTGCGCTTTCCGCATCTTTGCCTTGCACTTTATAGCCGCCAAGGACGCCGACAGATTGCGGCGTTAGCCCGAGATGGGCGACGACCGGCACGCCCGCTTTCGTCAGTGCGGCGATCGTCTCAACGACTTCATCCGCCCCTTCGACTTTGACAGCGTTCGCCCCCGACTGTTGCATGATGCGCCGGGCGTTTTGCAACGCCTCTTCCTTGGAGGCGTGGTACGACATAAACGGCATGTCCGTGACGATAAACGTGTTCGGCGCACCACGGCGGACCGCCTTCGTATGGTGGATCATGTCATCGACCGTCACCGGGATCGTCGAGTCGTAACCGAGCACGACCATGCCGAGCGAATCGCCGACTAAAATCATATCCACCCCGGCCTGTTCAGCAAGCTTCGCCGATGGAAAGTCGTAGGCGGTCACCATCACGATCGGCTCGTCCGCCTGCTTCATGCGGAAAAAATCGGCTTTCGTCTTCACCTTTGTTCCCTCCTCTTTGATTGCAGAGGAGATGACGCGACCGAAACAAAACGTCCTTCTTTCCCGCCTTGAGAAAGAAGGACGCCATAAACCACCGTCGGTTTCGTTCACCCCTCTGTCCCAGTCCTTCTGCAAGGATCAAGGCAGATTATCTTTATTCATTCATGTTGCCGGCGCGGTGCAGTTCTTTTCGACAAAGATACTGCCCTTTTCCTCGCCTTGTATTTTAACAAAATTGTCACAATTTTTCCAGTGGAAATTTACAGTTGAATATCGGCCGAATGAATATAATGAAGTTGGTTTTGTTCATCCTCGAGGATCAGCAGACCGTCATCGGTAATGCCGCGCGCGATGCCGCGTATCACCTTGCCCAATGTCCTTGCTGTCACCGGCTTGCCAATCGAAACCGCGTATCCTTCCCAAAGAAGCTTAATTGGACGGAAGCCATGCTCCAAATATTGCTTATATAACCGCTCAAGCTGAAGTAAAATTTCTTGGATGAGCGGCGCGCGCTTTATGCGCTCCCCTTTTTCGATGGCAAGCGATGTGGCGATGTCGCAGATATCCTCGGGAAATTGCGCACTCGTCTGGTTCACGTTAATGCCGATGCCGATGATGACCGAACGGACGCGGTCAGGGTCGGCCTGCAGCTCGGTTAAAATGCCGACACATTTTTTACCGTGAAGCAAAATATCGTTTGGCCATTTAATGTCCGGGACAAGCCCGGTTACTTCTTGAATCGCTTGACTGACCGCCACGGCAACAAGCAACGTCAACTGCGGCGCCTGCTGCGGGGGAATGGGCGGCCGCAAAATAAGGCTCATCCAAATACCGGTTCCTTGTGGGGAAAACCATTTCCGGTCTAAACGCCCGCGCCCGGCTTTCTGCTCCTCGGCGATGACAAGCGTCCCTTCCGGCGCTCCCTCATATGCCAGCTTCGCCGCGATACGCTGCGTCGAATCGACTTCCTCAAAAAAATGGATCTGATGGCCAAGCGTTTCGGTTTTCAATCCGAGTTGGATTTCGTTTGCCGTCACCTTATCCGGCGTGCTCACGATTCGGTAGCCGAGGCGGCGCACCGCTTCGAGTTCAAACCCTTCTTTGCGCAGCTCCTCGATATGTTTCCATACGGCCGCCCGCGAACAACCGAGCTGCTCACTGATCTTTTGTCCGGACAGAAATTCACCGTTTGCCTCGGCAAATAGTTCTAACAGTTTTTTTCTTGTGTCCGACTGCGCTCCATGAGCCATGCGTAAATCCGCTCCTTCTCGTTTTCAACTTCACCGTTGACGACCGCCCGCCATATGGCATCCAGCGTCTCTTTCACCCACGGACCGGCTGGTTTCCCGATCCAATCAATGACCACTTTGCCGTTAACCGCCAGCTCACCTTTCGTTTTGATCGGCAAGGCGGCAAAGCGGCGACGCAGCTCGTCATGTTGCGGTTCGTACGGCTTTCCGGTCAAAGCAGCGCGGACCACCTCAACCGAAAGTGCCCGCTTGAGGCCGGCCAAAAACAGCTGCTCATTCGTCCACGCGGCCGGTTCAGGGACAGCAGCGAGCGTCGCCAAAATGGCGCCAGCTTCATCGATCACTTTATTCGGTAGCTTCCATGCGCGCAAAAACGGACGGCTCTCCTTGACGCCAAGGGCGTGGCACAAAAGCGCCCACCGCTCCTCGCGCGCCGCGAGCCAAGGCCAGCGGTACGCGGCCGCTCGTCGCAGCCACTCGCCTTTTTCAGCCAACCCCGGCAAATAGGTGGATAGCCCTGTTTCGGCCAAAAGCGGCAACGCTTCGGCAGCAAACGGGCCGGCGAGCAGCTTTTCCATCTCCATCGTCATCCGCTCAACCGAAATATGGGCGAGAAGCGGTGCGTTGGCGATGATCGCCTTCTTCGTGTCGATAGCGAGTGAAAATCCAAGTTGACTGACAAAGCGGACGGCCCGCATCATGCGGAGCGCATCTTCACGAAACCGCGCGTCCGCTTCTCCGACAGTGCGAATAAGCCGCTTTTCGATCGCCTCTTGTCCCCCGAACGGGTCAATGATTGTCCCGTGCTCGTCCATGGCGATGGCATTCATCGTAAAATCGCGCCGTTTTAAGTCTTCCTCAAGNGAACGNACGAACGTCACCGACTCAGGACGGCGGTGGTCTTCATAGTCGCCGTCGGTGCGGAACGTCGTTACTTCGTAGGCCGTTCCTTCGTGCACGACGACGACTGTACCGTGTTTCGAGCCGACATCAATCGTTTTTGGGAAAATCGCCATCACTTCGTCCGGCAAGGCGCTCGTCGCAATATCGACATCGCCGATCGGACGCCCAAGCAACAGATCGCGCACCGCGCCGCCGACAAAATATGCCTCATAGCCATGCCGATTTAGCTGTCGGATGATACCAAGCGCCTGTTGGAATGGCGGTTTCATCCTCTCACCTTCCTTGCTGCCAGTGAAGCATACAGCTGCTCATACTGCCCGACGATATCGGACGAACGGAACTTTTGCTCGACCGTTCGCACCGCCTCTTTTGCCATTTCGCTATGCAAACGGCGGTCGGTTAGCAGTGCGAGCGCTTTTTGAGCCGCTTCTTCGACATCGCCAAGCGCACATAAAAAGCCGCTTTTTCCATCTTCAATCACTTCCGGAATGCCACCAATCGCCGTGCCAATGCACGGGATGCCACACGCCATCGCCTCTAGTAAAACGAGCCCGAAACTTTCTTTTTCCGACAAGAGCATCATCACATCACTGATCGAATACAGCTCTTCCAGTTTGTCCTGTTTCCCTAAAAATCGGACGTCGTCGTTGAGCCCGAGTTCTTTGACGAGACGGCAGACGACAGTCATTTCCGGGCCGTCGCCGACAAGCAAGAGCTTGGCCGGCACATGCTGACGCACGATGGCAAACGCGCGCACCACATCAGGCACGCGCTTTACTTTCCGGAAATTAGAAACGTGAATGATGACGTTCTCCGTTTCACCGATGCCGTACTCCTGTCGCAAATGGCTCGCTTCCCGACGGTGGTAGACGCGTTCGTCAACAAAATTGTAAACTGTATGGATCTCTTTTCGCACATCAAGCAGTTCGTACGTCTGCTGAACAAGGGCGCTAGACACCGCTGTGACGATGTCCGACTGCTCGATGCCGAACTTGATCATATCGGAAAGCGACGGGTCGTAGCCTAACACGGTGATATCGGTGCCGTGCAACGTTGTGACGATCGGCAGTTCGCCAACCATTTGCCGCGCCAGTACGGCGCAGACTGCGTGTGGAACGGCGTAATGGGCATGAAGCACATCGAGCTGTTCCCGCTTCGCTACCTCAGCGATTTTGCTCGCTAGCGCCAAGTCATACGGCGGATATTGAAAAACAGAATATTGGTTGACGCTCACCTCATGGTAGTAAATGTTTCCGTATACTTTGTTCAGCCGAAACGGCATGCTTGACGAAATAAAATGAATTTCATGTCCTCTTTCGGCAAGCAGTTTGCCGAGCTCAGTGGCAACGACCCCTGAGCCTCCGACCGTCGGATAACAGACAATTCCTATTTTCAGCTTCATCGCACTCCCTCAAATAAGTCGAAAAGATGAATAGGTGTTTTTGCCAAAAAGCCTTCGGCATACTCCGCACCGATTTGCTGGCCGAACCAGCGCTCGCGGCTTTCGATCATCTCAATGTAGTTGTTTGTCAGCGGGGTGTCAACCGAACCAGGTCGTTTTTCAAACTGGCTTTCATAGGCGCGCAGGCTCGCCAGCTTGTCCTGAGCTGTTTCGCTAATATCGACAAGGAAATGCGGACGGCAAAAGGCATTAATCATATAATAATACACCGAGCGGACGCGGTGCGCATCGCCAAGCTCGCCGTCTCCATATCGGCGGATGCCGGCGGAAAAGACCGCCTCCTCGACAAGGCGGGCGCATTGCCCGTGATCTGGATGGCGGTCTTCCCAATACGGGGCGAATACAAGCCGCGGCCGATAGCGG
>JGI1652J44930_10001033_pt1 | contig 10737 bp, 13 predicted proteins | sample NewIslsDNAsample_FD_44930 | JGI IMG/M metagenome (IMG submission 44930)
AAGGGGGAGTGAGTGGACATGATGCAAAAAATTCAGCGGTTTGGTGCGGCCATGTTTGTACCGGTATTGCTTTTTCCGTTCGCTGGTATAGTCGTTGGCTTGACCATCTTATTTAAAAATCCTGATATCATGGGGTCCATTGCTGATCCGAATGGAATGTGGTACAAGTTTTGGACGGTAGTAGAAGAGGGTGGATGGGCGGTCTTTCGGCAAATGCCGCTATTGTTTGTTATCGGTATCCCGATCGGGCTGGCAAAAAAGGCTCATGCGAGAGCTTGTATGGAAGCGATTGTCGCTTATTTAACCTTCAACTATTTTATTAACGCGATATTAACTCTTTGGGGAGATAAATTTGGTGTAGATTTCAGTCAGGAAGTTGGCGGAGTCAGCGGTTTGACCATGATTGCGGGAATCAAGACGTTAGATACGAGCATTATTGGAGCGATTGTTATATCTTCCATTGTCGTAGCGCTTCATAACCGTTTCTTCGATACGAAACTTCCTGATTTCCTTGGTATTTTTCAAGGTTCATCATTTGTGGTGATTATTGCATTCCTTGTGATGCTTCCTGTTGCTTTAATTACAGCATATGTTTGGCCAATCGTACAACACGGCATCGCATCTTTACAAGGGTTTTTGGCAAGCTCAGGAGTGTTTGGGGTTTGGTTGTATACATTTTTAGAGCGTATCCTTATTCCGACAGGGTTGCATCACTTCATTTACGGTCCGTTTGTTTTTGGTCCTGCCGTTGTTGAGGGAGGAATCGCTAAGTATTGGATGGAGCATTTACAAGATTATGCAACATCTGTCCATTCTTTAAAAGAAATGTTTCCAGAAGGCGGATTTGCATTGCATGGGATGTCTAAAATCTTTGGTATTCCGGGTATTGCATTAGCGATGTATGTTACTGCGAAACCAGAAAAAAAGAAACAGATTTCAGGGCTATTAATCTCTGCTACTTTAACGGCTATTATTGCTGGAGTTACAGAACCGATTGAATTTACTTTCCTGTTTGTGGCACCTTGGTTATTTGCCGTTCATGCAATTTTAGCAGCCACGATGGCAGCGGTGATGTACGCATTCGGTGTTGTAGGAAATATGGGTGGAGGACTGTTAGAAATAGCTACCGCAAACTGGATTCCATTATTCAAATATCATAGCACGACTTATCTCATCCAATGGGCAATCGGTTTTGCATTTATGATTATTTACTTCTTTGTTTTCCGATATTTGATTCTTAAATTTAATGTTGCGACGCCGGGACGCGAAGCGGATAATTCATCAGAGACGAGATTATATACGAAAGCAGATTATAAAGCAAAAAAACAAGCCAACCAAAAAGGCAGTGACAAAGGCTATACAGCTCAAGCATTGCAATTTTTAGATGCGCTCGGTGGACCTGAAAATATCGTGTCGGTTACCAATTGCGCCACACGCCTTCGCGTCAGTGTCCACGATGAATCAAAAGTCGCGCCGGATAGTGTGTTCAAGTCTGCAGGGGCCCATGGTGTCGTTCGTAATGGCAAAGCAATTCAAGTGATCGTTGGTTTATCCGTCCCGCAAGTGCGAGAGCAGTTCGAGAAAGCCTTGGAAGAAAAAGGATTTAAAACCGGATCGTAACGATCATCTCATCATGAAGAAGATGGGAAAATTCTTATCTAATGGGAAAAAGAACGGAAAGTGTGATTAGGTCCAGAATGGCTGGAATCCATTGTTCCCATATTTTTGGTTTGCTATAACAGTAGTGAAAGCGCTCACTATAAAAAGGAGGAAGAAAAATGAAAAAGTTTTCCATTTTGATTGCAGGCGGGGGAAGTACATTTACTCCGGGGATTGTGCTAATGTTATTGGATAACTTGGACAAATTCCCTATTCGTAAGTTGAAATTGTACGATATTGATAAAGAACGCCAAGATATCATTGCCGGAGCATGTGAAGTTATTTTAAGAGAAAAAGCTCCAGAAATTGAGTTTCTCGCTACTACTGATCCGGAAGAAGCGTTTACCGACGTTGACTTCGTCATGGCCCACATTCGGGTTGGGAAATACGCTATGCGTGAATTAGATGAAAAAATTCCGTTGAAATATGGCGTGGTAGGCCAAGAAACATGTGGGCCTGGAGGAATTGCATATGGCATGCGTTCAATTGGGGGAGTATTAGAATTAGTTGATTATATGGAAAAATATTCGCCTAACGCATGGATGCTCAATTATTCCAATCCAGCAGCGATTGTAGCTGAAGCGATGCGCCGTCTCCGTCCTCATTCGAAAGTACTTAACATTTGTGATATGCCTGTTTCGATTGAAGAACGTATGGCGCGGATTTTAGGGTTAAAATCCCGCAAAGAAATGACGGTAAGATATTATGGATTGAACCATTTTGGATGGTGGACAGATATTCGCGACAAAGAAGGAAATGATTTAATGCCTAAATTAAAGGAGCATGTTGCAAAGTACGGATACCTTGTAAACGACGGCGGGGACAATCAGCATGTTGATGCTAGCTGGCAAGATACATTCTTAAAAGCGAGAGACGTATATGCATTAGATCCGGATACGTTGCCGAACACATATTTAAAATACTATTTATTCCCAGATGAAGTAGTGGCAAATTCTAACCCGAATTATACAAGAGCAAATGAAGTAATGGATGGACGCGAAAAATTTGTATTTACGGAATGCAAAAAAGTCATTGAAAACCAATCAACAGAAGGCTGCGCTCTTCATATTGACGAACACGCTTCATACATTGTTGATTTAGCGCGCGCCATTGCCTATAACACTCATGAAAGAATGTTGCTTATTGTAGAGAACAAAGGGGCTATTTCTAATTTTGACCCGACTGCAATGGTGGAAATTCCATGCATTGTCGGCAGCAACGGGCCTGAACCGCTATCGATCGGGGAAATCCCGCAATTCCAAAAAGGATTAATGGAACAACAAGTATCTGTGGAAAAGTTAGTGGTAGAAGCATGGATAACAAGATCTTACCAAAAATTATGGCAAGCTATAACACTATCTAAAACAGTACCAAGCGCGAAAGTAGCAAAACAAATATTAGATGATTTAATCGAAGCAAATAAAGGATATTGGCCAGAATTGCATTAAAAAGAATACGAAACAAAAAGTACAGCACTTCGTCTTTTTGTTTCATTCCTCCTCCTTCCTTTAAAAAGAAATAGTTATTTAGTAAACTTTTTTAAAGGAAGGAGGGCCAAACAATGAAAATCGAAGAATTGATTAATAAACATTATAATCGGCTAAATGAGACCGATTTCCATATTTTAAAGTATATTTTAAATCATAAAAGCGAATGCCACAAATTAGGAATCAACAGTTTAGCAGAAAAGTGCAATGTTTCGCGCTCATCCATCTTAAGATTGGCCCAAAAGCTTGGGTTTAGCGGATATAGTGAGTTTCGTGTGTTTCTGAAATGGCAGGAACAAGAAGGGAACAATAGCGATAAAAGCCAAGTCGAAATTTTAAGCAACGATATTCTCGAAACATTAAAGTATATCAAGACAAAAGATTTTTCTGAAATGTGCAAATTAATCCATCGCGCGCAAAGAATATTTATTTATGGAACCGGTACGGCGCAATTAGATTGTGCCTTTGAATTACAACGAATGTTTCTGGCCGTACAAAAATATTTGCATGTCATTCAGGCGCAAACGGAATTTGAAATGGTAATTAAAGACCTGACGCTAGATGATTTAGTCATTATTATTTCTTTTTCTGGAGATACTCCGACGATTTTTTCGCAGTACAGTCATTGGTCGCGAAAGGAATACCATTTATTTCAGTAACAAACTTAAAAAATAATCGGTTGGCAAGGATGGCTCCTTTTAACTTGTATGCCAATAGCTCGAGCAGCGAATTAAGCGATGGCACTAAACTTAACACGTTTGCTTCTTTTTTTATTATAGGAGAAATGCTTTTTAGTCACTATGTCGATTATCTCAAGCAACTGCAAATCAATGAAAAAACTGGTGAATCGTCATGAGAAAATCGAAAAATTTTTTAGCTTGGAATTCTCAGGCCATCATGGCTAAAAGCACTGTTTTTTTTAAAGCAGCCATTTACTTTTTTTATGCAGTACCATTGATTTTTGTCACTTACCTGTACTTAGTGGCGCTTCATGCGAACCAAACATTTTTCACTCCTGTAATCCGCGAGCCGATCATCACCATTATGTTTGTTATAGCGATGCTAAATCCTTTTTTTGCTGTATTAACAAAAGTAGCGGTAAATGATTTAGAAAACAAAAGGCATGTCAAGTTATCATATGTGACATTGTGGATGGTAGCTGCATCTCAATTGCTTATTGGAAATCTCTTTGCCAGCATCATTCTCTTATTCGGCTTGCATCAACAAAGAAAAGAACAACCAACGTTATTAAAAGAAGGAAAGATAGAGCTCAAACATAAAGGAGCATGTGTGAGACTTTTCGGTAGTACATTAGTATTTTTTCTCTCTATCGTTTGTTTATTTTTATTCATTAAAATTACATTTTAAAAACGGATAGAAAGTGGGTTGAGATATGCTGAAAAAATTATTTAGTAAAAAAATAGAGACGAGAGTAGTGGAAATACATTCCCCGCTTGATGGGGAAGCAATACCGCTAGAAGAAGTTCCTGACCCTGTATTTGCCCAGAAAATGATGGGAGACGGTTTGGCGATTATTCCGAAAAACGGAAAAGTAGTTTCCCCTATTAACGGAAAGGTTGTGCAAATTTTCCCTACGAAGCATGCAGTCGGCCTCGTTTCAGAGGAAGGATTAGAAATACTTATTCATATTGGATTAGAGACTGTAGAGCTAAATGGGGAAGGATTTGAAGTCGCGGTAAGCGCCGGCGAAACAGTGAAAGTGGGAGACCCTTTACTGAATGTAGACCTCGATTGTTTGGAGCAAAAACATAAAGAAATCGTAACCCCGATTGTTATTACCAATCTGCTTGATAAAGCGGGAGATTTAGAATATATCGCAAAGAATAGCGTAGTAACAAGAGGGGATGTAATAATGAAATGCAGTGTAAAAGTGAATTGAACAGCTACATCGATCTGTTTTATCAAGCTGGCCTACAGACAAAGGTACGAGCCGGTTGTGTTGCCAGCAATAAGAATAGAAATAAAGAGGTGGCTGATCCCGAAAGTTTTGAGGATCAGCCACCCATCTATATAAAAAGGGGGGATTGATTAGTTTGTTTTTGCTTGCGCTTCTTTCCATTTGGCCAGTTCGTTTTCTACCTCTTCTTCCAGAGAGGAAGGGCGATAATGTTTAGACGCCAAGAAGTGGCGGGCGGCGGTGGTTTCCGCTTCTAAAGCAAGGATACGTTCTTCCATGCGCGCGAATCCGCGCAGCGCGTGATCGGGATGGAAGGAAGCGAGGGAGGCATCCATCTGTTTCAGCGCTTTGGCGGCGTTGGCACGTGCGATCAATTCTAATTGTTTTGCTGAAAGCTCGTCATATTTTTCCTGTAGCTGTTTTAATTGTTCTGTCACGTATGCGGTTTTTTTCTTTCACCGTTTTGTATTGTTGCTCATAGGCGGATAATTTTTTCTCATACAATAGTTTTTCCCGCAGCGCGAGCTTCGCTATTGCTTCTTCGTTCCGTTCGAGCGCCAATGTTGCTTGGCGAGCTCGTTTTTCGATGATCGCTTTCGTTTGCGCGATCAACGTTTCATAGCGCTGTTCGGCGAGTATTTGCTGGGTGAGGGCTTGATGGCCTTGTTGAATATGTTCCTCGAGTTCGCGTAAGTATTGTTTTGTCATGGCGATCGGGTCTTCCCATTGATCGNCCAGTTTATGCAAATCAGCAAGTATCATCGTTTTGACACGGNGGAATAATCCCATGTTACGAATCCTCCATTTTTATGTTTTTTTCCCATTCATCTAAAATATGTGCCGCTTGAATGGACGGCGTTGGCCATGATCCGATGGAGCTTGTCTGTTGCTGTTGGCGTTTTTTCAGAAGATAAGCAGCGACAAACGCCAACGCGATCAATGCCCATTTCGGCAGCAAGCCAATGAGCCCCCACGCCATCAACGCCAATCCCAGCCATTTAAAAGATCCTGCCGTTTTCCACCATACCCAGCCGATGACAAGCAACGATAGGTGAAAAAGAAAGACAAGGATTCCAAACATCATCCAGACATGGGGAGCCATCATGCCCGCTGGCCCTTGATAGAAGGCAAAATGGCGATGCCCGGCAAACGGTCCGCCGTAATGAGGCATGTCCATATCGAAAATGATCAAGCGGCTTCCAAACCAAAACGGAATCATATGCATCACCCCGTATCCCACAAGAAACAAAACGGCNAGCAGGACAGCTGTTCTTTTTTNCATGCACGCTGTCACCTCCTTTTCCATATGGTGTGGACGGTGTTGCGGTGCTTCGCTTGTCCGCGAATAAAGCCAGCGCTTCAAAAAGATCGCGGACATGGACGCAAAGGGGAATGTTTTTTGGCTTTTCCCTCGTGCAGTTTGCATTGTAAAAAAGAAAAGAGAAAATTAGGTGAAAAAACGAAAGCAAAAAATTTTTTATAAAAAAAAAAGCGCCTTCCATGATCGNAAGACGCTTAGCACGGGATTTTGACGATAAACTCGCTTCCTTTGCCGACTTCGCTTTGCACGTCAATCGTGCCGCCGTGCGCATCAACGATCCATTTGGCGATCGACAAGCCGAGCCCGTGACCGCCTTGTTGGCGCGAGCGCGCTTTGTCGACACGGTAGAAGCGGTCAAAAATGCGGCGGATTGCTTCAGGAGGAATGCCGATTCCCGTGTCTTTTACCGAGATCGTCAGCCGTTTCTGCTGTTTCCAAGGCTCCAGGCGAAGAGATAAAGAGACTTCGCCGTGATCGGGAGTATATTTGATCGCGTTGTCAAGCAATATANATAAAAGCTGTGTCAGCTTGTCCGCATCGGCGGTAANGATGATTGACTCGGGAGCGTGAAGATGCATTTGAATTTGTTTTTTTGCCGCTAATTCGGATAATAACTGGAGCGTGCGTTCAGCGTACGGGCGGAAATCAAATGTTTCTTTGACCAACTGCAAGGAGGCATGTTTTGCATCTGCACGCGCTAACGTCAATAAGTCATTGATAAGCTTTGTCATCCGTTTGAGTTCTTCNCGAAGCCGCGTTAACAGCTTGTGCGCAAATTCGTTTTTCGTTACTTCTTCTTCCATTGCGAGTGCTTCGACAGAGGAAAAAATGACGCTAAGNGGCGTCCGCAGCTCGTGGGATGCNTCNGCGACAAACTGCCGCTGGCGGTCATACGCTTCTTGAATCGGAATAAGCGCCCGTTTGGACATAAAATAACTTAATACAACGGCAACGCCGATAAATAAAATAGCTAGACCGATCAAAACGACTAATAGCCAGNGAAAGATGTTAAAAAAGGATGTGACATCCACGCCGACATACAAGATGCCAATGACATTTCCATGCAGAACAACGGGACGTGCGGCGGTCAAAAGCCGCAATTCATGGGAATGAAGGCGGGTAAANGCNGCCAGCTGTTCAGGAATATCGACTGTTACATAAGTAGGCACATGTTCATTTNCCCTTGATTCTTGCAAGGCTTTTAATAAAAACGGCCTCATATATTTGTTGACCTCATCTCCCGCAATCAGTTGTCCATCCGTGCCTACGACGTAAAAAAAGAATTGATCCTCGTTTAATAATACGACGCTTTCCTCGTCAAAAAAATCAAAATCGCTTTGNTTCAACAGAAACTGTTCGACCGCTTTTTGTTCTTGATTGACCAGGNTANTGATCCGCCGTTCTTGGTCGTTGGTGGCAACCAAATAAAAAAGAAAAGCAGCAATTGCGATAAATAAAGTGAGAAACACCATCAAAATACCGCTATATAATGCAGTCAGGCGCCATTGCGTGCGGTGAAACAGGTCGCTGTTTTTGATTTTCTGCAGCCAATCATTCCATTTATTTATCAATTTTATATCCCACCCCGCGCACCGTTTGAATGATCTCTCCTTTTAGCTTTTTCCGTAATAGTTTAATGGTGGCGTCAATCGTTTTCATCGACACATCGGCATCCCATCCCCATACGCGGTCAAGGATTGTTTCACGCGGTACGACGTGTCCGCGATTTTGTAAAAGAAGGTCTAATACTTGAAATTCGCGCGGAGTCAATAATATTTCTTCGTTGCCGCGGTGAAGGGTATGGCTCGTTCGGTTTAACACGAAGCCATGGAAATGCACGATGTCTTCCTGAAGCGGCAGGAATGTGCGCCGCGCCAGCGCTTTAAGGCGAGCCATTAATTCATCAATTTCAAAAGGTTTGACGAGATAATCATCGGCGCCTGCCTCCAGCCCTTCTACGCGGTCTTGTACCGCATCTTTTGCCGTTAGCATCAGAATGGCGCCCGTGTAGCCGTTTTCCCGAAGCCGTCTGCAAATCTCCACGCCGTCCCCGTTTGGCAGCATCCAATCCAGCACCAATACATCGTAAAATGAGGCAAGCGCGTAATCGTATGCCTCTTCTCCTTCCTGCACCCAATCGATATGGTCAACACCTTTTTTCTTTAGCAGGTGAACGATTAATTCCCCTAGGTACAAGTCATCTTCAGCAAGCAAGATTTTCATCGTCTTTTCTTCCTTTCTCATTTCCGTTTCTCCTTATGAATAATCATAACAGATGTTCGTGAAAAATCGATGAAAACGCGAAATGGGTTGACAAAAATCAATTTTTCACCATATTTTCACTTTTTTTGCTTATACTGTTTTCCGACGAGATTAAAGGAGGAATCGTATAGTGAAACGAATCAGGCAAGCGCATTTATGGATAGGATTAATTACTTCTATTTTCCTGCTAACGGAGGCAGTGACAGGGCTTTTGCTGGCAGAGCCGTGGCTGATTGGTCAGCAAGAAAGGGGAGAACATCGCGAATTCCTTTCCCCGAATTCATCGACACCAGAGCATTTCAACAATTTCCAAGAGGGCAGGCAGGTACGGGAAGCGGGCGGGTCTGTACAATCGCTTGCTGGCATCATCCGCGGACTGCATGAGGGGAGACTTGGTTCCTTCAATGTTAAATGGGCGATTGATATCGCCGCTGTGGCAATTATTTTATTAACGCTATCAGGAATTTATGTGTCGCTTCGATTGCTTGTGGCACAGCGCCATCGCAAAAGAAAACGGCCATTGCCTGTCGCCACGGAATAAAACAACAGATGAAGAAAGGAGAAAGGAACGATGGATATGAATATGATGCCACCATATGAACCACAAACCGTTCGACCGCCGAAAAAAGGCCGTTTCTTTTCTTGGCTTGCCGCTTCGCTTGCTGGGGCGGTGCTTGGCAGTGCGATTACGTTATACGCTGCGCCGAAGGTTGGCATTTCGTCACCTTCGTCATCTGCAGGAGAAACGAAACAGACCGGCACTTCTACATCTACAGAGGCTCTCCCGCTGCAGCCGACGAGAAGCGTATCCAATAATATGATAACCGCAATTGAAAACGTCACGGATGCCGTTGTCGGTGTCGTGAACATTCAAAAGCAGGAAGATTTCTTTTCTGATCGTACAGAAGACCAGGAAGCGGGAACCGGTTCGGGAGTCATTTTTAAAAAAGATGGAAATACCGCGTATATTGTCACGAACAACCATGTGATTGAAGGGGCGAACAAAGTAGAAGTATCGCTGGCTGATGGCAAAAAGGTGAAAGCAGAGATTGTAGGAGCCGATCCGCTAACGGATTTAGCGGTATTAAAAATTGATGGCAGCCGCGTCACCAAAGTAGCAAGTTTCGGTGACTCGTCCAAGTTGCGGATCGGGGAGCCAGTTGCGGCGATCGGCAATCCGCTTGGCCTTGATTTATCGAGGACGGTGACGGAAGGAATTGTGAGCGGAAAGCGAACCATGCCCGTTTCCACTTCTGCTGGCGAATGGGAGTTAAACGTGATTCAAACCGACGCTGCGATTAACCCGGGTAACAGCGGCGGCGCGCTTATTAATAGTGCGGGGCAAGTGATAGGAATTAACAGTTTAAAAATTTCTGAAACGGGAGTGGAAGGATTAGGATTTGCCATTCCAAGCGAAGATGTCAAGCCGATTGTGGAACAGCTGATGCAATATGGGAAAATAAAGCGTCCGTATCTTGGCGTGCAGCTTGTGGATGTCGCCGATCTTTCCGATGAGGTGCGAAAAGAACAGCTGCAATTGCCAGACAGCGTAACGGCAGGAGCGGCGGTGGCAGCGGTAGAACCGTTCTCTCCAGCTGCGGATGCGGGACTTCAATCGAAAGATGTCATCGTCGAAATGAATGGGCAAAAGGTAGACAGCGTCAGTGCGTTGCGAAGATATTTATATACGAAAACGAAAATTGGTGAGAAAGTGAGGGTTGTCTTTTATCGCAATGGAGAAAAGAAAACAACTTCCATTACATTGCGGGCGAGAGGAGACAGCGAATCATAATGATATCCACTGATGCCTGTTCGCGTGGACGGACAGGCTATTTTTTTCGAAACAACTGTTTATACCGTGCACCATACTACTTTTGGCTTGCAGGAATGATAATTAAACTTTCCGAATATTATGTAAATATAGGGTAAATAGTTTAATTTCCCGTTTTTTGAGTGATTAAAAAATGGATTATATAAGAAGTTTTGACATAGAAATGAAAATGAAAAAGCGCTGGTGGTTGTCATCACTGTGTGAGAAGAAATGCATCGCCTCTAGGGAAGCGCGGGCATAGGGGTCGCCCGCGCTTTTT
>JGI1652J44930_10001035_pt1 | contig 10728 bp, 11 predicted proteins | sample NewIslsDNAsample_FD_44930 | JGI IMG/M metagenome (IMG submission 44930)
TAAAGGGTAGGGGTATATGTAAAAAAAAAAAGAACATCTGCCAGCAGGCAGATGCTTTTCTATAAAAGGGGAATACATAATAAGCTTTGCCATTTTAGTAGATTTATATACGTACATTTTTTAAAATACCAATTATCGGCATGATTTGAGGTATAAAATAAAGACAGTATATGTTATGTTTTGTTCTCCCTATAATCTATAAAAAAGAGGTGTATAATTACGATGCGTAAAATAATTGACCATATTTATAAAATAAAATTACCTTCTGTTTATAACGCAGATGTCAACTGCTATATCATTGAACATGAAAATTCCTATATGCTTATTGATACAGGTGAAAATAACGACGAAACAAAAGCATTTTGGGAAAAATTATTACCAACATTACAGAAGCCAATTTCTCACATTTTATTAACGCACATTCATACAGACCACGTAGGTTGTTGTCACTTCTTGCAGCAAAAAGCTGATATGAAAATCATTGCTTCCACGAAAAGCAAAGAAAAACTTGAAACAATGAAAATTAGCCCTAAAAATGTTGGTTTAATTGAAACCGCCAAACAATACGGCTATACATATCCTTATTCTCCGAAAAAGCTCCTTGATGAACAAGAGGCCTATAATTTTGAAATCGATGAGACGTTTGAAGATGGCGACATGATCCGTATCGATTCTTCAACATTTAAAGCAATTGCAACACCTGGTCACTCAGTCGATCATTTTTGCTTCTACGAACAAAACAGTAAAGTGCTATTTGCAAGTGACCATCTTATTCAAAATTTCAGTCCCGTTCTTATAGTTGAAAATAATCAATTTAATCCACTCAAAAACTATTTACAATCGCTAGAAAAAGTTAAACATCTTTCATGCAAATTAGCTGTATCGGGTCATGGTGATATCATTGAAAACCCTGCAGATTTAATTGAAAGCCTTAAAATGAGACATTTAAAGAAGCTTCAGCAACTAAAAGATGCGCTCATACAACAGCCATACTTATTTGAACAAATCATTGAGCTCCTTTATAAGAAAGATACTACGAAGCCTTCTCCACAAATTATGCAAACATTAGGATACCTAAATTATCTTTTAGAAGAAGGAAGTTTACAGATTATAAACGACGAGAACAATGTTGCAGTCCTAACAATTTAATAACAAAAACTCCCTGTCCACTACTTGTCCAAAAACAACTAATGAATAGGGAGCTTTTATTTTAAAGGGGGATTGGTTAGGATTTTTCGTTCGTTTTATAAATTTAGGGGTACTTTTTACATTCGTTAAATGACTTCTTGTTTTGTGAATAACCCCTCCTTATCAACCTTACGATTTGATTGAAGAAGGGGCTTCCTGCTTCCGTGATTACCGCATAATGAGGTGTCTCATTACATCTTACACAATCTCCACAGGCGAAGATTATACTGTTCGGACATAACCTTGCCCTACAGTTTAAGTGATTTAGTTCATGACAAGTGATTGTTCCAGTCCTTTTTGCAAAATATTTAGGCTGGCGTTGTGATCACGATCCAATATTGTACCGCATTTTGTGCAGATATGAGTACGAATGGAAAGGGATTTTTTTATACGCTCTCCACACAAAGAGCAGTCTTGGGAAGTGAAATGTGGCTCTACCTTGATGAGTACACCGCCCTGTTTTGCGCACTTGTAAGCTAACATATTGCGAAACATTCCCCAACCAGCATCTGAGATTGATTTAGATAACTTTTTGTTTTTCACCATGTTACGAATGTTTAAGTTTTCTACCACAATAACCGAATAGTCTTTTGACAAGCGATAGCTTAGTTTATGGAGAAAATCACGGCGTTGGTTGGCTACCTTCTCATGAAGCTCTCTAACACGCTGGACTTGTTTTATATAGTTGACAGAACCTTTCTTTCTCTTAGAGAGTGTGTGTTGGGCTTTCTTTAGCTGTTTTTCCTTTTTACGAAGAAATCTTGGGTTTTCATACTCTAGTCCATTAGAAAGAACCGCATACTTATTTAGTCCGACATCCACGCCAATGACTTTTGAATGATCGATAGAGGATGAGGCTGCCCGTCTTTCGACACAAAAAATGGCATACCACTTTCCGCCTTGACGCTTGATGATCAGTTGTTTAATGATTCCTTCTAATGGACGATGAAGCTGAATATCCACTTCGCCTAATTTGGCATTGAATAGCTTTCCGTTTTCAGAAAAGCACATGGCATATCGGTTTCCTTTTTTGTTGAAGCCAAACTGTGGAAAAGTCATACTCGTATAATCCTTGTATGTTTTCAACTTAGGATACTTGGCATCCTTTCGAAAGAAGTTGTCAAAAGCTTTCGTAAGGCGCTGGAAAACCTCCTGTAATGGTTGAGAAGGCACTTCTTTTAGAAACGGATATTTTTTTTTATCCATTTTTAGTTGTGTCTGCATATCGTGACGATGATAAGATTCTTTTAACTGGCGATATTTGCGTTGTTTATCTAGAAGAGCCGAATTATAGGTTTGACGACAATATTGTAACCAGCAATCTAGTATTTCCCTTTGTTTTTCATTTGGGAAAATTTCATATTTTTGATTCAACAACATAGTCGTCACCTCCTATTATTTTTCTCCTTGTGTTTGGATGTATTGCTTTAGAATTTCTAAGGGAGCTCCACCTACAGTTAATAAGCAATAGCTTTGAGACCAGAAATATTCTTTCCATAATTTCTTTCTAATCTGTGGAAATTCATTCTTTATTCTTCGAGAACTAGCACTTTTATAAGCGTTAATAAATTTTGATAATTCAGTATTCGGTTTAGCTGTAAGCAATACATGAATATGGTCATAATCATGATTCCACTCTTTGATTGTTACATGATAGTTAGAACCAATATTTTTGAATATTTCTGATAATCTATCAGAAATGGAATCATCAATTACTTTTCTTCGGTATTTTACGACTAAGATAAGATGGTAATTTAATTTGAATACTGAATGGTTATTTGTGTCTAAATCCATTGCTATCACCTTGTCATTTATTATACGACTGAATGGTAATCATTGCAAAGAAAATCCTTCAGGCTAACGCCTGACCAAAATTCATCCCCTCCCTATCGTTGGGCTACGCCCTGCACTCGATTGAGGAAGGGGAATTCTTTTGTAGAACTGTTAAATTTTTTATCATTTCTTTACTATAACCGAGCTCTGTTAATACTTCCTCTGTATGTTGTCCTAAAAGTGGCGGTCGAGACTGAACAACAATTGGTGTTCCTGAGAACTTCACAGGAAAAGCCGGTACTTTTAAACTCGGTATATTCGGATGTTCAATGTCAACCATCATATTGCGAGCAACCACTTGAGGGCTTGTCATGACTTGCTCGATATTTTGAATTGGTCCACATGGTACACCATATTCGTCTAACTTATCAATGATTTCGTCTGTTTCCATTTCTCGAAAACGCCCACTAATTATTTCTTCTAGAACCTCGCGATTTGCAACTCGATCCTTATTGTATGTAAAACGTTTGTCTGCGAGTAAATCAGACCATTGTAAAGCTTCACAGAACTTGTTCCATAAACCATCGTTTCCAACTGCCACAACGACATCAGAATCTTTCGTTTTAAATCCACGATAATTATTTTTAGCAAGCGATGACTCAAGTTATTCCACTGGATTAGAATTTGTTATTGATGGCGGTTTAACAGCCAATCGTTACGGATGATTACAAATTTTTTGAACGCATGGTTCTATATTGAAACACACTAAAATCAATTCTATTTTTATGTAGATTAAACTGGAAAACAACCTTTCTTCCAATTAAGGAAGGGTTGTTTTCCTTTTTTATACTTAGCTCGTTTTTTAGCTGCCTCTTCGTTCTCAGCCGTACCTAGCATGGACTAACGTGCCATATTAATTACTAGGATATCTATATATTCAATTCATTAAAATAGCAAGCTATATTTATATTGATATAAACAACGACATTTATGTCTATGTAGACATCGATATCTATATCGGTATAAACATCAACATAATTTAATAAAAATAATTCTATAAATGGCGGGGTTAGTGAATGAAGTCTACCCTTTTATATCCTGTCCAATCATCTTATTTAATTCATCTTTCCAAAGTAAAAAACTCTATTAAAATAGGATGAATTAATCAATTATAGAGATGCAGAGTAATGAAAGATAAACATAGATATTTACGGAAACATAGATGTAAACATCGATATCGGCACCTCTGTAAATAATGATATGGTCCTTCATATACAACTGTCCATCACCATATTCACTGAAGAAAGTAGAATTTTATTTAAAGTTTAACTTTAGAACATTTGTTCATTATCTTGTAATCTAAATGTAGGTAATAATAGATGAAAGGCTTTCAATTTAATAAACCCAACTACACTTAATATACTCCTGTACTCACTTTTCAAATCCTTACTTTTAATTTTCAGCTCAGCATATAACATACTTTATACACGTTTATAATCCCTTCACTTATGCTATACTCATCGTATAATATGGATTTTTCAGTAATTATTTTCTCAAAAATGAGGGTTATTAAACTCGTCATATAAGTAAAGGGTGTGAAAATGATGTTTTCAGCGTACATTTCGTATCTTCAAGAAAAGGGAATGGCAGAAAATACGATTATTTCTTATAAGAATGATTTGAACTGTTTTTTCACCGATTTACATATTCGACCGGAAGATTATGTAACAGCTTCCGACATTCGTAAATGGATCAGTGACATGGTTAATCCAACCGATGTCAAACCTTTGGCCACTACTACAATTAACCGGCGCCTCAATTCACTGCGTAGTTTCTATTCTTGGGCAATCCGGCACGAAAGACTGCAGCACAATCCAATGCAGAATATTCAGGATTTGAAAAACGTCGATGAAGAGAATGAAAAGATCATGTGGCTCACAGAAGATGAATTTGAGAGATTGCTAGAAAAGTTAAGAAAGAAAACCGTCAAAAGCCGAGGGGTCAATCCAGAGGAAAAATATCGCCGTGATCGAGCCATCATTTATCTGCTTACATACGCCGGATTACGGGTTGAGGAACTATCCAATTTAAAACTAACCGACCTGGACCTAGAGTTAAAACGTCTTAGAATAGTAGGAAAAGGCAGGAAAATACGAACTCTTCCCATTTCTAATACATTACTAGCTGAAATTCAGGACTGGCTCATCTTTCGTGCTGAAATGGCCAAGCAAAAAGCTCATGTTATGGACTCACCATATGTCTTTTACAGCCAACGATCTCCAAAGTTCACGATTCGTGGAATTCAGACAATGATTGAAAGCTACAGCTTCCCAAGGAAAAAGTTAACTCCACATATGTTTAGACACACTTTTTGCAAATGGATGTTAAAAGCAACCAACAATGACATTGAAAAAGTAAGAAGACTGGCCGGCCACAGTAATATTGCAACAACAAGTAAATATTTAAAAGATTCGTATGATGATTTAGCGGATGCCGTTGATTCACTGCCGCGGTTTTAATTTAGCCTTTACACCTAAAACCAATCAACTTCTATATTCTACAAGAGCCAGGATTACAAGCCAACATGTCAAACATGTTGGCTTGTAATCTATGTAGTAAAAGAACTCAGTGAAACAGTGTATAAGTGTTTATTTTTATGCAAAATCGTTCCATATTGCGGATACTGGAGGTATCTTTATTAAAGAGGAACTGAATAGATGGAAAAAGAATGTACGATACTATTTAGGTCTAACTACCCACCACTTAGCTAAAGCTTGAAGTGGGGGATTCCTGCGAACACCAGTGTATCCACTAGTTATTTAGCAGGCTAACCCTGTCGCACCGACAGTTAGCAGTACAGACGGCTTATTAGCCTCCTGCGCGGTGTTGGCTATTTTGTACGTTGAACTCGCCACACTCCCTACTCTGCTTGTTTTTCGCTACTTCGGTGCGTGTGGAGGCGATTAGAACGTTGAAGATTTTACGCGACAGACGTTTTTCCTGTCACAACCTCCTATCTTCAGTTTTCAAAGAACAACCGACAGGAATATTACACCATAAGAACAAGCGTTTCGGCTATCACCAACCGACATTCATCTCCCACCTACTCATTGGGCTATTGCCCTTCATATTCCTTGAGGATGGGAGTCTTCTGTCGGGAAAAGATAAAGTATTACCATTAAAAGAGGTGTTCAGTTGAAATTTCTTATAATTGGATCCATTATCATTGGTGCTAGTATTTTTTCCTTATTACCCATTTTATCTGCCTATTTTTTTGAACCAACTTTAAAAGATAGCATCAAATTTAATCTATATTTTCTTCCCCTTTCTTTTATAGGAAACATTATATTAGCCTGGGGGTTCATTCAAGGAAGCAAAATATTTGGAAATACAGTCATGCTTGGCGGTATTCAAACTGGAGTCAATGCAATTCTTGTTACGATTCTATCTATTTTAGTCTTACAACAGAAAATTTCCGTCTATTCCATTATTGGTATTTTCCTAATTGCTATAGGTGCTGTCCTTTTAAATAAATAACATATTTCATTTTAAACATACGCATATTAGAAATCCGTACAAGGTTCGGTTTAGAAAGGTAAATTTTACAAAAGAGGCTGGGACATAACTAGCTTCAAATAATGAGGAAGGTGAATTTGAGCGTACTCAAATTCACCTTCCTCCATTTTTGCGTGTATATTCTTCTATTACCTTAATTGTTGGCAGTGAATTTTCTTACATTCACTGCCATTAACGCGAGGCCCATTTCGTTTTCTACCCTCGATTTTCCTCGTACAGAAAATCGAGTGAAACGCAAATTGGCCTTCAGGAATCCAAAAACTGGTTCCACGTCAATCTTACGTTGACGATAAATGGCACCTGTTTTTTCTTCTGAAAGCTTCGCTCTCACATATTCTTTTTGTTGTTCCCACTTCTCGTTCACCATTATTTTTCGATTATTTCCTTCTTTTGCTTTTGTACAAGATGACCGAAACGGACAACCTGAACAGTTTTCACATTCATAGACTTTAAACTCACGAGTGAAACCTGACTTATCTGATCTCACAGAGTGATAGTTAAATACAAGTTGTTGTTGGTTTGGGCAAGTGTACACATCATTTCTTTCATCATATTCCCAATTTGCTGTATTAAATTTGTTTTGTTTGTGCTTTTTCTTCTGTTCTTTTAAATACATGTTATAAGTAATTAAAGCTTCTCGTTTACGATTCGAAAGAATGTCATCATAATTCTGTTCACTGCCGTATCCGGCATCTGCGACGATGTGTTTTGGTAACTCGAAATAATTTTGTTCGATTTCATCTAAAAATGGAATTAATGTACGTGTATCTGTTGGATTGGGAAAAATACTGTAGGCAAGTGCGTACTGACCTTCCGTCGCAATTTGTACATTATATCCTGCTTTTAGTTGACCGTTTTTCATATAATCTTCTTTCATTCGCATAAAAGTCGCATCATGATCTGTCTTGGAATAGCTATTACGCGTGCTAAAGATTTCAAAGTCCTGTAGATATTTCTGTTTGCGTATGATGAAATCTACTAATTGTTTACGAACCTGTTTTGGAAACTTTCGTTCACTTCTCAGCGCTTTTCGTTCTGCCACATCTGACGAACCCTTTATTTTTTGATCATAATCAGAGATAACATCGTCTACTTTTTTAACCATTTGATCGAGTTCTTCTACTGATAATTGTTCTTCACTTTCACGTTGAATTTCTGGCATGATTTCTTTTTCAAGAAGCTCATCGTATAATCAATTCGACTTTTCGATTAGACTGTTGTGGAATTTTTCAATTGCTTTCTTCCAAACGAAGGTAAATTTATTCGCGTTTGCTTCAATTTTTGTGCCATCAATAAAAATGGCCTCTTGGTCGATTAATTTTTCTTCTACTAGCTGACAGCGAAATTGAACGAAACATTGGCGAATGAACCCTTTAACTTCTGGTTGGACACGGAAACGATTGATGGTTCGATAGCTTGGTTTATAACCTTGCGCTAACCACATCATACGAATACTGTCATTTAAAAGTGCTTCAATCTTACGCCCCGAAAAAACTGACTGCGTGTAGGCACACAAGATAATTTTTAACATCATGCGTGGATGATAGGCAGGACAACCTGTATTTCGAAGAAATGGCTCTAATGCTTCTTGTGGAATACTTTCAACTAAATGGTGTATGTGGAAAGCAATATCATTCGTTTGTAGTTTTACTTCTAAATCTAAAGGCAAAATTAATTGATTCATGTTATAATTTTTAAACATAAGGACACTTCTTTCTGTTTGGATTTTGTGTGGTAGCTTAATTTTATCAGAAGGTGTCCTTATTTTATTGTAAAAAATAAGCAAAGCCAGTGAAATTTTTACTCGTCGTAAAATTCCACTGGCTTTTTCATTTCAGAGGAGGGTTTTGTCCCAGCCTCTTTTGTAATTCGCTTTTTGGAATTGCGGCCTTTTTAGGCATCATACATACAAAAATGAATGCCACAAAAGATAAGACTAACATAAACACATAGGCATCGCCTGAGCCAAAGATAGAAGCTAATTTAGCTAGTTGCGTAGCTGAAATGTTTCCATTTTCCATAGATAACTCAGAAGCATATGAAGTGGATTGAATGGTATAAACCGTAACGATAACTGCCGTTCCAATAGCACCTGCTAATTGGCGAATAGTATTATTTACAGCTGAACCATGTGAACCCAATTCTCTTGGTAAAGCATTCAATCCGGCTGCATTTAAAGGCATCGAAATGAAGCTTAATCCGATTCGTAAAATAATAGTGCGAACCATTAAATACAGATAAGTCGTGGATTCGGTCAAATCAATTACAGCCCACATCGAAATAAAGATAAGTACTAAACCTGTAATAAAGAGTGGTTTCGCCCCGTATTTATCATACATTTTACCTGTGACAGGTGATAAGAAGGCATTAATCACAGCCCCTGGTAATAGAAGCAGACCTGCTTCAAATGCGGTAAAACCTCTTCCATTTTGCAAATAAATGGGTAAAAGAATTAAATCCGCATACATAATGATCGTAATGAGTACGTTAATAACGGATGTAAGAGTAAACACTTTATACTTAAATACGGATAAATTTAATAATGGATCGTTAGACCTTATTTGACGTAAACAGAATAGGGTTGTCACGATTATTCCAATGATAATGGTTGTAATAACAACCGGATGATCCCATCCCTTGCTTCCAGCACTACTAAAACCAAATAAAGTAGAACCAAAGCCAATAGTGGATACAATGACGCTAACAATATCTAATTTTGCTTTTGTGGTTTCTGCAACATTCATTAAATATTTAAACGCAAGAATAATCACGATTAATGCAAATGGAGCTAATCCAATAAATAACCATCTCCATGATACATATTCAATGATAAAACCAGATAATGTTGGAGCGATAGCTGGTGCAAAAATGATAGCAAAGCCAATCGTTCCCATAATACTTCCACGCTTTTCACTAGGATATAAATATAAAATAACGGTCATCATCAGTGGCATAATAATTCCCGCCCCAATTGCTTGAATCATTCTTCCTGTTAACAGAACGCCAAAACCCATGGCACAGGCACAGAGTACGGAACCGATGAACAAAAAGAACATCGAGCTAATAAACAGCTGCCTTGTTGTAAAACGTTTCATTAAAAACGCCGTAATAGGCACTAAAACACCGTTTACGAGCATAAAGCCCGTTGATAACCATTGTACAGTTGCGGGCGTAACATCAAATACCTCCATTAAATTACTTAATGCAACATTTAATAAAGTCTGATTTAATGTTGATAAAAAGCAGCCAGCAATCAGGACAATTAATAAGATTTTTTTATTTCTATCTGTTAATTCGTTCGTCATTCATAACCACCTCTATTCTAGACTTGCATTATCAACACGATGTCGATAAAATCAATGGTAACAAAATGTATATTATTTGACCATGAACAGTTTTTTTGAAAATGTTCACTAATCGACATAGACACTATGTGATGTTGTAAAAGTCAAAGAAAAATCTATAAAGGGGGTTTGAAATGTCTACACCTAAAAAGGAAGATCCTCGTACCATTCGTTCAAGAGAAATGTTCAAAAATGCCGTCTTTTCGCTTCTTTCACAGGACCCCACTATGTCCAATTTAACGGTTCAGAAAATCGCAGCTAAAGCAGGCTTAAATCGAACAACATTTTACTTACATTATCAAGATGTTGAAGATTTACTCACACAAATCACTAATGAGATTTTAAATGAGCTTTCTGTTAAAATTGTCGATTTAATACACGCAAAAGATTTATCAGAAAAACAGCAGCTAACACAAGTACTCGATTATTTATATATCCATCGAAATTATTTACTTACTTTATTTAAAATGAATCAATTTGAGGAGCAATTATTTTTATTATTAAAGCAATTAGTAGAAACAAGAAGGAAGAATACCGAGAAGAATTTACCTGCGGATTATGTGGCGGTTGAAATTAAAACAGCCTCAGTGGTAGGCATCATCATGTGGTGGATAAAAAATGGGCTTCATTTTAGTTCGGATTATATAGCAAATCAAATTTATTTAATGTACAGAGGGCAATGATTCAATTGATGAGACCCGAACCCGCACTCACAATAGTAGGTTTAACATTCCTTGAAAATGATTTAATCTTATTAAAGGAATTAAAAAATCCTTAGTGGCCCCTAGAACCATTACCGTACCGCAAGATCGCTTAAATACCGACATAAATATCGATAGAAACATCG
>JGI1652J44930_10001039_pt1 | contig 10717 bp, 10 predicted proteins | sample NewIslsDNAsample_FD_44930 | JGI IMG/M metagenome (IMG submission 44930)
TTAAAGGTTCTTGATAAATGATGGATTTCACCTGAAATGTTTTGGCAATATTTTCGGTATTTAACGCGTCAGAAGGGGCATTATAAGCCACAAACTTTCCATCTTTTAAAAAAATACATTGGTCACAAATGCGGGTAGCTAAATTGATATCATGAATGGCTGCTATGACCGTTTTTCCTTCCTGTACGAGAGAATGAAGAATGTCCGTTACAATGACTTGATAGTAAATATCTAAGTCAGAAGTCGGTTCATCTAATAGTAAAATATCTGTTTCTTGAGCAATGGCTTTTGCTAAATAGACAAGCTGCCGTTCTCCTCCAGATAAAGAAGGGACAAATCGATGTTTCAAATGGCTGATGCCGACTTGCTCCAACGCTTTTTTGACGGCCAGCTGATCGGTTTTCATCCAGCGGGAAAACCGTTTTTTGTGTGGATAACGCCCCATTTCGACCACTTGTTGCACAGTAAAATTCGTCTCTAATGTGGTCGTTTGGGGCATATAGGTGATGCGTTTGGCGATTTCCATAGGTTTCAGCTGTCGAAGGGACCGATTAAAAATTTTAATGTCTCCGCTATCAATCCGATTAATGCCGGCCAAACATTTTAATAAGGTAGATTTTCCCGTTCCATTCGGTCCAATGAGGGCAATAAACTTCCCTTTTTCAACAGTGAAGGAAAGGTTATTAAAAATGGTTCGGGCATTCCGATGAAAGGTTAAAGATTGAATTTCAAGAGCCGCTTCATTCATAAAAGTCCCTCCATTTTTTTCTGGCGCAATATTAAGAAAATAAAATATGGAGCGCCTAAGAATGCAGTAATGATCCCAATTTGAATTTCAGCTGGGCGAATAACGAGGCGCGCGATTAAGTCAGCCAATGTTAAAAATAATGCACCACCTATCAGACTGGTTGGTATCAAATAACGATGGGTTGGCCCAATCAACAAGCGAATCATATGAGGAACAATTAAGCCGACAAATCCGATGACGCCAGTCAAAGAGACGCAAACCCCTGTTAATAAAGAAGCGCTAATTAATAAAATGGTGCGTGTCCGTTGCACATGGATGCCCAAGTTTTTCGCTTCCTCTTCCCCAAGCAATAAAATATCCAACTGCTTGCGGTAGCTGAATATGAGAATATTGCAAAGGATAAAAGGGAGGATTAACAGCTTTACATCATCCCAATCCCGTCCATTTAAATTGCCCATAAGCCAGTATAGAATTTGCTGCAATTGGCCGTAGCTCGCGTATGTAATAATAAGAGAACTGCAAGCGGAAATGAACGAACTGATGGCGACCCCTGTTAAAAGAAGAGTTAACATGGATGTTTTGCCGTTTGATGTAGAAATGATATAGACAAGAAGCAAAGTGAGGAGAGCCCCTAAAAAACCAAAGACAGGAACAAAAAAGGTACTGATATGGGATAATCCAAAATAAATAGCAATGACTCCTCCTAAAGAGCCTCCTGATGAGATGCCAATGATGCCCGGTTCTGCCATCGGATTGCGGAATAAGCTTTGCATGACCACCCCACACACAGCTAAACTGGCACCAACAATGCTTGCTACAATGACACGTGGCAAGCGAATATAAAGCAAAATCTGTTCAAAGGTTGAGTCCGTTTCATAATAGAAAAAAGGAAGTTTAGCCAAAAAAACTTGAACGGTTTCAAAAAAGGGAATCGTCACGCCACCGAAACTCGTGGCGATGACGATACTGAATAGAAATAATATAAAACTGGCGATAAAAAAGACGGGCATTTTCAGTTGCTTCATCTTTTGTTACTCCTTAGATAAAATCGCAGCCATTTCTTCTGCTCCTTCGATTACATAGTGGGAGGCAGTGGTTACATTGGCGCTGTCTAGCACATAAATCTTATTGTTTTTAATAGCTGGCACGTCTTTTAGTGCAGGGTCTTTTTTCCATTCTGTTACGAAAGCCGGCTCCCCATTGTTTGTAGTAGACCCCCAGGCAGTTGTAAAAATCACATCTGGTTTTAATTGAACCAATACCTCTTTTGAAATTTCCGGGTAGTCAGGGTAGGATTCGCCTACAATCCCTGCTTCCGATACAACATTAATTCCGCCGGCTAATTTAATCATTTCACCGATTGTGGTATTGTCTGTCACACTGGAGGAGTATTCCGTGTAATAAAGAACGCGGGGTTTATTTTCTTTTTTGTCCGCTTTTTCTTTTAATGCATCGATTCGTTTTTGAATATCCGCGATTAAGTTANTCGCTTTTTCTTGTTCTCCGACAATTTTCCCCAGCGTTTCAACGGTTTTTAAAATACCTTCAAAGGAAGTGTCATCGATGACTTGGAATGTTGTAATTCCGGCATTTTCTAATTGATTCAATACATCTGGATTAACGTAAGAAGGAATAATCACCAAATCTGGCTTTAATGCTAAAATTTGCTCGGCTGTTACGGTTTCAAATTTCGTTTCAATTGAATCGGTTTTGCCTGCAACATTGGAAATCGCTGGATCACTAGAAATCGCTGTGACGCCTACAAGATTTTCAGAAGGTACTAAATCCACCAGCAATTCATCGACAGCTAAAGCAGTCGAAACAATACGTTTCGGTTTTTCCGAAATGGTAATTTCCTTACCACGGCCATCTGTCACCGTCAGCGGATAAGCCGATTGTTTAGCTTGTTCGGATGGTTGATTTATCGAATTTTCATCATCATTGTTGGCAGTATCGGTATTACAAGCTGTTAAAAATAATAAAAGCAATATGGGTAGTAGCAATTTGGTGAATTGATTCATCACAAATCTCCTTTTCTATAAAATTTTTTATATGTTTAGTGTGGCCACACATTAAACCAAAATAAAAAGCCTGTATCCCAAGTGGGAATACAGGCGTGAAAGCGTTAAAAAGCACAAAAAAGCATAACTTGCTTGCACCCGTTCTTTTCCCACCCGAAAAGACGTTTGCAAAGTGTTTAAGCAGGCTTCCTGACTCGGACTTCCTCTTACTCCTAACCCTTCCCGAATGTAACATTCAGTGGTTACTGTTAGTTTCATCCATCCTCACAGTAGCGGGGGCTGTACTAGATTTTCACTAGTTTTCCTTTTACCTCTTCCAAGAAGAGCACTTAAACACCCTCGATATGAAATTAACTATAATCTAGCATAAATCATTTTATAAATGCAATAGTATAACAAAACTTTACATGATTGCACCACATCGGATATACTAATCAGCAGCTTTTCTTTTTGGGAGGGAAGATATCTATGGCAAAAAACTGGCGTTATATTAGTTATCCGTTTATGCGGGAGAAAAGTTGCTTGGTAGATTATGAAATTATGACAGACAGCTTAACGACAAAAATAGGAGATTGCATAAGTGTAAGCAAAAATGAACATAAGTTTGAAGAAATCACTCAAATTTTAAGAACAATACAACCGCTAGCTTATCATGCCAATGGATCTGTAAGAGGGCGTTTAGCGATTACAGAAGAAGATTTAATGTGGCTGGAATCTGTATATGATGATTTTGTCGAACGTGCAGGCGAGACAAATAAGCAATTCGTTTTGCCACAAGGTTCTGAGTTGGCGACGCGATTGCATATTTGTCGAAGTGAAGCGAAAAAGAGCTATCGTGCTTTACACAAAGTAAGCGAAGAGAGAGAAGTGCCGGAAATTTTATTTCAGTTTTTAGGACTTTTAGCGAATGTATTTTTTGTACTGGCAATCGAAGCGAATAAATTAACTAAAACCGAAGAAATCCCTTTTATCAGCAAATCTTATGGAAAAACTAAATAAATAGTTTATAGATAGCCCAAATTTATATATATTGCAAGTTAGTTAAGAGAATACTAGATGAAAACGATTTGTAAATATTTTAGATTTACTTTTTAAGATTGTAAGCATGAATTTTATATGATAACATACACTATATATTGTGTAGTTTAAAATTTAATAACACAAAATGTTGAGTATAAAGTTATGGTGGTAATTTTTAATACCTTAATAGGGAATCCAGTGAGAATCTGGAGCTGCCCCCGCAACTGTAAGTGTGGACGAATTAGCAAACCACTGTATCGATTTACTGAAAGGTGACGATACGGGAAGGGCTATAGTAGGAGGATACACGAGCCAGGAGACCTGCCATACTTTGTAGTTTCTATTCTTCGGGGTGTGAGAAGGAGAAACGATAGGAAAAGATATATTTTACATATGTTTTATTTCTGTCGTATTCTTCCTTTTTCCGTCTATTCCCCGAGAATGACGGATTTTTTATTTTTAGGGAGGAATCAAGGTGACAAGAAATCAAAGTATTGAACAGGAAACACTTTCTGAATTCATCGATCGTATTTTTAATGATTTCAAGTTGGCATCAGACCAATACAAAGAGAAGATTCGAAAAGCAGGAGTAACCAATCCATTCGATGAGAGAGATGCAGATATTTTAATTAAGTATGCTCTTGAAAATATTGATGAAGCAAATACAGAATGGACCTATATTGCAGCAAGAATTTTTTTACAAAATCTTTATTATAAAGCAGCAAGAAACAGAGGATATGAATTTAATCATAATCGTACTTATGGATCGTTTTATGATTTGATTCGGATATTGACCGAAAAAGGAATCTATTCCGAAAAGTTATTAATGAAATATACAAAACAAGACATTGAGTATTTTGAATCATTTATTGAACCTAAACATGATTTGTTATTTACATATCCAGCTATTCTATCTTTGGCAACCCGTTATTTAGCAACGGATTATGAGAAAAATGTTTATGAATTGCCACAAGAACGCTGGATGATTATTGCGATGTACCTTATGCAAGACGAAGATAAATCCATGAGAAATGAGTATGTAAAAGAAGCGTATTGGGCTTTAAGCAATCTGTATATGACTGTTGCGACCCCAACACTTGCAAATTCCGGAAAAACACATGGGCAGTTATCTAGCTGCTTTATTGATACTGTAAATGATAGCTTACAAGGAATCTATGATAGTAATAGCGATGTTGCCCAGCTTTCTAAAAATGGAGGCGGTATCGGTGTTTATATGGGGAAAATTCGTGCAAGAGGTAGTTCCATCAAAGGATACAAGGGCATGTCAAGTGGTGTTATACCATGGATTAAGCAATTAAATAATACAGCAGTCAGTGTTGATCAGCTTGGTACAAGAAAAGGCGCTATTAGTGTGTATTTAGATGTATGGCATCGTGATATAGAAGATTTCCTTGATTTGAAACTCAATAATGGTGATGAACGGTTGCGTGCGTATGACATATATACAGGAGTATGTATACCCGATTATTTTATGGAACAGGTAGAAAAACGGGGAGATTGGTATTTATTTGATCCATATGAAGTGAAACAAGTGATGGGTTACTCGCTAGAAGACTTCTATGATGAAAAGAAGGGCGATGGACAGTGGCGTAAAAAGTATCAAGAATGTATTCAAGCCAATCTTTCTTCCAAAAAAAGAATTCCAGCAATAGATATTATGAAGCGAATCATGAGATCCCAATTAGAAACTGGCGCACCGTTTATGTTTTATCGTGATGAAGTCAACCGCCAAAATGCCAATTCCCATCAAGGTATGATCTACTGTTCAAATTTATGTACGGAAATTGCGCAAAATCAATCTCCAACAGAATTTATTGAAGAATATATCGAAAACGAAAATATAATTGTAAAAAAATATAAAGCTGGTGATTTTGTTGTTTGCAATTTGAGTTCTATCAATTTAGGNCGTGCTGTACCTGATAATGTTTTAGAACGTTTGATTAAAATTCAAGTTCGCATGTTAGATAATGTAATTGATATTAATACGCTGCCAATTAAACAACCAGAAATCACGAATAAAAAATACCGGGCCATTGGACTTGGAACATTTGGTTGGCATCATCTATTAGCTTTGAAGAATATTGAATGGGAATCAGAAGAAGCAGTACAATATGCAGATGAACTTTATGAAAAAATAGCTTATTACACGATTCGAAGCAGTATGGAGTTAAGCAAAGAAAAGGGCAGTTATCCATTATTTGAAGGAAGTAAATGGAGTTCTGGTGAGTATTTTATTTATAAAGGTTATACAGACGAACGATGGATGCAACTTCAAAAAGATGTTAAAAAATATGGAATTCGAAATGGATATTTAATGGCCATTGCACCTAATGCGACAACTTCGATTATTGCAGGTTCCACCGCTGGTATTGATCCTATCTTTAAACCTTTTTATATTGAGGAGAAAAAGGATTACCGAATTCCGACAACTGCACCTGATTTAAATCATAAAACGTATAATATTTATCGCCGTTCAGCTTATATTGTGGACCAAAGATGGTCAATCAAACAAAATGCTGCTCGTCAAAAACATATCGATCAAAGCATTTCATTTAATATTTATGTTCCAAACACGATAAAGGCATCAGTGCTGCTAGATCTGCATTTTCAAGCCTGGAAATCAGGTTTAAAAACAACCTATTATGTTCGCTCTACATCGAATGAAGTAGAAGAATGTGTGTGGTGTCAAAGTTGAAGGCTTTAATAGCTTATTTATCTTATAGTGGAAATACAAAAGAAGTTGCAGAAATTATTGAGGAAGTATTAAAAGAAAAGAAATTTCAAGTGGATATGCATCGAATCGGAGTCAATTTGCCAATCAATCTTAAAATGTACGATTTAATATTTATTGGTACTTTTACATGGGCAAAGGGTGCATTACCTATTGAAGTTAAGGATTTTGTATGGGAAATAGGCTATAAACCAAAAAATATTGCAGTATTTGGTACTGGTGATACTCAGTTTGGGGGCGATGAATTATTTTGCTTGGCGGCTGTGAAATTAGCAAGATTCTACAATAGTCGTTGGGAACCTTTAAAAATTGAACAATCTCCTAGAGGAAGTCAAGAAAAAATCGTAAAAAAATGGATAGAAGGGATTGTTAAAGATGTCACCAAACTTGCTTGAAAAGGTAAAAACATTAGATCCAATGAATCCAAATCGAGCAACTGCACTGTTTGGAGGAAAATCGAGTGGTATTTTAAATTGGAATAATATTAAGTATCCGCATTGGTATAAAACATATAAACGCTTGTTAAGTAATTTCTGGAAGTCTGATGAAGTGAATATGTCGAATGATGTGAAGGAATTTCCAATGTTATCAACGGAGGAACAAGATACGTTTTTAAAAGTAATTAGCCTTTTAGCGACATTAGATTCATCGCAAACAAGGACCATTCTACTCACATCCTTATATGCCACAGATCCATCAGTACAATCTATTTTAGCTGTCATTGCACAACAAGAAGCAGTGCATAATGAAAGCTATTCTTATATATTATCTTCCGTAGTATCGTTAGATAAACAAAATGAAGCTTTTGAAATTGGTAGAAGTGATCCGATTTTACTTAAACGTAATCAAAATATAATGGAGATATATAATCAATTTGTCGAGAAGCCATCTTTAGAAAATATATTAAAAACATTAGTATATTCCACAATACTTGAAGGATTATTCTTCTATTCAGGTTTTGCTTTCTTCTATAATTTAGCGCGCCAAAACAAAATGGTTGGAACATCTACAATGATTAGTTACATTAACCGAGATGAATTAGAACACGGTCGTTTTATTTGTGAATTAGTTCGGGCAACATTGGGAGAAAATCCAGAGCTAAATACAAAACATTTTACTGATTGGGTTTATGAACAATTTAGAAATTCTGTAGAATTGGAAGTGGAATGGTCTCACTATGTGTTAAATGGTGTAGAAGGCATTGATTTAGATGAAATGGAAGGTTTTATTAAATATAGAGCGAATAAAATGTTACGAATGATAGGATTAAGTGAAATATACGCAATGCATATTAATAATCCAATGAAATGGATTCGTGCATATGTAGATAATTTTGATGAAACAAAAACGGATTTCTTTGAACAAAGAAATCGTCAATATACGAAGATTAGTGATTTGAATGGTTTTGATGAACTCTAAAAATTATTAATATTAAAAATCCAAATCTCTGAAGGGTGTACTAATATTTTTAGCAGCCCTTCTTTTTTTGTTGAGATAAGTTTGAGTATATATGCCTATCATTTTTTATACTAGTATGTTCAAAAATGTTAGAGTTGTTGAAATAAACTTTGGTGATCTGATTTCTAGATTGAAATTTTATGTATAAATCCAATAGTAAATTTCCATAATTAAATCAGGATTTTAAAAATTGTTAAAAGGTAGGGATTATTTTTGGGAGAAAGTAAATATGCAGAATTAAATGAAGAACAACTCAAGGAAATAAAACGACTAGAGGAAAAATTAAATGTAACACTAATTGCATATGAAAAATCAATATTAAAAAGTCCAAACCAATTTGATAACACAGCGAATTAAATTGAATGGATATTGTTATTGACAAGTAGAAAATACACATATTTGGTGAAGGTCTCTAATTTAAAGAAAAAGGTTCGATTGAAAATGAAGAATATCCATAGGCCTTCACCTATCCCTTCACTTGAGATTTTCAGTATTCAGGAAGAACCATCCCCTATCAGCAAAGCATCCGTGAATTCTGCCTTCCTTGTCTCCATTATGGTTTTCTCTTTATACACGCCCACATAGCAGATATCCCCGTATGATTCAAAATCTATCGATATNAGTCAAAATGAAATGATAGAGAAAAGCATGCATGAAATCGAAATTTTAGATGACAGAGAATTTGATGATTTATTTAATCAATTGGATGTTGCTCATCAAATGATTGTGGACGGAACTATTCGCGAATACGTGGACTGTGTCAGCAGCGCCTGCGAAAGCAAAATTCCATGCAATCAATGACCGATTATATGAGAATGCCTGGAAGTCGCAATTTTTATCCAGCTTGATGATGCCGATATGCAGTTTATCGGAAATTTTGGCTATGTAGCTGTGTGTATTGTTGGTGCTTACCTTGTTACAACTAATGCCATCACCATTGAAACGAATGTGGCGTTTATAATTTATATTCGTCTATTTACTCAGAAACCCAATTTGCTCAAGTGGGAACAAATTTACAATCAGCGCAAGCGGCCAGTGAGCGGGTATTTGAATTTTAGGAAGAAAAAGAATTGGATGCGGAACAACCGAAACTTGCAAAAGTGGAGCATGTTAAAGGGGAGATAGAATTTAAAAATGTGCAATTTGGATACCGCCAATGGACAAAAACAATGATTAACGATTGCCCGTGTAATGATAAAAAATGCGCCGTTATTGATTTTAGATGAAGCAACGAGTTCTGTGGATACACGGACAGAACTACAAATTCAGCGCGCTATGGAACAATTGGAAACAGGAAAAACGTCCTTTATTATTGCCCATCGTCTTTCAACCATTAAAAATGCGGATTTAATTTTAGTCATGAAAGATGGAGAAATTGTGGAGAAAGGAACCCATCAAGAACTTCTTGATAAAAATAGATTCTACGAAGAATTGTATAAAAGCCAGTTTGAACAAGTATCGTAACTGTTTCAAACTAAAATATGGTATAATTAGTAAGCAAGTTTTTGACGTACACTTGACATAAAACGGTTTTTGCATTGTTTCTGCAAGTGAAACGATAAAATATTGAGCGGAGGATTTAAATGAACAAAATGAATATGCCAAAAATGATGAAGATGATTACTATTCCGTTAGCTTTAAGTGCCATGCTAGTAGGATGTTCAAACGGAGATGATGAATCAGTAGCAACGGTGAATGGAGAAAAAATCACAAAAGCGGAATTAAACGAAGCTCTCACGGAACAATATGGACAAGAAGTATTAAATAATTTAATTGCCAATAAAATTGTGGAGTTAGAAGCGAAAAAACAAAAAGTTTCCGTAACGAAAGACGAAATTGAAGCGGAGTATAAAGACTATGTGGACCAATACGGAGGGGAAGAAAGTTTCAAACAATTGCTTTCTTCTTATAATATGGATGTAGAGGATGTAAAGAAAGATATTAAAAATTATTTACTAACAAAAAAAGTAATGGAAGACTATGTTGACATTAAAGACGACGAATTGAAATCCTACTTTGAAGAAAATAAGGATTCCTATAATCAAGCAGAACAAGTTGAAGCAAGCCATATTCTAGTGGACGATGAAAAAACAGCTAAAGAAGTCATTAAAAAATTAAATGATGGAGAAGATTTTGCTAAACTTGCAAAAGAATATTCCACTGATACAGGTACAAAAGACAAAGGTGGCTACTTAGGCTACTTTGGCAGAGGCGAAATGGTTGAAGCCTTTGAAAATGCTGCATTCTCCATGAAAGTAGGTTCCATTTCCAGCGAGCCAGTCAAAACTGATTTTGGTTACCATATCATAAAAGTGACAGACAAAAAAGAAGTAAAAGAAGCCAAATTTGAAGATGTGAAAGACAAAGTATATCAAGATTTATTAGAACAAAAAGTAAACGAACAATATACAAAATGGCTATCCGAAAAAATGGATGAATATAAAATTGAAAACAAATTATCAGGCGATAATAAAGATAAAGAGGATAAATAATTAAAGGGGGCTGTTCAGAAAGTGTTCGACTTTCTGAACAGCCTTACTTCTTATAGGAATATTCTCTTAAAAACTTTCCCTGCGGTGGTCACAAAACGCGCCTCCTCGTTGCAATTTATCTGCGGCAAAAACTCTAGCGAAAGCCGCAATTTATCTGCGGCGAAAGCATGTGCGACAGCCGCAAAGGGGGCGTCTTGAAATGACTTTTCAGAAGCCGCCCTTTTTT
>JGI1652J44930_10001040_pt1 | contig 10711 bp, 10 predicted proteins | sample NewIslsDNAsample_FD_44930 | JGI IMG/M metagenome (IMG submission 44930)
GGCTACTCCATTGATTTCACTTTCTAAAACCCCTTCCCGCCGGTCCCCTAGATCCACCATTAAAAAAATTCGGTGCCGGATTCCGAGCCGTTCAAGAGCTGCGATGGTTTCCTGTTCTGCGTTCAAGCTAATGTCAGCAAAGCTGACTGCCCGTTCTAGCCCATTAAGACCGGGTAGTCGTAATAAGACTCGGTTTACCCCCGGGAAAACACTAAAACGTTCCAGATTCTCAATCCGGGAATCACCCAATTCTTCCAAACCGGCATCAACCAGTGCTTTCACGATCTTAAAATCACCCGCAACCCCTTTCGTAACTCCGGTAAGAGCAACTCCCCGCTGCCGGCAGAGCCTTTGAATGCTTTGAAAATTATGTATGACCTTTGGAATATCAATAATTACTCGCGGTAACACCATATCATTCCTTGGTTTTTTTAGTTTCTGCTTCAACCCATTTAAGATAAGCGCGGATCTCTTGTTCATAACCGCGGTCGGTAGGTTGATAGTAGCATTTGTTCAAAAGGTTACTCGGTAAATAGTCTTGCTTAACAACGCCTTCCGGATAATCATGGGGATAAAGATAACCAACGCCATTCCCGAGCCGGGCCGCTCCCGGATGAGAAGGATCACGTAAATGGGCGGGGACCGCCTGGTTTTCATACTCCTCCACATCAGCCAGGGCTTTGTAGATTGCGGTGCAACATGCGTTAGACTTAGGGGCGGTGGCGATGTAGATTGCCGCTTGCGCCATTGGAATCTTCGCTTCGGGCAGGCCAACCATTTCCAAGGCCTGCGCGGCGGCTACCGCAACCAATAAAGCCCGGGGATCGGCATTACCCACATCCTCAGCTGCATGAACAATCATTCTCCGCGCGATGAATTTGGGGTCCTCTCCGGCGCTCAACATCCGGGCCATATAGTAAACGGCGGCATCCGGATCAGAGCCCCGCATTGACTTGATGAAGGCCGAGATAGTATCGTAATGTTGTTGTCCGTCACGGTCATAAACAATCGGTCGCTGTTGGATACAGTCGGCCAGGATTTCCAAGGTCAAATGAATTTTACCGGAGTCCGGCTCAGGCTTAGTAGTGAGTACTGCCAATTCAAGTGCGTTCAAGGCGATTCGGGCATCACCATCCGCCTTATTGACCAGAAACTCCAGGGCGGCTTGGTCAATCTCTACCCGGTAATCGCCTAAACCCCGTTCCCGATCCTGAAGGGCGTTGGTTACGATCTGTTTCAAAGCATCACTAGAAAGAGAATCGAATCGAAAGATCATGCTCCTTGAGACCAGGGGCGAATTCACTTCATAAAGTGGATTTTCAGTAGTAGCACCGATTAACAAGATCGTTCCATCCTCCACCGCCGGTAGCAACGCATCTTGTTGTGATTTATTAAACCGGTGAATCTCATCGATGAATAAGATGGTTTTCCGCTGATAAAACTGATATCGTTCTCGGGCCTCAGAAATGAGCCGCCGAATATCGGAGACACCGGCAGTCACAGCATTAAGGCTTTCAAAAGAAGCGCTGGTTGTATTGGCGATAATCCTGGCCAAGGTTGTTTTTCCCGTACCTGGTGGGCCATAAAAGATCATCGAGCGCAACCGGTCTGCCTCAATCGCCCTCCGCAGCAATCGTCCCGATCCCACGATCTCATCTTGACCAACAAATTCATCAAGGTTGCGCGGACGCATTCTAGCAGCCAGAGGCGCTTCCTTTTGGAAATTAGTTTCCGCGCCGGACGAAAAGAGATCCATGAGCTTCACCTCTATATAGTTTCTAATATTTATATAACCTAGTATTAAATAACTATAAACTTTAGCACAACCGCTGTCAAGCGGCTAAAAGCTTTGAAGATCAGAAATACGGGGGAAAACTAATTCCCCCGTACTTTTTTAAACAGCGATTTTATCTGTTTTTAGCGATTTTTAGCATCTTCACCACACCTTGGGGATTAACTAAAAACCTAACAATCGAATCTCCCTTGCGGGCTTGGTAATCAACTTGCCAATTATCATAATTGTAATCGATGTCGATTAAGTTTCCCAATTCCACCGAGTGGTATTCAGCCCAGGTTTGCGCAGCTCGTTCCGCTTCAGAAATGGTTTTGATCTCGCTGTTTTCGGCGATAGGCGTGTCTTCGAAATTTTCCCATGAATACTCGGGCGAAAAACCAGCTACACTTGGCGGTAAAACCCAGTTACCCTCTTTGAGACTGATATTTACCCGATAAGGTCCGGAGATCTGATATTTTCGAATGTTATCGGTAGAGAAAGTCAATTCAATCAGGGAATTGTCAGGAGACCATTTGAAAGGGATTACTGTTGTCGCTAATCCTAACCATTCTCCTTTTTTCTTCCCTTCTAAATTGCCGGTGATGATAAAATCCCCCTCCCGGTAAGCTTTGATCCCCAATTTAAACTTAATAGCCTCCCCTTTGCTGTCCTGATCGACATCAACCAACTCGAATGTGCCCGGGACTAATAATTCCACTTGGTCATCGAGTATTACCTCATCCGGAGTTGCATCGCTAGGGATGATGAACATCAAACCGATACCCATCACTAATCCGATTATCAAAAATTTTTTAAGCAAAAAAATCACTCCGTAATTTTTCTCCCCAGTTTCATTCCATTTTTGCGTTCCACCCAACGCTGCTCCACAGCTGAACTACATAATATCTTTATAGAATGAAAGCTTGGTTTTACGGAGTAGTTCGTTTTAAGATATGACAAACCTTTATGTAAATATCACCAATAGCGGTGTCAAAGGGTTAATAGACCCTCGTTGCCTTCTTTTGGTTGAGATTATTATAAGGAAGCCACCTTACTAATGACCTTGACGACCTTGGTTTTGTCTAAGGGTTTGAGGATAAAGTCACAGGCTCCCGCTCTCAACGCCTTCAAAATGTACTCCCGGGAGCTTTCCGTGGTGCAAATGATGATCTTAACTCGATGATTATCTCTGATAAAGTGACGAATCGAATCCTCGATATCGCTGTCCGGCATAAACAGATCCTTGATGATTATTTCCGGGCGCAAAGTTGCAGAAAGTTCATTGGCCTTCTGGGTCGTTCCAGCCTCATAAACCTCAAATCCTTCCTCATCTAGAAAATCCTTTAAGATCCTACGCATTAAGGGTGAATCATCGATGATGAGTATTTTCATCTCTTGAAAACACCCCCCTCTTAATCGAAACACACCGGGAGCCGCTTTGGGGATAATTAGATACGGTTCCTGAAAACAAAGGTTATCATTTTCAAGAACCCTCGTTCAATGATAAGGTGCTCCCATATGATTATATGGTTCGCGTTGATCTAAAATTTTCCTCTTCAATTAGTTGCTGAATACTAAAATCAGTCATATAATTCGGAAATATCATCTTCGACAACATCTTTTATATCAGATTAATGGTTTTCAGTATCCCCGGTATGGACCTGATAAGACCAATTCCTCCCGTAGTTATTATCCCAGTTTTGAGCATCATCGCGAAAACAAAAATTTAATTGGGAAGGCTCATCCACACTAAGGTAAACCGACCAACTGCCGTCTCTCCCTTTTCTCATCGGAACGTCGATTAATTTCTTCCATTCCGGTCCGAATCCAGCGTGGATATATACTTTTCCGGCTTTAGCTTCAGCCAGCATTCCTTTGTACTTTATTCTAACCTCATCGCCTAAGGTGATCGGAACCGGATCCATGAAGATCCCGTCAGCTACTTCTTCCATTTTCTTTCTAGGCATACTCTTCCTCCTCCTTAAAAGATTTATTGGAATTAGTATACCCTGAACACCATTGGCTTAAACCTGCGCTCCACTATTGAAAAACTTTTGAAAAGTTGTCCAAGGGTAGGTTGAAGGTGGAGCCGAGTTGAACTCCAATTGCTCTTTGGAAACCGGATGTTGCAACCGAAGTCTGCAGGAATATAAAGCCAACTGTTGACCGGTACGGTTGGTTGAGACGCCATATTTTCGATCGCCATAAAGAGGATGACCGATCGTAGCGAATTGTACCCGAATCTGATGGGAACGGCCTGTGCCGAGAGCGATCCGGATCAGACTAAGCCCCTCCCGTTCCTCAAGGACCCAATAATCGAGCCACGCTTCTTTAGCCCCTGGAGTAGTGCTAGGAACCACCGTTACCATATTGCGACAGCGATCCTTAACTAAATAATCATGTAAGCGGCCGTTTTTACTTTCTAATAATCCGTGAATTACCGCCAGATAATTTTTTTCCAAATTGCCCTCCCGCATCTGTGCCGATAAACGTGAAGCCGCCTTGGAGGTCTTAGCGAAAACCATTACTCCGCCCACCGGCCGGTCCAAACGGTGTACTAAACCCAAATAAACATTGCCCGGTTTTTGGTAACGGATTTTGAGGTCGTTTTTTAATAAAGATAAAAGATCATAATCACCGGTAATATCGCTTTGGGTCAACATATTAACTGGTTTTTCCACCACCAAAAGATGATTGTCCTCAAAAATAATTTTAACCTTCAAACTCTACTCTACAGCCTCCCAACGTCCCGAAGCGCCGCACGGCAGGGCAAATTGGGAAGCTGACACCGGCAGCCCGATTTCATCGGAAATTATCGACCCCTGGTGTTTTCGACCTACGGTTAAGGTCAGGATGTTATTGAGCACCCCCGGAGCTAAACCAGTGGTATATGAATTAATCAAAAAAAATAAAGCGTCCTCCCCAAGCAATTGGGCACATAGTTCAGTTAAACCATACAATTCATCTTCAATCTTCCAGACTTCACGATTAGGGCCTCTGCCGAAGGAGGGAGGATCCATAATTATTCCCTGATATAATCGACCGCGTCTTTTTTCGCGATTGACGAATTTGAGCACGTCATCGACGATCCACCGAACCGGCCGTTCAGCTAAACCGGACAAAACCAAGTTTTCTCTGGCCCAGGTTACCATTCCCTTAGCCGCGTCAACATGGCATACTTCAGCGCCGGCAGCAGCAGCAGCTACCGTAGCTCCTCCGGTATAAGCGAATAAATTTAAAACCCGTACCGGACCAGTTCTGGCTGTGATCAATTTGGTAAGCCAGTCCCAATTGACTGCTTGCTCCGGAAAAAGACCGGTATGCTTAAAACCGGTCGGCCTAATGTAAAACTGTATTCCGCCATAGCTGATGGTCCATCTTTCGGGCATTTTTTTTAGAAAACTCCACCTACCTCCACCGCTTGAACTACGCTGATAATGAGCGTGGGCGTTGTTCCAATCCTTCTTTCCCAAAGTAGCCGGCCAAATAACTTGCGGATCCGGCCTTCTCAAGATATAACGGCCCCAACGTTCAAGCCGTTCACCATCGCCAGTATCGATTAGTTCGTAATCTTGCCATCCATCGCTTAGAAACACAGAACCATCCTCCAGGAAATCCAAGGTATTATATGGACAAATTTTATCATTACCCCAACTTCACCGCAATATTTTTTTGGTAAGGGGGTGAGTTGGCTTCAAACTTCTTACCTGAGTTAACTTTATAATCATATTAATAAATCAATCTTTCTAATGAAAATTAAGGAGCAGCTAAGCTACTCCTCTACTAGAAAACTATTTCTAAACGCTATTTTTCAGGCAAACCAATTTCTTCGAAGGTTATTATCTTTTCCAAATCCAAAATCAAAACCAACCTTCCTTCGAACTTGACCATTGCTTTCAAATATTTCCGGTTGGTCTGTGAATTCCCTACCGAACCATCATTTATTTTCGATAACGGTATATTGACTAGATCCAATATCCGGTCTACAACTAGGCCGAAAATTTTACCTTCTGTTTCAATTACCACTATGACCGTATATTGATCGATCTCCAGCGGACCAAGGCCCAGGGTCTTCCGGAGATCCATTACCGGAATGACTTCACCACGAAAATTGATCACGCCGAGGATTGAATCCGGAGCATTGGGAACTTTTACCGGCGTAAGGTATCGGATTATCTCTTGGACCTGTAACGCTTCAACCCCATATTCTTCTGTATCTACCAAGAAGGTAATATGCTGGGCATATTCTTCAATTTTTTCCTGTTCATCCTGTTGGTGATAACTAGTTGTATCCATTGGTATACCTCCTTAAATCTTCAAACTACCCCGCAGATACCTTTCGATTAAAAAGCCCTACCCATTGAATCGACCAAAAGGAGATAATCCTTAAATGGTTTTTCTTATATTTCACCCAACCATCAGGAGGACATCATCTAGACCACCTTTATCTTTACCTTAGTGGTTGAAGTATTTCGAATCGTGCGTCAAAAAACTCCTAAAATACTTTGCGTCCCAAGGCTCTTTCATTTTGGGAATTGACCGGACCATAATCTAAATTAACCTCTAGTCCCCATATAATCCTCGTTGACAATTGGATAACAAGAATATATAATCAGGTTAGCTAAAATATGAATTTAGCTAATCCGGAGGTTCCTAATGAAAATTACATCCACCGAAGCCCAGAATAATTTCGGACGTTATCTAAAACTGGCCCAATTCGAAGAGATCATCGTCACTAAGAACGGAAAAAAAGCTGCGGTCCTAAAGGCCTATGAAGAACAGAGGCCAGACTATCCAAATGTGGCTGAAAAGGCTGAAGCATACGACTGGAAAAGCGAAAACATATCTTACGAGGATTTCCTTAAGCTTGCGGAGGAAAGCGACAAACGCTACGAATATATTGACGGGGAAGTCTACTTACTGGCCTCCCCTTCATATAGCCATCAAAATATTGTTATGGAAATATCAAATATCATGTATAACCGGTTTAAAGGAAAAAAATGCCGCCCGTTAACAGCGCCCTTTGACATTACCTTAACTATCGACGAGTGTAAAAATGTTGTCCAACCGGATATAATGGTGATTTGCGATACTGAAAACATTAATGACAAAGGCAAATATCTTGGCATTCCCACCCTAGTGGTTGAAGTCCTCTCCGATTCGACACGCCAAAAGGACCTGCTGAAAAAGGTAAATCTATATTTTTACGGTGGCGTCAAGGAGTATTGGATTGTTAATCCTTCACGCCAAGAGGTTTATCTCTATTATTTTGAAGAGCAGGATATCAAAGAGTATCGGGTTTATAAAGGGAATGAAACAGTCCAATCCATTACTTTCGAAGGGTTGGAGGTTCCTTTGGAAAGGATCTTTGATGGTTTTAAGAGTTTAGAAGAGAGAAAATAGAGATAGAGTTTTAAGTCCCAAACTTCCCAAAAAACAAGTTCAATTTTTCTAAAACTAAAAAAATAATTTTCTTCTTTCGAATAATTATTCTGGCTTGACATACCATTCCAGGCTTAATTTTTCCGATTTCTTTTCTATTATTAATCAGTTGTGTTTCTTTAATAGTTCCTTCGATGCGGTAAACCATATCCTTATCTTGAATAATGTCTTTGGTTATATAAACAATTTCTCCATTAGCGAACCCATATTCTTGAAACGGCAGCGCTTGAAAATCATATTTCACCCTTTGTCCAATTTCTAATAGACCTACATTACGGTTCTCAACCGCTATTTCCATGCGATAATTGGTTTCCTCGGTTGGAACAATCTTTAAAATTTCCACTTCGGAAGCGATAAATTCTCCCGGATTGACAGTTTGCTTAATTTGAACCACTCCATCAATAGGCGCTGTTACTTTTGTTAGAGAAAGATTCTGTTCCACACCCATTAACGAATTCTCTAAACTTAACAACTGTTTCCGATTGTTTCGTAATTCATTCTGGACCGTTGCTAAAGTTTGGAGTTTTAAGGCTTCGAACTCCTTTTGAGAATTTTGATAGGCAGTTTCTACTTTTCGTAATTCTTCTTCAGAGATACAATCGGGAAATAACTTCTTTTTATTATAATACTCATCTTTTAATTGTTGATAATTATTGAATAATCGTTGATAATTTGCTTCATATACTAAAAAACGATAATAAAATTCAGAAGCTCCTTCACTCAATAAATTTTTATGTTCTCTGATACTATTTTCCAAATTAACTAAATGACTGATTTCCTCATTCAATTTTATGATTAGGGCATTAATATTATCTTTTTGGACATTAGAAGCAACATTTTCAATTGTATATAAAAGATCCCCCCTGTTCACATATTGACCATCCTTAAAATTGATCTCTTTAATATAACCTGCCATTGTGTTACGAATTACACTACTATCTTTATAAGGCAACACCCGACCCTGAGCAATCACAAAGTCTTCGGCCTCACCGAACCACATCCATAAAAATATGCCAATTATCATAAAAAAGACAAGGTAAATGAAGATCAGGATGAAGGATGGTGTCTCGTTATTTAACGCTTCCCGGCTATCGGTAAGTTCATTATAGTTTAAGGTAACATACTTCATAAATCATGCTCCTGTAACGGCTATTCCCCTTTGAGCTCCGATTTGGGCCTGCCAAGAATAGTAATATGGACCTTTATTTCGTAACAACTCTTTATGGGAACCGGACTCAACGATTTCCCCTTTGTCCATCACAATTATGCGATCACATTTAACAATAGTGCTTAAACGATGGGCAATAATAATTGTGGTAATATTTTTGGTAATATTATCGATCGTGTTATGTACGGCATTTTCGGTTATTGTGTCCAAGTTACTGGTTGCTTCATCTAGAATCAACAAATCAGGTCGTTTAGATATCGCCCGGGCAATTGATATTCTTTGTCTTTGCCCACCCGATAATGAACTCCCTCGCTCGGAAATGACCGTTTCATAACGTAAAGGCAGTTCTTCAATGAAGTCATGAAGATGCACTTGTTTGGCAACCTCAATTATTTCTTCCAATGGGGCGTCCGGTGAACAAAAGGCGATATTTTCCCGAATGGTCCCTTTGAATAAATAATTTTCCTGGGGGACATAACCGATACGATCACGTAAATCCTCTAAGCAAATATCTTTTATATTATGACCATCAATGATAATTTGACCATTTTGTGGGGTGTAGAAACCCAATAACAGCTTTACCAATGTAGTTTTTCCGCAGCCGGTCTCGCCGACTAAAGCGATTTTTTCTCCGGCATGAATCTGGAAGTTAACATTTTTCAAGACCAGATTGCCGTCGCCATAGTGAAAAGAAACATTACGAAATTCGATTTCTCCATTAATTTTTTTGAGGTGTATTTTATGATCCTCGTTTTGTTTTTCAACATCAAGATCGAGAATTTCTACCAGACGATCAGCCGCCACATATGCTTCTTGAAAAGTAGACTGCAGATTGATTAAGTTTTCAATCGGGGTCATAAAATAAAATAACAATGAATTGAAAGCCATTAGTTGGCCTAAAGTTAATTCTCCCCTGATAACTTGAAGCCCGCCGCTTAACCATACTAAGATTGTAATCCCCTCTGTTACGAGCCCTTTTAAAAAAGATTGTAGGTTGCTCATCCATCCCAACTTATATGCCCATCTAATAAGTTGAACATAGATACTTTCCATTAGCCAACGAAAACGCCCTTCCGCATTATTGGCCTTAATTACCTCGATACCTGAAAATGATTCAACCAATTGGGACTGTAACTCCGCAGATTGTTCCATTAATCGCCGGTTAGTGTTTTGAAATGCTCTCCGAAAAACTATAACCAAGATTAGATAAATAGGTAGAAAAATCAAGGTCATAAAGGTTAATTTGCTATTTTGCGCAAAAACGATAATCCCCCCGAAAATTAACATCACCGAATCGAATAAAACCGAAACAGTTGCATTTGACAACGCTTTTCTAATTTTCTGTTCATCATTGGCCCGGGAAATGATCTCTCCTACCCGTCGGGAACCAAAAAAACCGGCGGGCAGNTCCAATACATGCTGGAAATATTGTAAAACTAGGTCNAAATCAATCCTTAAACTGAAATATAATAGTAATTGACTTCGAAAAAAAGTCATTAATTGACTGAAAACTTTCACAATAATTAGACCGATGGTTACGATAATTAAAGTATCCTTTAAACCATTAATCAGGATATCATCCACTAAATATTTGAAATAAAAAGCACTAACGATTCCAAATAAAGTTAGCATCAATGAAGCTATAAATATTCCGAGTAAAAACTTTTTTTGGCCGGTTATCAAATATGAAAAACGCGACACCCAACCGACTTCTTTGTGACCACGTTCAAATTGATTGGTTGGGGCTAAAATAATAACCGTACCGGACCAAATAGCACAAAAATGTTGTGGTTGATAATAACTTAAACCGGCAAGCGGATCGGCGATCAAAATACCCTTACGATCAAGCTTTTGGATAACCACATAACGGAACTCGTTACTACTGATAATAATTTGGGCAATAGCCGGCAAAGGGATTTTCGAAAGTGGCTCATCTTGATTCAGTTTAATGCTTTTGGCACTAAACTTTAGTTGCTGAGCCGCTTTGATTAGTCCAGAAACACTAGCTCCGTTTTGGTCGGAGCATGATATTTGCCGCAACTTTTGGATTGAAACATGTAACCCGTGTTGCTTAGCGACTGTTGCAAGACAAGCAAGACCGGTCTTTGCTTTGTCGTCATGATTAATGCAGTAGTAACGTTTAAATCTCAATTCAATCTCCATATCTTCCTTGTTGATTTAAATGCATTTCACTCAGTAAAATAGCAAAATCCACTTCCCGATCACCTAATTGGCGAATATGACCAATAATATCATCCAATAAGACCGGAGAGGATGTTTGTGCATATTGGATCAATAATTGATTTACTTTTTGCCATTCATCTCCC
>JGI1652J44930_10001041_pt1 | contig 10709 bp, 10 predicted proteins | sample NewIslsDNAsample_FD_44930 | JGI IMG/M metagenome (IMG submission 44930)
GCCGAAATGTTCCAGAAAATAATCGACTTCCGGCATCTCCAGCTTGCGGATCCGCTCCTCGATCTCCCTTTTCGCCACGAGGAACTCCCGGTTGCCGGAAGCGATCTCGATCACACACTTCAGGTAGGCATCCAGCAGATCCGCTCCCTTCACCCAGCGGAGCAGCTCCGGATCCGGATCCCGGAAAAAGGGGCGGTACGATTCCCGAAGCTCCTCGGGCACCATCTCGCACAAGCGCTCCGCGGCCAAAGCCTCCAGTTCGCGAAACCCCTTCAGGATGGTCCGGTTGTGATGCTTCACCGGGCTGGGAATGTCCCCGGTGATCACCTCCGTCGCATCGTGGTAGAGGGCAAGCATGACCGCCCGTTCCACCGGCACCTCCTTCCCGAACACCCGGACGGCGATCGTGCACAGGGCATGGGTCAACAAAGCCACATGAAAGGAATGCTCCGCCACATTCTCCGGAACGGCGTTCTGCATCAGCCCCCAGCGACGGATCAGGCGCAACCGGTACAGATACGCGTAGAATGGATTCATTTCTTTCGATCCCCCCGTAAGGTTTCGATGGATTGCCGCCTCAAGATGCGGACGATTTCCGCCGGTCCTCCGTCACGCGCGGGGATGGGGCGGGCATTCGGCACCGCCGTTCATACTGCCAATGGATCAGGATCACGCTCAGGAAGAACAGGCTTCCCACCTGCGGGGCGATGATCGTGTAATCGTACATTCCATGGCCGAGAAAAGCGAAGATCAGCGACAGCATCATGCCGGACAGGCGTTTTTCCTCGAGCCGGATGGCCATCTTGCGCCATTTCCGGGCCCGGTAGACGGTCAATCCGATCATCAGCAAAAAGAGGACAAGCCCCACCACGCCGAATTCCGTCGCAACGCCCAGAAAGATGTTGTGGGCGTGGTAAATATGTTTGCCCGTCAATTCGGCAAAGACCTGACTAAAATGAAGGGGAAGCACCCCGAGCAGCCAGTGATCCTGAAAGATGCGAAAAGCGTTCTGCCAGACAAAGATCCGCACGGTGATCGTCGCAAAGAGCGTCTCTTCCCGGGGAATCAGCGTCTGGTTGGTGTAAATCACGTATCCCAAAAGAACGAGAAAGGCGAACAGCAGAACCGTCCTGCGGCGGTTGCCGGTCATCCATACCTGGACCAAAAGCCCGACGGTCAATCCCACCCAGGCTCCCCGGGAACCGGTCATCCAGATGGCAACACAAAATAAAAAAAAGGCGGCTAAGGCGGCAACCTTCTGCCAACGCTTCTTCAGAACCGAAAAGGCGTAGGTGCTGATCAGAGCCAGACAGATCAACAATGCGGCCGCCATTGGAATTGGTCGACGTTCCCACACTGCGCGTCAGGTCATTTTGGTAAATGGCGGAATACCCCAACAGCCGCCCCCACCAGGATGCTTCCTGGGAAATCCATCCAATCCCCTGCAGAAGGACGACGACAGCGATATACAAACCGGCCACCCAGAACAAAAGGTACAGCCGTTGAATTTCGTACCACGACCAGTCCAATCCCCGTTTGATCCACACCGCGAGCAGATAATAGGCCAAAAACACCGCCATCGGGATCAAACCGACGGGAATGCCGTAAATCCAGGAAGGATTGAAACACCAACTGATCGCGCTCAAAAGAAGGAACCCGATGAAGATTCCCTCCGGAAAACCCCGGATCGGCCAGGGCCTCTTGACGAAAAAGGGGGTGAGAAGAGCGATGATCAACAGAACAACCGGAGGCAACCACGGGGAAATGATGATGGACAGGATCAGAGCCTGAATCATCCGGGCTGCCAGGTTGTCAGGAAAATCCCTGCTCAAAGGCACAAACTCCTTTTTCAATCATATTTGAGTACCTAATGGATTATATACCAGCGCTTCCTGATTTGGCAACCGACAGCATCCGCATCAACGCCTGCCGACGTGGATGCCCGAAGCCGAAAGTCTGGAAGGGGATTCGCCGATCATCTGAAGCACCGCTTCCACGCTGCGGGACGGATGGATTTTCCTCCGCCACTCGAGCATGGCCTGGCGGATCGGGGAAAAACATTCGGGGTTGCTCAAAAACCGATCCAAAATCTCATCCAGGTGATCCTCCCCCTCGAGCCGCAGCGCCAAGCCGTTTCTCGTCAGGAACTGACCGTTTTTCTCCTCGTGCCCGGGGATCGTCCCGTACAGGAGGAGCGGCTTCACCTTGGCAATCGCTTCGGTGCAGGTCATCGCTCCCGGCTTGGTCAGAATCAGATCCGCCGCTTCCATCCATTCGGACAGGGACTGGATGTAGCCGGTGATCCGGATGTTCGGGTGATCGAGCATCGGATCCGAAACAAGCGATCGGTACAGCTGACGGTTTCGTCCGGTGACCACCAAAATCTGCATGTGATTCCGCCACTTGACCATCGTCTTCACCCATTGTTCCATGCCGCCCAGCCCCAATCCGCCGCCCATGATCAGCACTGTGGGAAGCTGGCGCAGCCCCAGACGCCGGCGAACCTCGGNCTGATCTTCTTCTTCCCAGAAGACCGGGTCGGTGGGAATGCCCGTGACGATGATCCGTTCGGGATCCGCCCCGAGACGGATCAATTGGTTCCGCACATGGTCTGCCGGCACCAAATAACGGTCCGTTTGAGGATGCGCCCAGGATCCGTGGGCGGAGAAATCCGTGATGACCGTGCACAGCTTGAATCCCCACCCCTGTTCTTTCAGCCGGGCCACTCCNAAGGCGGCGAAGGGATGGGTCGAAACGACCAGCCGCGGCCGATGAAGGGTGATCAGTTCCGCCAACCGGGTGTACAGGGCATAGCGGATAAAGGATTGCAGCGAACGGGGAAACGACTTTTCCCGGTGCCAACCGTAAAAGGCCCGCCAGATAAAGGGCGTTTTCCGTATAATCCCCAGGTAGGAGTCCACCAACAAACGGTTCATCCGGGGGCGAAGCACCCGGCCGATCTCGACCAGACGAACATCCACACCCGCGTTGGCCGACCGTATCCCCCGCAGGATGGCCTCCGCCGCCCGGGTGTGACCGGTGCCGAAATTTTCCGATACCAGCAGGATGTCGCATTTTCCGGCGGAATCCAAGGTGTGGATCGGCCACCCGTCTTCCGCGAGGGAAGCCCTTGGCCGCGCAACTTGAGCCATTACCATCTCCCCTTTGACCTGAAAAAGCGTGAACTTCGCCCTACTTCGGCAAAACGGCGTTCCCGGACGATCCGTTTCACGGACTTATTATACCACTTTTCCCTACCGGGTTTTCCCGGGGGAGGAGGATTTTTGGAAGTCCATCCCAAAATGCGCTCACATCTTCCCGCACCCGGGGGAAAGGGCACGGGGGGTTCGCCCGAAGCGGAACGGTCAACGCAGGCGGTGCATCGCCGGGGGAAGAGCGCACACAATACGGAGAAGGGCGAAAATGCCGGGTTATCTCCTGCGTTTGGGGTCGAATCATCGGGATCGCTTGCGACACACAGGACCAACCCTTTGATCATTGACGTTGAACCGGTTATTAGCTTGCCGTTTCCCGTCGGATCACAAAAATCATCTATGGATGCCGTTTGCAAGTATATACAAGGCCGGGATGATCCCTGCCTTTTGCCGCCTGACCGATTTTTCCGCTTCTTCCGAAGAGAAAGGGACATGGCGGCTTTATTCAGGATCAGCCATCGCGGCGACGCGATCGGGTGAACATGGAAATTCCATCATTCGCGAAAGATTGTGAATCCCGATTTTCCCACGGACATCCTGCAATTCCCGAAACGGCTTCCTCCAGACGATCAGAAAGGGGCCGTCAGCTGCGACGAATCAGTAAAAAAGCGTCCCGCGGGAATCCCCTTCAATTCGCCGCATCATCCCGGGTTCCGTCGCTTTTTTCTCATAATCGACCACCCGTCGATGCTTCCTGCGTCCTGTCCGCCAAGCACCACCTCATCATGCTTGTTTTCAAGAGGCTCCTTCAGGTTCCGCCGGAGTCTTGTCATAGGCGGAGGATTCCCGGCCGAGCAGAAAATCCACCGGCACCTCGAAGAAGTCCGCCATTTCTTCAGCACCCGCAGACGGTTCGCGTATCCCCGCTCGCAATTTGACGGGGACTGATTGGCCCTTCCCAATTTGTAAGCCACCGTTTCCGACGACTTTCCTTTCTCTCAGAATTCGGATGCGATCCGTCAGTCTCCCCGACGGGCCGTTTGTTTGGTTCTGTGGAAGGCGGGGAAGAAAAAGGGTCTCAGGGTTTGTAGATGTCGTTGCCGGCCTGTTTTTCAAGGAGTTCGAGGAGCTTTCTCCTCTCTTCTTCATCCTCGATGCTTTCGATGTACTTCTTGAAATAACCGTCGGGCAAGGGGTGCTCGCGGAAGTACATTGCAAGACCTGCCCGGATGATCACGGCACTGGGCACCTCCTCATCTTGAGATTCGGTCTCATAGGCCGCCTGCGCATCCAGCCGCGCCTTCATGAGCGGAGGCAATGTGAAGAGCTGCTTGACGTTCTTGTGCCTCGCTTTTGGCCGTGCCATTTTCCTCCCTCCCGATTGTCCCGGTATTTGTTCCGTTTAAGTATATATCACAGAAATATAATGATCAAATTAAAAACGATATTCATATATAACAAATGGACCGCGCTTCGCCCGGCTGTGTAAAGGGCAGGAGGCGGAATGGGATGAAGCATGAACGCACGACCATCCAACGAAAACTGGGGCGGCCGATCACCATGTGCCGAACGCCTCCGGAAAGCGGACAGAAATTGCGATCCACATCGACAAGACGGCGGTCGTAATGCTGATTCGCAGAAAGAATCGGAAGCGAAGGGAGAATTTTTCCGTTCAAGAACCGGATCAACAGACAGCGGTTGAGGAAAAGCGGTCGGCCCGTTCAGGTGAACTTCGCCAAAGCGCTCGGAAAAGTTGTTTGAGCGGAGGGAAAAAATCACCCTTCCTGCCCGAGCGGGAAAACCAAAAAATGCGACCCGAAAGGTCGCGGGCGGCGATCAATCTGATTCACACGGAAAAATGTCCTGCCCGGGGGCTTCAATCGTTTTTGGAAATCTCCCCCTCCGCGAGGGGATCGGACATCTCCCCTTTTTGGACCAGCTCTTTGCGGATCTCGTCAAGGGCTCCCTTGCCGAGCTCCTTTTCGATGATTTGTTCAAAAGCCTCTCTGCCGACCATGGAAATGGTGTAGTTGATGACGCCGTTGGTTTCGTTTGTTTTTTTCTCCGCGATCCGCCGAAGGGCCTCGTGCATTTCCTTGGGGACCGCGATGATCATCCGTTGAACCTCCCTCTTGCGGGGGTTCTTCGGCCTCGCCATGGAATCCCTCCTCGGGGTTATCCATAAAACATCTTTGTGATGATTTATTTCAATCCCATGATATCCTCAAAATCATCAGCCGCAAACACGGCCGGAGGAAAGCCGGTGGCTGACAAGTCCGGCTGGACAGCGCCAATCGCGGACAGCAATGACCGCTCTAACACCAGGCGGCCGCATTCCCAGCCATGGTGCAGGAAGCCCCTTCCGGCTCCGAAAGCGGGGAAGCGGGCGACAACGGGGCGCCCCCCATCGGCGGACAGGCTACTTCGGCTCCAACAGCGCACAGCACTCCACGTGCCCCGTCTGAGGGAACATGTCCACCGGCTGCACTTCCCGGACCCTGTACCCCAGCTCGGACAGATATTTCGCATCGCGGGCGAGGGTGGCGGGATTGCAGGACACATAGACGATTCTTCCGGGCTTCATGGAGGCCGCGGTCTCCAAAAGCGCGGGATCGCATCCCTTCCGCGGCGGATCGAGCACGATGACGTCCGGTCTGATCCCCTCGNGGTGCCAGCGGGGCATCACCTCTTCGGCCGCCCCCTCTTCAAAGGTGACGTGGCCCATGCCGTTGAGGGCGGCGTTTTGTTTGGCGTCCCGGATCGCCGCGCCGACGACGTCCACGCCGTAGACGCGCTTGGCGCGACGGGCGAGATAAAGGGCGATGGTTCCGATGCCGCAATAGGCATCGATCACGGTTTCGACGCCGGTCAGGGCGGCGTATTTCGCCACCTGATCGTACAAAACCTTGGTCTGGACCGGATTGACCTGAAAAAAGGAGTTCGGGGAGATGGCGAACACCACGTCCCCGATCCGGTCATAGATGACTTTTCGTCCCCACAGCAACCGATTCTCCGGACCCAGGATCACATTGGTCCGTCTTGGGTTCACATTTTGGACGACGGATTTCAGCCCGGGAATCTCCCTGCGCAATTCCTCCACCCATTGTTGCCGGCGGGGGAGATTCTCCCCGTTCGTCACCAACACCACCATGCACTCCCCGGTATGAAAGCCCGTCCGCACCATCACGTGGCGCAAAATCCCGCAGTGATTCCGCTCGTCATAGATGGGGGTGTTCAGGCGCCGCGCCAGTTGTTTCACTTTNCGGATCACCCGGTCGTTCAGCGGATGCTGGATCAGGCAGGCGTCCGTATCCACAATCCGGTGCGACTTGGGGGCGTAAAAACCGGCGACCACCTTTCCGCCCTCCATCCCGAAGGGAACCTGGGCNTTGTTTCGATAACCCCAGGGATGATCCATCCCGATCACGGGATGGATCATCACTTCCTCCATCCGTCCGATCCGGAAAAAGCTGTCGCGCACCTGCCTTTCTTTCATCCGCAACTGCTCGGCGTAGGACACATGCTGCAGCTGACATCCCCCGCACTTGCCGAAAACGCCGCAGGGAGGCGCGGAGCGCTCCGGAGACGGCCGAATCACTTCCACCATCCGGGCGCGGCCATGGTTTTTCTTCACCGCCTCCACTTGCGCCAAAACCCGTTCCCCGAGGACGGCAAAGGGAACAAACAGGGTAAAACCTTCGTATTTCCCCACCCCTTCACCGGAGTGGCTGTAACCGGTGATCGTCAGTTCAACTTTCTGTCCCGTCTGCACAGGCTGTTTTTCCATATCCGACTCCCTCTTTTGGCGAAAAAGGCCCCGCTTGCTCGGCAGCGAGGCTTCCCTTCAAGTTCACCTCGTCGCTGGACGCCGTGGACCGGGCCCGGAAGAGGTGACGAAAAACGTTTCCGAAGCCCCGCGGCTCACCGCCGCTGTTTTTGCCTTTGGCGCCAGCGGTTCACCTTGGCGATCGTGCCGCATGCCCTGCCTTCGGGTCCGTCGGCATTCATGCTGCACCAAACCTTGCTTTTGTTTCGGGTGTTGTCATAAAAAACCCAACGACAGTCCGGACAAGCCTTGAACCGCTCCCACTTGCCCTCGGAGACGGCCTCCACGGCCAAAGCCAGCAATTCTCCGCAGAGGCTCCCGCCCCCCCTGTAATGCACCCGTCCGTTCCGGATGCAAGCCGTCACAGGATATTTTTCCAGCCACCGGTTGAGAAACGCCACATCGCCCTTTCCCAGATGGTTGCGCAAGTCTTCCCGGAGACGCACCACTTCCTCTTTCGGTTCCGCGGCGATATCGGGGCCGAAATGGGCATCCCGGAACGAGCGGACATCTTCGTCGTCCCGAAGATGATCCGTCGCCACCCTCGTGTCGTTGGGGATTCGCCAGGTATTCAGAAAAGCGCGGAGAACTTCGAGCCGGCCCGGGGCCTGCTGATTTTTTTGCGCGGGTTTCCGGGCTCCTTCCCGGGAATTCATGGTTTCCACCCACATTCGAAGAGGCTTCATCGGCAGGAATATTATAACACAGTCGGCTCGGGCATCCCCTCGTCTCCGGCGACGTTGCCGCGCGCGACGCTTCCGCCTCCGCCCCCCAAACGCCGCCGCAGGTTGTAAACCACCAAAATAAAATAGATGGTTGCGCCTGGGAGGGATCTGCAGTAAAATGTGATCAGTCGACGATTAACCATCAAAATAAAATTGACGGTTACAAGGAGGCGAATCGTGGGTCCTTTCCACCTGTTCCGAAGCAGCATCAGCCTGCTGCTCTGGTCCGCCCTGGTCCTTGGTGCCGCCAAATTTTCCGTCACCGCGTTCCTCGCGGTCTATTTGTCCCAAATCCTCCGGCTTCCCGCTTGGCAGACAGGCACGATCCTCAGCACCGCCCTGATCGTCAATTACGCCCTGCCCGCCTTTTCGGGAGCGGTGACGGACCGAATCGGATACCGGACTGCCATGGCCCTGGGGTGCGGTTTCATCGGCGCCGGCTATTCCCTCTTCGCCCTGTCCGGGGTCTTTCCGCTTCTGGTGCTGGCCGCCTTTTTCGTCGGGATGGGGAGCGCCCTGTTTGATCCCCCCCTCCGGGCGGCGCTGGGACACTTGCCTAAAGCCCTGAGAAAAAGGGCCTTCACCGGTCTGAACCTGGCCTTGAACGGCGGTGCGGTGCTGGGAGCGGGGCTGGGCGGCGGAGCCGTCTCTCTGTTCAATGAAAAAAGCCCCCTGATCATCGGGGCCCTGTTGAGCTTGGCACTCGCGGCATCATTCCTGATGTTGGGATCCCATCTTCCCGGCGGTTCCCCTTCGGGGCGCCTCCGCCAAACGATCCGCAACGTGTTTTCCAATCGGCGCTTTCTTCGGTTTTCGCTCACCATGAGCCTGTATTGGATAATGTATGCCCAACTGACGATGGCATTTCCCCTTCAGATGTTCCATCTCACCCGGGACAGCCGGTGGAGCGGCCTGATCATCCTGACCAACGGGCTCTTCGCCCTCCTCTTCATGTTTCTTGTCCGCCGCCGGCTGGAGCAGACCGGCTCCCTCGAACGGATCCGGATCGGCTTTGCGATCACGGCCGCGGGTCTGGCTGCGGTTCCCCTTCAGGCATCGACCGCCGCCTGGGTGATCCTCTGTGTGCTGCTCTTCACTATCGGAGAAACCTTCACCCTGCCGGGGATGGACATCGCCGTGGCGGAATTCAGCCGATCCAGAGACACGGCAGCCCATTACGGCGTCTTTGAGCTCTCTTTCGCCCTGGGAGGCTCCCTGGGAAGCTATATGGGAGCCGTTTGGATGGAGCGCTGGGGGGAAACTGCCTGGCCGTGGATTCTCCTCAGTCTGCCGGGAATCGCAGGATTTTTCCTGATGCACTATCTGGTGCGCGATCTGAGAGAAAACCCGGGCGGGCAGAATCTTTCCCTGCGTGCGGCGACCCGCCGCAGGTTTTTCCCATAAAATCAGGCGGAGTCCTCCCGCCGGCCGCTCCCGGTGCAAGGGGGCCCGTGCGCAGAGGTCTCCGCCCGCTCGCATCTATCCGCCCGGTTCACATCACCGGCTGCTCCTCCAGTGCCTCCCGCACGGTAGAGGTGATCCATTCGGACACGAGGGGATGGGGCAGATATGTCCGCCCGGAATAGACGTAGGGAATCCCCTCCAGCCGGGAGGGAATCACCTTCCGGGTGAAATAGCCTTCGCTCAGAAACAGGGGAACCACCAGCAACCGGTATTTCCGGGCGAGATCCTCCGCCCGCCCGCGCAGGTTGTCCGGGTGAAAGGTGGCGCCGGAAACCCCGGCAAATCCCGCCTCCCGCTGAATCTGAACAGCCAGGCGGTCCATCGCCCGTTCCCATTCTTTCCGCAAAACGGGGGTTTCATTGCCGTGCCCGACCAACAAAACCCATTCGTCCTGCGGATCGGCGCTGAGTTCCCTCGCCCGTTCCGTCAAAATCCGGGCGATAAACGGGTGGTCGTCCATCGGGCGGCAAAACCGCACCCGGGCATCAAACTCGATGGGCGTCACATCCACTTCGACGGGCCAGGGCGGCTCCACGCCCAGCATCCGGGCGATTTCAGCGATATGGGCGCTGCCGGAGGAAACGAAGAGCGGAACGGCCACAATCTCCTCCACTCCCTGTGCCTCCAGAGATCGGATGGCGTCCGGAATCGCCCGTCCCTCCACCATTTCCAAAAAACCGACAGCGACCGGCATTTCCACATCCACCCGTTCGACGGCGTCGTCCACCATCGCCACCCATTCGGATTTGCTGGAACCGTGAGCTATGACCAGCGCACCCCGTTTCCTCATCGTCTCACCTCGTTCTCTGCTGTTCTCCCCATTATATCACCTGAACAAAATTCTTCCTGGGAAGATTTTGTGACATTCCCTCCGCTAGCGCGAGAGCCGCCGAACCGCCTGCCAGGCAAAAAAGGCGAAGAAGAGACTGACGAAACCGCTGAGGACGTTGGGCTCCCCCATGAAAAAAAACTGCATTCCCGCGTTGGCCAACAGAAGAAGGATGAGCAAATGGTACACCCATCGATGGAAGGGGTTTCCGCTCAGCTCGAAATAGGTGACGAACAGATAGAGCGCGATCAAGTACAAGTGGACCGAATAAGCCGGTTCCGCGGCGAGATACAGGGTTCCCCAAACAAGCATGAGGATAATCAGAATGCGGTAAAAGATCAGCAAACCTTACACCCCATTTGACCGAATTGAACATGACAAACGCCGTCCGGCAAGAACCGGCGGCAGACATCCCACATCACCACGCGAGGGAGGCGGGTGCACCGTCCGCCCCTCGCCGAAAGGCGGAACGAAGCGGCCCTTCTCCTGGGCAGCCTTTTCGATCCCGAAAGAAAAAGAAATGCCCGGATATTTATCATACCATGTTTGTCCCCCGATGAAAAAAGGAAGCGAAGCCAAAAAAACGGCCACCTCCGCGGGAGCATGCGGCGGAGGTGGCGTAAAGCGGGTTGCGGGAGGGAAGATTGGGGAACTGTTTCACTGCCCGATCTGTTCCCGGATCAGCCGGTTGACGATCTGCGGATTGGCTT
>JGI1652J44930_10001043_pt1 | contig 10699 bp, 9 predicted proteins | sample NewIslsDNAsample_FD_44930 | JGI IMG/M metagenome (IMG submission 44930)
GGGAAAGCGCCGAGCCCCGCCGATCGCCGTCAGGTCCCGTGGCGGTGACCTGCGGCCCCAGCTGATCGGCGGGGCTCGGAGTTCGACCTGTCTGCGGCTGGTCGCCCGTGATCAGTGAGCCTCGGTGAACTGCTCCTCCTCCGTGGAGCCCTTGAGGGCCACGGTCGAGGAGTCAGGCGAGATGGCCGTGCTGACCAGGTCGAAGTATCCGGTGCCGACCTCGCGCTGGTGGCGCGTGGCGGTGTAGCCGAGGGACTCGGCGGCGAACTCGGCCTGCTGCAGCTCGACGTAGGCCGTCATGCCCTCCTCGGCGTAGCCCTTGGCGAGCTTGAACATCGAGTAGTTCAGCGAGTGGAACCCGGCCAGGGTGATGAACTGGAACTTGTACCCCATNTGCGCGAGCTCCCGCTGGAACTTGGCGATCGTCGCGTCGTCCAGGTGCTTCTTCCAGTTGAACGACGGCGAGCAGTTGTAGGCGAGGAGCTGGTCCGGGTACTGGGCCTTGATCGCCTCGGCGAACTCGCGGGCCACCTCCAGGTCCGGCGTGGAGGTCTCCATCCACAGCAGGTCGGCGTACGGGGCGTAGGCGAGGCCGCGGGCGATGCAGGCCTCGACGCCGGGGCGCACCCGGTAGAAGCCCTCCGGCGTGCGCTCGCCGGTGACGAACGGCTTGTCNCGCTCGTCGATGTCGCTGGTCAGGAGCGTCGCGGCCTGAGCGTCGGTCCGCGCGATCACCAGCGTGGGCACGCCCAGCACGTCCGCGGCGAGGCGGGCGGCGTTGAGGGTCTTGATGTGCTGACCGGTCGGGACCAGGACCTTGCCGCCGAGGTGGCCGCACTTCTTCTCCGAGGCGAGCTGGTCCTCGAAGTGGACCCCGGCCGCGCCGGCGGCGATCATCGCCTTCATCAGCTCGAACGCGTTCAGCACGCCGCCGAAGCCGGCCTCGGCGTCGGCCACGATCGGGGCGAGCCAGTACGGGGCGTTCTCGTCGCCCTCGGCCCAGCTGATCTGGTCGGCCCGGAGCAGGGCGTTGTTGATGCGCCGGACCACGGCGGGCACGGAGTTGGCCGGGTACAGGCTCTGGTCCGGGTAGGTCTGGGACGCGAGGTTGGCGTCGGCCGCCACCTGCCAGCCGGAGAGGTAGATCGCCTTGAGNCCGGCCTTCACCATCTGCACGGCCTGGCCACCGGTGAGCGCGCCGAGCGCGTGGATGTACTCCTCGGTGTGCAGGAGGTTCCAGAGCCGCTCGGCCCCGAGGCGGGCGAGCGTGTGCTCCTCCTGGACGGATCCGCGCAGCCTCACCACGTCCTCGGCGGTGTAGTCCCGCTTGACGTTCTTCCAGCGCGGGTTGGTCTCCCACTCGCGGCGCAGCTCGGCTGCGGCCGCNGCAAGGCGGTCCGTCATGTCCCGGTCACTCCCTTGTTGCGTGAATCGTCACCTGGGGCTGGTCCTCAGTGTCTGCCCGGGATTCCGGGATCAACAAGGTTGATCGACAGAAAAGATTGGTACTTTTTCACCATACATGAATACCTACGGGTATTCGCTGGTGAAGAACCGCAGTGTTTTCGATATGGACTAGACCAGTCGTGTGACGCGGGTCACAGGTGGGGTGGAAGAAGTGTCGTTTTTCCGCCTAGGATCGGAGATATGTCCTCCATCACCGGCGAAGAACAGCTGTCTTTGACGCACGAGCTCGACCTGCTGGCCTTCGGGCAGCGGCTCAAGCACCTGCGCAAGCAGCGCGGGCTCACCCTCGCTGACCTGGCCGAACGCGTCGGGCGGGCGCCGAGCCAGCTCTCCCTCCTGGAGAACGGCAAGCGCGAGCCCAAGCTGTCGCTGCTGAAGTCGCTCGCGACCGCGCTCAACGTGCCCGTCGAGGAGCTGCTGCGCCGGCAGGCCCCCAACAGGAGGGCGCAGCTGGAGATCGCGCTGGAGGAGGCGCAGCGCGACCCGCTCTACATGAGCCTCGGGCTGAGCAAGCTGAAGGTCTCCGCCCGGGTGCCCAACGAGGTGCTCGAGCACATCCTCGCCCTCTACGGGGAGCTCAAGGCCCGCCAGGCCAGGGGGACGGCCACGCCGGAGGAGGCGCGGCTCGCCAACGCCGAGCTCCGGCGGAAGCAGCGCGAGCTGGGCAACTACTTCGAGGACATCGAGAAGGCCGCGGCCGAGGCCCTCCACGCCGTGGGCTACCGCGGGGGCGCGCTCTCCGAGAGCATGGTCCAGGCGCTGGTATCGCACTTCGGGTTCACCCTGCGCACGGTCCAGGACCTGCCGCAGTCGGCCCGCTCCGTGATGGACCTGCGCAACCGGCGCATCTACCTCAAGCGCCAGCAGCTCGGCATGCACACCCCCCGGACCGTGCTGCTGCAGACGCTCGGCCACTACGCGCTCCGGCACGACCGGCCCAAGGACTTCGCCGACTTCCTCCGCCAGCGGGTGGAGGCGAACTACTTCGCCGCCGCGCTGCTCGTCCCCGAGTCGGCCGCGGTGCCGTTCCTGCGCGAGGCCAAGCGGGACAAGACGCTCTCCGTGGAGGACCTGCGCGACGTGTTCGCCGTCTCCTACGAGATGGCCGCGCACCGGTTCACCAACCTCGCCACCCGCCACCTCGACCTGCTCTGCCACTTCGTGCGGAACGACGCCGGCGGGATCATCTACAAGGCGTACGAGAACGACGGGATCGTCTTCCCCGCCGACGAGCAGGGGGCGATCGAGGGGCAGCGGATGTGCCGGCAGTGGTCGGGCCGCCGGGTGTTCTCCGCGCCCGACCGGTTCTCGGTCTACTACCAGTACTGCGACACGCCCACGGGCACCTACTTCTGCGTCGCGCACGTGGACCCGGCCCAGGAGAAGGAGTTCGCCATCACCCTCGGCGTGCCGTACCGGGAGTCGCGCTGGTTCCGCGGGCGCGAGACGACGAACCGCACCAAGTCGAACTGCCCGAACGGGGAGTGCTGCCGCCGCCCGCCCGCGGAGCTGGCGCAGCGGTGGGAGGGCTACGCCTGGCCGTCCGCGCTCGCCAACTCGCACGTGCTGACCGTGCTGCCGCCCGGCTCCTTCCCCGGCGTCGACGAGGCCGACGTGTACGCGTTCCTGGAGCGGCACGCGGCCGAGGAGTGACGGCCGGGCCGCCGGGCGGCGGCCGCCGGCCCCGCGCGGCCACCGGATCGACCCGCACTGGGCGACCGGCGTTCACCCGCGCGTCACCCGCGCCGGGTACCCCCGGGTGGTACGGTGCCGCGGCCATCCGGCGCGACCATGCGCCTATCGTGATGGCAATGCACGATCTGGACGAAGGGGGAGGCCTTCGTGCTGCCTGAGGTGGAGGCGTGGCTGGCCCTCCGGACGTCGTCGGCGGCCGACTGGCCGGTGAGCACCCTGATGGCGGCGAAGGGGAACACCACGATCAGCGTGGTGCTCCCGGCGCGGAACGAGGCCGAGACCGTGGGGGAGATCGTGTCCGCGATCCGGCGCGATCTCATGGAGGCGGTTCCGCTGGTCGACGAGCTCGTCGTGATCGACTCCCGCTCCACCGACGACACCGCGCTCCGGGCCACGGAGGCGGGCGCGACCGTGATCGCGCAGGACGACATCCTGCCCGAGCTCGGCGGGCCGGAGTACGACGGCAAGGGCGAGGCCCTGTGGAAGGCGCTCGCGGTCACCACCGGCGAGCTGGTCGTCTTCATCGACGCCGACCTGCGGGAGTTCCGCTCCTCGTTCGTGAGCGGCCTGGTCGGCCCGCTGCTCGCCGACTCGTCGGTGGCGTACGTCAAAGGGTGCTACGACCGCCCGCTGATCGGGTCGCCGGAGCACGCGGCCACCGGGGGCGGCCGGGTGACCGAGCTGGTGGCGCGCCCGCTGCTCAACATGCACTGGCCGGAGCTCGCCGGGTTCGTCCAGCCGCTCGCCGGGGAGTACGCGGGCCGGCGCTGGGCCCTGGAGCGGGTGCCGTTCGTCACCGGGTACGGCGTCGAGCTGGGGCTCCTCATCGACCTGCTGGACCTGGTCGGGCTCGACGCGCTCGCCCAGGTCGACCTCGGCAGCCGGGTGCACTCCCACCAGTCGGCCAAGGCGCTCGGCAGCATGGCCGGGCAGATCCTGCACACCGCCTGGCTCCGGCTGGAGCGCCAGGATCGGATCATCCCGGTCCAGCCGCCGTCGCCGCTGCTCACGCAGTTCGAGCGCGGTCCCTCCGGCCACCTCCCGGTGGTGCGGAACATCGGCGTGGCCGAGCGGCCACCGATGGTGACGATCCCGCAGTACGCCTCCCGGAGCTTCAACCCGCCCAGGTCCGCGCTCTAAAGTGTTACCGTTGGTAACACCAGAGAGGAGCGCGCGGTGACCTTCAGCCTGGAGTTGAGCGAGGACGTCCGCCAGGTTCGCGACTGGGTGCACGAGTTCGCGCGGGACGTGGTCCGCCCCGCCGCCGCCGAATGGGACGAGCGCGAGGAGACGCCGTGGCCGATCATCGAGGAGGCGGCCAAGATCGGCCTGTACTCGCTCGACTTCTTCGCCCAGCAGTGGTTCGAGGAGACCGGTCTCGGCCTCCCCGTCGCGTTCGAGGAGCTCTTCTGGGGCGACGCGGGCATCGGGCTCTCGATCGTCGGCACCGGGCTCGCCGCGGCCGCGGTCGCGGCGAACGGGACCCCCGAGCAGATGGGGGAGTGGCTGCCCGAGATGTTCGGCAGCCCCGGTGACGTGAAGCTCGGCGCCTTCTGCGCGTCCGAGCCCGACGCGGGCAGCGACGTCGGCGCCATCCGGACCCGGGCCGTGTACGACGAGGCCAAGGACGAATGGGTCCTCAACGGGGTGAAGACCTGGGCCACCAACGGCGGGATCGCGAACGTGCACGTGATCGTCGCGTCGGTCGACCCGTCGCTCGGCGCCCGGGGCCAGGCCTCGTTCGTGGTGCCGCCGGGGACCAAGGGGCTCTCCCAGGGCCAGAAGTTCAAGAAGCACGGGATCCGCGCCTCGCACACCGCCGAGGTGATCCTCGACAACGTGCGGGTGCCCGGCCGCTGCCTGCTCGGCGGCAAGGAGAAGCTCGACGAGCGGCTCGCCCGGGTCCGCGCCGGCCAGCGGGCCGGCGGGCAGGCGGCGATGCGCACGTTCGAGACGACCCGGCCCCAGGTGGCGGCCATGGCCGTGGGCATCGCCCGGGCGGCGTACGAGTACGCCCGCGACTACGCCAAGGAGCGGGAGCAGTTCGGCCGCAAGATCGGCGAGAACCAGGCGATCGCCTTCCTCCTCGCCGACATGGCCGCGCGGATCGACATGGCCCGGCTCATGACCTGGCGGGCCGCCTGGATGGCCCGGCAGGGCAAGCCGTTCACCCAGGCCGAGGGGTCGATGAGCAAGCTGGTCGCGGGCGAGACCGCGGTCTGGGTCACCGAGCAGGCCATCCAGATCCTCGGCGGCGCCGGGTACACGCGGGAGCACCCGGTGGAGCGGTGGCACCGGGACGCCAAGATCTTCACCATCTTCGAGGGGACGAGCGAGATCCAGCGCCTGATCATCGGCCGGGCGGTGACCGGCCTGCCCGTGCGCTGACCAGTGCCTGGGCCCGCCCCGGATCGACGGGGCCTGGGCGCGGGCCCACCGCGGCCGGCCGGCGCCGCCGCTCCCGCCGGCCGGCCCACGGGCCCCGTGAGGACGATCACCCCCCTGAATCCGGGTCTGTCCGCCCCCCGGGGGATAGCATCGCAATCGGTCCCGCCGTACGCCCCGGCCGCCCGGCGGCGGTGGCGGCCATGCCGTCATCGGGCCTGGTGGGCGGGCCGGGCGGCGGCCCGGCCTGACCAGGGGAGGTGCGGCCATGGACGCCGTCGTGCTCGACACGCTCGACCCGCTCATCGCCGCGCTGCGCGCGCAGGGGTTCGCGGTCGTCGGCCCCGTGGCGCGGGACGGCGTGATCAGGTTCGAGGAGATCACCACCGCGGCCGAGCTGCCCCAGGGCTGGGCCGACGAGCAGGCCCCGGGGGAGTACCGGCTCACCCGGCGCGGCGGCGACACGGTGTTCGGCTTCGCCGCCTCCCCCGACTCCATCAAGCGCATCCTCCGCCCGCCCCGGCGCACCCTGTTCCGCCTGCGGGACGGGACGGTCGAGGAGGCCGAGCCCGAGGCCCCGGCGATCGCCCTGATCGGGGTCCGGGCCTGTGACCTCGCCGCCCTCGACGTGCTCGACCGGGTCTACCTCCGCGGGCGGTACCCCGACCCCGACTACCGCGCCCGGCGGGAGGCGCTGTTCCTGATCGCGGTGAACTGCACGGTCCCGGGCGGGACCTGCTTCTGCGCCTCCATGGGGACCGGGCCGCGGGCCGCCACCGGCTTCGACCTGGCGCTCACCGAGCTGACCGCGCCCCACCGGTTCCTCGCCGAGCCGGGCAGCGAGCGCGGCGCCGCCGTCCTCGGCACGCTGCCCGCCACCCCGGCCGGGCCGGGCGACCGCGCCGCCGCGGAGGAGGCGGTCCGCGGCTGCGCGGCGCGGATGGGCCGCCGGGTCGACACGGACGGCATGAAGGAGCGGGTGGCGAGCGCGCACGACTCGCCCCGCTGGCAGGACGTCGGGGCGCGCTGCCTCACCTGCGCCAACTGCACCATGGTCTGCCCCACGTGCTTCTGCAGCACCGTGGAGGACGCCACCGTGCCCGGCACGGGCACGGCGGAGCGCACCGAGGTCTGGGACTCCTGCTTCACCCTCGGCTTCACCGAGCTCGGCGGCACCCCGGTGCGCCGGTCGTCCGCGGCCCGCTACCGCCAGTGGCTCACCCACAAGTTCTCCACCTGGTACGACCAGTTCGGCGTGTACGGCTGCGTGGGCTGCGGCCGCTGCATCACCTGGTGCCCGGTCGGCATCGACGTCACCGAGGAGCTGGCGAACCTGTGATGACACCCATCCCGGCCACCGAACCGCCCGCGCCCCGCTCCGGGCCGCACCCGCTCACGCCCGTGCCGTACCGGGTGCGCTCCCGGGTGGCCGAACGGTCCGACACCGTGACGCTCACCCTCACCCCGGTCATCGGGGCCTGCCCGCCGTTCACCCCAGGGCAGTTCACCATGCTCTACGCCCCCGGCGTCGGGGAGATCCCGGTCTCGATCAGCGGCCGGGCGCGCTCGGGCGGCCTCGTCCAGACGATCCGCGCGGTCGGCGCGGTGAGCACCGCCCTGTGCCGCATGCGGCCGGGCGACCTCGTGGGCGTGCGCGGGCCGTACGGCACGGGGTTCGACCTGACCGCCGCGGCGGGCCGGGACGTGGTCGTGGCCGCGGGCGGCCTCGGCCTCGCCCCGCTGCGCCCGGTGATCCGGGAGCTCGCCGCGCACCGGTCCCGATACGGCCGGGTGAGCGTGATCGTCGGCGCCCAGGTGCCGAAGACCCTGCTCTACCCGCGGGAGCTCGACCGCTGGCGCGACCGGCACGGCATCGACGTGCGGGTCACCGTGGACCACCCGGACGAGGGGTGGACCGGCCACGTGGGGCTCGTCACCCGGCTGCTCGACCGGATCGTCTACGAGCCGCGCGACACGCACGCCTTCGTCTGCGGGCCCGAGCCGATGATGTACGCCACGGCCGAGGAGCTCGTCCGCCGCGGGGTCGCCCCGGAGCGGGTGAGCCTCTCGCTGGAGCGGAACATGAAGTGCGGGGTCGGGCGGTGCGGCCACTGCCAGCTCGGCCCCTACTTCATCTGCCTCGACGGCCCGGTCCTGCCGTACGACCGGGTGGCCCGGCTGCTGACCGTGAGGGAGCTGTGATGGCCGGAACCGCGACCGCCCGGCGCGCCAGGCGCCTCCCGCGGCTCGCCGTGTGGAAGTTCACCTCCTGCGACGGCTGCCAGCTCACCCTGCTCGACTGCGAGGAGGAGCTGCTCGCGCTCGCCGCCGAGGTGGAGATCGCCTACTTCCTCGAGGCGTCCAGCGCGGCCGGCGAAGGCCCGTACGACCTCTCCCTGGTGGAGGGGTCGATCACCACCCCCGAGGAGGTCGACCGGATCCGGCACGTGCGGCGGGTGTCCGGCCGGCTCGTCACCATCGGGGCCTGCGCCACCGCCGGCGGCATCCAGGCGCTCCGCGACTTCGCCGACGTGCGCGAGTTCGCCTCCGTGGTCTACGCCCGGCCGGACCACATCGCCGCCCTGGAGCGCTCGTCCCCGGTCTCCGCGCACGTCCCCGTCGACTTCGAGCTGCGCGGCTGCCCGATCGACCGGGGCCAGCTCCTGGAGGTGATCTCGGCCTTCCTCGCCGGCCGCCGGCCGGTCGTGCCCCCGCACAGCGTCTGCGTGCAGTGCAAGCTGCGCGGCAACGCCTGCGTCCTGGTCGCGCACGGCACGCCCTGCCTCGGGCCGATCACCCAGGCGGGCTGCGGGGCGATCTGCCCGGCGTACGGCCGCGGCTGCTACGGGTGCTTCGGCCCCATGGAGAGCCCCAACCCGCCGTCGCTCAACCGGCGGCTGCGCGAGCTCGGCATGGGCACGGCCGAGCTGGTGCGCGTCCACCGGACCTTCAACGCGACCGAGGAGCACTTCCGGCAGGCGGCGGAGGACGCCGAGGAGACCGGCGATGACGCATAAGACGATCAGGATCGGCGCGCTGTCCCGGGTCGAGGGGGAGGGCGGCCTCCGGGTCCGGGCCCGGGACGGGCGCATCACCGAGCTCGAGCTCACCATCTACGAGCCCCCGCGGTTCTTCGAGGCGCTGCTGCGCGGCCGCGCCCACACCGAACCCCCGGACATCACCGCCCGGATCTGCGGTATCTGCCCGATCGCCTACCAGATGAGCGCCTGCCAGGCCATCGAGGCGGCCTGCGGCGCCGAGGTGACCGGGCCGCTGCGGGACCTGCGGCTGCTCCTCTACTACGGCGAGTGGATCGCCTCCCACGCCCTCCACATCCACCTGCTGCACGCGCCCGACTTCCTCGGGTACGACAGCGGGATCGCCATGGCCGCCGACCACCGGGAGGCCGTGGAGCGCGGGCTCGCCCTCAAGAAGGCCGGCAACGAGCTCGTCGCCGTCATCGGCGGCCGGCCGATCCACCCGGTGAACGTCCGCGTCGGCGGCTTCTACCGGGTGCCCACCCGCAAGGAGCTCGCCCCGGTCGCCGAGCTGCTGCGCCGCGCCCGCGACGACGCGCTCGCCACCGTCTCCTGGGTGGCCGGGTTCGACTTCCCCGACGTCGAGCTCGGCTACCGGTTCCTGGCCCTGCGGCACCCGGAGGAGTACGCCATCCTCTCCGGCACGGTCGCCACCTCCGACGGCACCGCGTTCGGCGTGGCCGAGTGGCCGGAGCACGTGACCGAGGAGCAGGTGCCGCACTCCACCGCGCTCCACGCCCGGCTCGACGGCACCGTCTACCTGGTCGGGCCGCTCGCCCGGTACGCCGTCAACCACGACCGGCTCTCCCCGCTCGCCCGCCAGGCCGCGGCGGAGGCGGGGCTCGGCCCGGTCTGCCGCAACCCGTTCCAGAGCATCGTGGTGCGCGCCGTGGAGGTCGTGCACGCCTGCGACGAGGCGCTCCGCATCCTGGAGCGCCTGGAGGAGCCGGACGCCCCGTACATCCCCGTGGAGCCGAGGCCCGGGGTCGGCCACGGCGCCACCGAGGCGCCCCGCGGCACGCTCTACCACCGGTACCGCATCGACGAGGCGGGCCTGATCGCCGAGGCCGACATCGTGCCGCCCACCGCGCAGAACCAGTCCCGGATCGAGGCGGACCTGCGCGAGCTCATCGAGCCCCGGCTGCACCTGCCCAAGCCGGAGCTCGCCGCCTTCTGCGAGCGCGTGATCCGCAACCACGACCCGTGCATCTCCTGCTCGGCCCACTTCCTGCGGCTCGATGTCGACCTCGGGTGAGCGGGCCGCGCCCGGCCGCACCGTGGTGATCGGCCTCGGCAACGACTGGCGCGGCGACGACCGGGCGGGCCTGGAGACGGTCCGGGTGCTGCGGGAAGAGCTCCCGGCCGGCGGCGCCCCGGGCGTGGCGATCGTGGAGGGGGGCGGGGACCTCACCGAGCTGATCGACGTCTGGGCGGGCGCCGACCTGGCGGTCGTGATCGACGCGGTCCGCACCGGGGCGGCCCCCGGCACCGTGCACCGGTGGGCCGGGACCGCCGCCGCGCCCGGGTGGCGGTGCAGCTCCCACGCGCTCGGCCTCGCCGACGCGCTCGGCCTGGGCCGCGCGCTCGGCCGCATGCCCGGGGAGCTGCTCCTCATCGGCATCGAGGGGGAGCGCTTCGCCATCGGCGCGGCGATGAGCCCGGCGGTCCGCGCCGCGGCCGCCCGGACCGCCCGCGACCTGGCCCGCACCCTGTGCGGCCCGGGCCGTACGCCCGCGGGAGAGCGTTCGCGGTGACGGGGTAGGAGGTGACGGGTCCGGAGATGAGCAGGGGAGCGCCGAACCCGGCCCGCGGCCTGACCTCGGCCGAGGCGGCGCGGCGGCTGGCCGAGCACGGGCCGAACCGGATGCCGCCGCCCCGGCGGGCGTCCCCCGTGCTGCTCCTGCTGCGGGAGATGGTGCACTTCTTCGCGCTCCTCCTGTGGGCGGCGGCCGGGCTCGCCCTGCTCGCCGGGATGCCGCAGCTCGCCGTGGCGATCGTGGTGATCGTGCTCATCAACGGCGGCTTCGCCTTCGCCCAGGAGTACCGGGCCGACCGGGCCGCGCAGCGGCTCCGCGAGCTCGTCCCGGCCGGGGTCACGGTCCGCCGGGACGGCC
>JGI1652J44930_10001044_pt1 | contig 10695 bp, 8 predicted proteins | sample NewIslsDNAsample_FD_44930 | JGI IMG/M metagenome (IMG submission 44930)
GGGATCGATGCGATCATTTATGAAGAATCGATGCGCCCGTTATTCGTCGGCGAACGAACAAACGTCATCGGTTCGCGGAAATTCAAACAGCTAATTTCAGAAGGAAAATACGAAGAAGCGTCGGAAATTGCGCGTGCACAAGTGAAAAAAGGCGCTCACGTCATTGATGTCTGCCTTGCGAATCCCGATCGAAATGAGCTCGAAGACATGGAGTTGTTTTTAAAGGAAGTCATCAAAAAAGTAAAAGTTCCGCTCATGATCGATTCAACCGATGAAAAAGTGATCGCAAAAGCATTAACTTACTCGCAAGGAAAAGCGATCATCAATTCCATCAATCTGGAAGACGGCGAAGAACGTTTTGAAAAAGTCGTACCGCTCATCAAACAGTTTGGAGCTAGTGTCGTCGTCGGAACAATTGATGAAAAAGGAATGGCAGTCTCAGCAGAAAGAAAACTGGAAATCGCCAAACGTTCATACGATTTGCTCGTCAATAAATACAAGCTTAAGCCAAATGACATCATTTTTGATCCGCTCGTGTTTCCTGTTGGAACGGGTGATGAACAATATATCGGATCGGCAAAAGAAACGATTGAAGGAATCAGACTCATAAAAGAAACCTTTCCAGAATGTTTGACGATACTTGGAATCAGCAACGTTTCGTTCGGAATTCCGCCTGCTGGCCGCGAAATATTGAATGCGGTTTTCTTGTATCACTGTACGAAAGCCGGATTAGATTACGCGATCGTCAATACGGAAAAGTTGGAACGGTATGCATCGATTTCGGATGAAGAAAAAGAAATGGCAAATAAACTGTTATTTGAAACATCGAATGAAACGTTGGATAAATTCATCGCTTTCTACCGGGAGAAAAAAGTTGAAAAAAAAGTGCAAAGCTCGCAATTATCGTTGGAAGAACGGCTTGCAAACTACATCGTCGAAGGTTCTAAAGACGGCTTAATCGAAGATTTGGACAAAGCGCTCGAAAAATACGAAAAACCGTTGGACATCATTAACGGTCCGCTAATGAAAGGCATGGAAGAAGTCGGAAGGCTGTTTAACCTGAACGAGCTCATCGTTGCTGAAGTTTTGCAAAGCGCTGAAGTGATGAAAGCGGCAGTTGCTTATTTGGAACCGTTCATGGAAGCAACTGATGAAACAGGCAAAGGAAAAATGCTGCTTGCTACCGTAAAAGGCGACGTTCACGACATCGGAAAAAATCTCGTTGACATCATTTTAAGCAACAACGGCTTTGACATTGTCAATCTCGGCATTAAAGTGTCGCCGCCTGAACTGATCGAAGCGTACAAGCGCGAAAAGCCTGATATGATCGGTTTGTCCGGACTGCTCGTAAAATCCGCCCAACAAATGGTGTTAACCGTAAAAGATTTGCGTGAAGCAGGGATCTCAGTTCCCGTTCTCGTCGGCGGAGCTGCACTGACGCGCAAATTTACGAAAGAAAAGATTGCACCGGAATATGACGGTTTGGTGTTGTATGCGAAAGATGCAATGGAAGGCTTGGAATTGGCTAATAAACTCGTTCACCCCGGCGAATATGAAAAATTGCTGAAGGAGATGGAACTAGAAAAGGAAAAAGCCAAACCGGAAAGCAAAACTGCAGTTCAAATGGAAACAACGCTTCAACGTTCCGATGTGAAAAAAGAAAAAGTGTACGTGCCAACCGATACTGAAACGCATATTATTCGAAACTTCCCTTTACAGCAGCTGAAACCGTACATCAATATGCAAATGCTGCTCGGAAGACATCTCGGTCTGAAAGGAAAAGTCGAAAGGCTCCTTGAGGAAAAAGATGAAAAAGCGATGCAGCTGATGGAACTCATCGATGAGCTGCTCGTTGAAGGAGAAAAACAAAAACTGATCACAGCGAACGCAATGTATCAGTTTTTCCCGGCCCGATCAAAAGAAAATACCATTATAGTTCTCGATCCAAACGATCATTCGAAAGTCATCGAAACGTTTACATTCCCGCGACAAAATAAACCGCCATATTTATGTCTGGCAGATTTCTTGCGCGATGATGCAATCGATTATGTTGGGTTTTTGGCGGTTACTGCAGGGAAAGGCATCCGGGAATACAGTGAACGTTTAAAAGAAAAAGGCGAGTTTTTAAAAAGCCACGCCATTCAAGCGCTCGCGCTTGAACTTGCGGAAGCGCTAGCCGAACGGACGCATGAATTGATGCGTGACAAGTGGGGAATCCCGGATCCGACTACGATGACAATGCAGGAGCGATTCGCAGCTAAGTATCAGGGAATCCGCGTTTCTTTCGGCTATCCAGCCTGTCCAAATCTGGAAGATCAGGAGAAACTGTTTAAACTGCTCAAACCAGAAAAAATTGGCATTCAATTGACAGAGGGCTGCATGATGGAGCCGGAAGCGTCAGTCACCGCCATGGTTTTTGCTCATCCTGAAGCCCGGTATTTCAATGTACAAAACTGAATACATGAAAAAAGATGAAGGAAACGAAGCGTTTTCTTCATCTTTTTTTATGCCAGCAAGTCATGTCATTTGTTGAATAATTTTCACTGCAAGACGAAAAATACAAATAACTTTACACGAAAAGTTGANGACAAGAGGAGGACTTTTCCAATGGACATCCTGCAAAAACTATTTAAACTATTCCTCGCTTGTTTTATCATTTCAGGAATATTTCTGACCGAAACCAGAAAATCTGAAGCATTTACGGATCAGGTGATTCAAAAAGGAGCGGTTGGAGACGATGTAATTGAATTGCAAGCGAGATTGCAGTATTTGGGGTTTTATAACGGGAACATCGATGGAGTTTTCGGATGGCGGACATACTGGGCAGTTCGCAATTTTCAATATGAATTCGGGCTGGATGTTGACGGACTCGTAGGACCAAAAATGAAAGAAATGCTCGTAAAAGCATCAGAATACGATGAACAGTTTGTAAAAAATGCTTTGAACAAAGGAGACATTCCGCTTCATTACGGCGGACAGCCGCGCGATGAAACTCAAGTAAAGAAAAGGCAGAAACAGTATGCAAAAAATGCTCAAAGACAAACCCAGCAAAAACAAGCACAGCAGGGCCAACGCAGACAGCAGTCCAAACGGCAGCATGCAAAACAGTGGCAACAGACTCAGCCAAGGCAGCAAATGCAGCAGCAGAAACCAAAAATTCAGCAGGCAGTAAACACACCGAAAGGTTTTTCTGAAAACGATATTCGATTAATGTCCAATGCCGTTTACGGAGAAGCAAGGGGAGAACCTTACATCGGCCAAGTAGCAGTTGCCGCGGTCATCATCAATCGTTTAAACAGCGCATCTTTTCCAAATGATGTCGCAGGCGTCATTTTTGAACCCGGCGCATTTACCGCAGTAGCAGATGGTCAAATTTGGCTGAAACCGAATGAGACGGCAAGAAAAGCCGTACTTGACGCGATTAACGGCTGGGATCCGACCGGAGGAGCTACATATTACTTCAACCCAGACACAGCAACATCTGGATGGATTTGGTCGAGACCGCAAGTAGTAAAAATCGGCAAGCATATATTCGCTCACTAACCAGGAGGGGTTACTTTTGATAAGAAATGTAATCATTGGAATACTGACTGTAGCGCTTATCGGGACAGGTTACTGGGGTTATACCGAACATCAAGAAAAAAATTCAATTTTAATCAAAGCGGAAAATAACTATCAGCGCGCGTTTCATCAGCTGACATATCGAATCGATCAATTAAATGAAGAAATCGGCACCGTACTGGCGATGAATTCGAAAAAAAGCCTATCTCCCGCACTCGCCGAAGTTTGGAGAATTACGTCTGAAGCACGCGGAGATGTCGGCCAACTTCCTTTATCATTGCTTCCGTTCAATAAAACGGAAGAATTTTTATCAAACATTGGTGATTTTTCGTACCGGGTAGCCGTTCGCGATCTCGACAAGGAACCGCTAACGAAAGAAGAAATGAATACACTGAAAAAACTGTATGAAACCTCAAATGAAATCAAACAAGAATTAAGAAAAGTCCAATCCCTCGCAATTAAAAACAATTTGCGCTGGATGGATGTGGAACTAGCGCTCGCTTCAGAAAAAGAGCCAACTGACAACACAATTGTTGACGGCTTTAAAACAGTGGAAAAAAATGTCGAACAAATTTCTGAAGTAAACTGGGGAGAAACGAAACCGGATCAACTGCAAGAAAAGGTGAATCTTGATCACTATTTGAAAGGAAAACCGATTACAAAAAATCAAGCGAAAAAAATTGCATTATCATTTGCAAATATAAAAAATCCTAAAAAAGTGGAAGTCAATGAAACATTTCAACACTCAAAATATACTGCCTACAACGTCACGATTCATGAAAACGATCGGGAAACAACCTACATCGACATTTCCAAAAAAGGCGGCCATCCGGTCTGGATGCTGAACAGCCGGGATGTAAAAGAAGCGAAAATCAGCTTAAATGAAGCAACGCAAAGAGCGGAAAAATTTTTAAAGAAACACGGATTTAAAAATATGACATTAGCTGACAGCAACCAGTTTGACAACGTAGGAATCGTTACATTTGTACACCTAATGGATAACGTTATCGTTTATCCGGATTCCGTCACGCTGAAAGTAGCTTTAGACAATGGAGAAATCATCGGATACGAAGCGATTAATTATTTAACGTCCCATAAACAAAGAACATTGCCTAAAAAGATCATTTCACTGAAAGAAGCCCACAAGCAGGTGAATCCAAACGTCGAAATTCATGAAGAACAGCTTGCGATCATTAAAAACGATCTCGGCAAAGAAATTTTATGCTATGAATTTATCGGAACGCTCGGTGATGACACATACAAAATGTACATCAATGCAACTAACGGCGAAGAAGAAAAAGTGGAAAAACTAAAAGAAGCGGAACCATTGTATTCATAATCACTCAAAAGGACTAGGTCCTTTTGAGTGATTTTTTCTTGTTCCCAATTTTTCATTTTTAAGATAAAATAAAACGAGAGGTGATATATGTATGCTTTCAGTTGGAGATACAGTTTTAATGGAAACCATTACTGACGAAGATGATGAAAAAATCATTTTCCGTTCAAAAGTCTTAGATATTAAGGATGGCATTTTTTTGATCGGTCCTCCGATTAAAGAAGAAACGAATCGGACCGAACCGATAATTCCCGAAAATACAGCTTTTGAAGTCCAGTTTGTCGCAAAAAATCAGAAAGTATATAAATTTCAAACGAAAATAATCGAAAAAAAAAGAGACGGCGTTGCCATGTTTGCATTGGAATTGCCAGATGAAAAAGAGTTTGTCAATATTCAAAGACGCTCATTTATACGGGTTGAAGCGCAGCTAAAGGTAAAAGCGATTTCTCCCGACAACGAATTTCCAGCGTTTGATACATATTCCGTCGATATATCTGCAGGTGGTCTGAAACTTATTTTACCAAAAAATATCACATTAGAGGAAGAGCAATTGGTAATTTGTTCCTTTATTTTACCGTTATCCCAAAATGACGTTTACATGCAGCTGAAAAGCAAAGTGGTCCGAATAACGGATAAAATTTCAAATCGTTACGCATCATTACAATTTGAAGACATCACGGAAAATGAACGCCAATCGATCGTAAAATATTGCTTCGAACGCCAATTGGCATTAAGAAAAAAAGGGTTCTAACAAAAGCCAAATTTATGATATCATTTATCAAAACAAGGCAGGGGATACCTGCCTTTTTAGATTGAATGAAAATCAGGAGGTTTTTGCAATATGCAAATCGCTATCGATGGACCAGCTGGAGCAGGAAAAAGCACCGTCGCAAAAAAAGTCGCAAACGAACTGAATTTTTTATATATCGACACCGGCGCGATGTTTCGGGCATTGACGCATGAAGCACTGCGTTTGAACGTCAATTTATCCAACGGCGAAAAATTAAGTCAATTGCTGAAAAATCTCGATATTAAGTTCATTCCAACTGAAAACGGACAGCGTGTGCTCGTCAATGACACCGATGTTACCGAAGAAATCCGCTCGCAGGAAGTAACCAATCATGTTGCGATCGTGGCAGCACATAAAGCGGTCCGTGAAGAAATGCTGAAAAGACAAAGACAAATGGCTAGCAAAGGCTCAGTTGTCATGGACGGACGCGATATCGGTACGTGCGTCTTAAAAGATGCACACCTAAAAATCTTTTTAACCGCTTCCAGTGAAGAAAGAGCGAGAAGAAGACATCAGGAATTAAGCATGAAAGGCATTCATACCGATATGAACCAGCTGAAAAAAGAAATCGAAGAACGCGATAAACAAGATTCGGAACGAGACATTGCACCGTTAAAAAAAGCGGAAGATGCAATCGAAATCGATTCGACGCATTTAACGATCGATGAAGTCGTGCAAAAAATTTTAACGCTTGTGAAAGAGAGGAGTTAACCGTGTTTTTATATCGGATAGGGAAAGTGATTTTATTTATCCTTTTTAAAATTTTGTTCCGTTTAACGGTAAAAGGAAAAGAACATTTCCCGAAAGAAGGGGGAGTTTTGCTTTGCAGCAATCATATCAGCAATTTTGATCCCCCGATCCTTGGCGTTGCCGCACCGCGCATGATTCGTTTTATGGGAAAAGAAGAACTTTTCCGCAATCCATTTTTGCGAAAATTATTTGTTACGTTAGGCGGTTTTCCAATCAAAAGACAAGCTGGCGATAAAGAAGCATTGAAAAAAGGGTTGCAAATTCTAAAAAATGAAGAAGTGCTAGGAATTTTCCCTGAAGGTACGAGAAGCAAAACCGGAGAACTGAAACAGGGATTGGCTGGAGCCGGTTTCTTTGCCTTGCGTTCAAATGCTCTCGTCGTTCCTTGCGCAATCATCGGAAATTACAAACCGTTCCGAAAAATAACCGTCGTTTTTGGGAAACCTATTGACTTAGAAGAACAACGGAAAAATAAAATTTCAGCGAAAGAAGCAACGGAAATAATTATGAAAGAAATAAAAAATATATTAGAAAAAGAAAAGACTAATATTTGACATTTGCTTCGTTTTATATGAACCTTTAGTTAAAAGGGGTATAATTTGCCTGATTTCAAGGAGGGTATGTCAATGGGTGACAGAATGGACAAAGAGACAATAGAAACACTAGAAGTAGGAGAGGTCGTAACAGGCACAGTAACAAAAGTGAAAGAAAAACATGCANTGGTTGACGTCAATTACAAATTTAAAGGAATCCTTCCGATCAGCGAAGTCTCAAACATACATATTGAAAAAATGAGCGATGCCTTGTCCGAAGGCGATACCATTCAAGTGAAAGTAACGAAATTAAACGAAGATGAAAAAGAGCTGGTCTTATCCAAAAAAGCAGTCGATGCTGAAAAAGCCTGGAAAGAATTAAAACAAAAATTTGACAATCAGGAAACGTTTGAAGTCGAAATTCACGAAATTGTAAAAGGCGGACTGGTGACGGATATCGGTGTAAGAGGTTTCATTCCTGCTTCCTTCGTGGAAAATCATTACGTTGAAGATTTTTCCGAATACCTTGGAAAAAAATTGCCAGTCAAAATCGTTGAGTTTGAACCGGAAAATAACAAGCTCATTTTATCGCATAAAGCTGTTTTGGATGAAGAAACAGAAAAGAAAAAAAGAGAAACGCTGGAAAGCTTGAAAGCTGGCGAAATCGTAACAGGAACCGTTGAAAGAATTACGGATTTTGGCGTTTTCGTTAGTCTAGGTCATGTTGACGGCCTCGTACATATTTCCGAATTGGCTCACCACCATGTAGAGTCGCCAGAAAAAGTCGTAAAAGAAGGCGAAAAAGTCAAGGTAAAGATATTGTCTGTTGACGTAGAAAATGAACGCGTTTCCTTATCAATCAAAGAAACGGAACCAGGGCCATGGGAGAAGGTTGGCGAACAGTTTCAAGCAGGCGATGTAGTCAAAGGAAAAGTCAAACGCCTCGTTTCCTTTGGAGCATTTGTTGAAATCGCGCCTGGCGTCGAAGGACTCGTTCACATTTCAGAAATTGCAAACCGCCACATCAAATCTCCAGATGAAGTTTTAAAAGAAAATGAAGAAATTGAAGTGAAAATTCTCGACATCAATCCAAAAGCAAAAAGAGTATCGCTAAGCATTAAAGCATTAGAAGAAAACAATAACGAAACACAAACAGACTACTATGAAACAACAAGCGGATTTTCGCTGGCAGAGGTAATCGGGGAACAATTAAAAAAATTTAAGTGACCGGAGAGAAAGCATGAGGGAAATACGCAAACAGGAACATATCGAATATGCCATAAAAACCGGACAGACGCGTTTGCATGGCTTTGACGATATTCATTTTGTCCATCAAAGCATACCGGAAACCGCGCTTGATCATATCGATTTAACAACGACCATTGGTGAACTTAAGTTAAGTTCACCAATCTTTATTAACGCAATGACTGGCGGCGGTGGTGAAAAAACGAAAGAAATCAATGCTATGCTTGCAACCGTCGCAAAAGAATGCAATCTGCCGTTAAGCGTCGGTTCACAAATGGCTGCCATTCAAGATCCAACTCAAGAAGAAACTTATAAAATCACGCGCAAAAACAATCCGAATGGAATCATTTTTGCGAATCTAGGCTCAGAAGCAACACCGGATGATGCAAAACGTGCAATCGACATGATCGAAGCCGATGCTTTGCAAATCCACTTAAATTCCGTACAAGAGCTGATCATGCCTGAAGGGGAACGGAACTTTCAGCATGTGCTTAAAAATATTGAAAAAATTTCGTCTTCCATTGACATACCGCTCATCATTAAAGAAGTTGGTTTCGGAATGAGCAAAGAAACCGTCCAGAAGTTATCCGATATTGGGGTAACAATCGTCGATGTAGGTGGTTTTGGAGGTACGAATTTTTCAGCAATCGAAAATATGCGCAGAAAACGCAAATTGTTATTTATGAACGATTGGGGAATTCCGACAGCATGTTCGATTGTTGAAGTCACGCAAACTTCCCCTTTAATGGTTGTCATAGCATCAGGCGGCATTCAGACAAGCCTGGATATTGCAAAAGCGATTAGCCTTGGCGCGAATGCATGCGGTTTGGCGGGGTATGTTTTGAACATACTGCTGAATGAAGGCATGGAATCATTAATCGAAGAAATACACAACATCCTTGAAGAGTTAAAAATCATCATGACAGCGCTTGGCGCGCCGAATATCGAAACCTTAAAAAAAGCCCCGCTTGTAATTTGCGGCCGCACGCATCATTGGCTCAAGGAAAGAGGCTTTAAAACCGAAATATACAGCAATCGATAAAACTGTCTAATATTGTTTAGACAGTTTTACTTATGGCAAAAATAGAAGCGATATAACGAATGCTTAAGGTGTGAAAATGAACGATATCCTTTTTTACTGGTCAGCATGGATATGCTGGATATGGGCAACGTGGGTCATGGATAAAAGCAAAAACCAAGCACGCATTGCAACGTTTTCGCTCGTTGCAATCATCTGTTCCAATTATGCATTTTCGATCGCAGGCTATACGGTCAATGTTGCAGTTATTTTTTTTCTGCTTTTATCCGTTTCATTCGTCATAAAAAAACAACTGGCAAAACAAATTTATTATATTTTTATAGGCGTAGAAACGGCATTAGGCTATGCCGCAATCCATCTGCTTACGATTTTTGACCCTGTCTTGTTTATCCTTCCTTTAAACATCATGACGACCATTTTTTTATTGATCATTACAGGTATTTTTGCCAGTCAAATCAATGACAAACTGTTCATCATCTTTTTTTCGGCAACAGTAGGGGAAATCATCATTGGAATGATTTTTGGCAAATTGCATCTGCATCACGAAATAGGCATGAGCGGATATTTAACGAGAATGGCTTTGCCGTTTATGATCATAGCTCTGTTGTCAACGCTGAAAACGATGGGGATGAAAAACAAATTTGTTTAAGCGAATTTGCTCAAATATGGCAATTTTGCTACGATAAATGAGTCGAAAGCCCTTCTATACCGTAAAGAAGGGTTTCTTACATTATTTGAGAGGATGGGAACGATGACGAAACCAGTTGTCGCGATTGTTGGACGTCCAAACGTAGGAAAATCAACGCTTTTCAATCGCATTATCGGTGAAAGATTGTCGATTGTCGAAGATATACCAGGTGTAACACGAGACAGAATATATGCTTCCGCAGAATGGACAGGTCACGAGTTCCATTTGATCGATACAGGCGGCATAGACATCGGCGATGAACCGCTGCTCGTACAAATACGTGAACAGGCAGAAATTGCGATCGATGAAGCCGATGTGATCATTTTTGTCGTGGATGGAAAAGAAGGCCTAACCGTCGCAGATGAAGATGTTGCCGACATTCTGTTCCGTTCCAAAAAGCCGACGGTTTTAGCTGTCAACAAAATTGACAACTTTGAACAACGCNAGCAGATTTACGAGTTTTATTCGCTAGGATTTGGAGATCCGATTCCCGTATCGGGAGTTCACGGCATCGGTGTAGGCGATCTGTTAGATAAAGTCGTCAGTTATTTTCCAAATATTGAAACGGAAGAATATGATGAAGACGTAATTCGATTTTGTTTAATCGGAAGACCGAACGTCGGAAAATCTTCGCTTGTAAACAGCATTTTAGGACGGGAACGCGTCATTGTAAGCGATATTGCAGGAACGACGAGAGATGCGATCGACACTCCATTTGAAAATGATGGACAAAAATATGTCATCATCGATACG
>JGI1652J44930_10001047_pt1 | contig 10687 bp, 12 predicted proteins | sample NewIslsDNAsample_FD_44930 | JGI IMG/M metagenome (IMG submission 44930)
ATTACCGGCGCGCTGTCCACCGACGCCGCAATGGGCTCATCGGCCCCATTTCATGCTGAAATTCACGAACTGCGCGGCCATCGCGGTCAGATCGATACAGCCGCAGCGCTGCGCGCGCTTCTCGCAGGTTCGGAAATTCGGGACAGCCATCTGGAAGGCGACGAACGCGTGCAGGATCCCTACTGCATCCGCTGCCAGCCGCAGGTCGATGGGGCGTGTCTCGATATTCTCCGGCAAGCGGCCCGAACGCTGACGATTGAGGCGAACGCCGTTACAGACAATCCGCTTGTGCTTTCGGATGGTCAGGTCGTTTCCGGCGGCAATTTCCATGCGGAGCCCGTAGCTTTCGCCGCCGACCAGATTGCATTGGCCATTTGCGAAATTGGCTCAATAGCCCAGCGTCGGATCGCGCTGCTCGTCGATCCGGCCTTGAGTTACGGTTTGCCNCCGTTTCTTGCGAAAAACCCTGGCCTCAANTCCGGGCTNATGATNGCGGANGTNACCTCTGCCGCGCTGATGTCGGAGAACCGACAGTTGGCACATCCAGCTTCCGTCGATTCCACGCCNACNTCCGCCAATCAGGAAGACCACGTTTCGATGGCCTGCCACGGCGCGCGGCGATTGCTGAAAATGACCGAAAATCTTTTCGGCATCATCGGCATCGAAGCGATCACCGCAGCGCAAGGCATCGATTTTCGCGCGCCCCTCAAAACCGGCATCGAACTGCGTAAGGCCCATGCCTTGATCCGCGCCGCCATCCCCGAGCTNGGCGAAGACCGTTACCTCGCCGGAGATCTGGAAGCCGCAACCAAGCTCGTCAGTTCGGGCGCGCTCAATGCCTGCATCTCGCCGGGCATTCTCCCCAGTTTGGAAATTGAAGGATCCATCGGCAATTAGCCATCCGGATTTTCGGAGGACGACAATGGCCAACCCCCGCCACAACATCCGCGAAGTACGCGCACCGCGCGGGCCCGAAATCAGTGCGAAGTCCTGGTCCACGGAAGCGCCACTTCGCATGCTGATGAACAATCTCGACCCGGATGTTGCAGAAAATCCGAATGAGCTCGTCGTTTATGGTGGCATCGGCCGAGCAGCGCGTACCTGGGAAGATTTTGACCGCATCGTTGCCGCCCTCCGCTCACTCGAGAACGACGAAACACTGCTCATTCAATCCGGAAAACCGGTCGGATCTTCCGCACGCACACCGATGCGCCGCGTGTGCTCATCGCAAATTCCAACCTCGTTCCGCACTGGGCGACCTGGGACCATTTCAACGAGCTCGACCGCAAGGGCCTGATGATGTACGGCCAGATGACTGCGGGCTCATGGATATACATCGGCACGCAGGGCATCGTTCAGGGTACTTACGAAACGTTTGCGGAAGCCGGCCGCCAGCATTACGGCGGCAATCTCAAAGGCCGCTGGATCCTGACAGCGGGCCTTGGCGGCATGGGCGGCGCTCAGCCTCTGGCGGCAGTCATGGCCGGTGCCTGCTGCCTCACCATCGAATGTGATCCGGACCGCATCGCGTTTCGCTTGCGCACCCGCTACCTCGATGAAAGCACGGACTCGCTCGATGAAGCGCTCAACATGATCGAGCGCTGGACGAAGGCGGGAGAAGCGAAATCCGTCGGCCTTCTGGGCAACGCTGCGGAAATCGTGCCCGAGCTTTTTCGCCGTGGCGTGCGCCCGGACATCCTCACCGACCAAACCTCCGCCCACGATCCGATCAACGGTTATCTCCCGAAAGGCTGGTCGCTGGCAGAGTGGCGCAAGAAGCGCGAGACAGATCCGAAGGCCGTAGAAGCTGCCGCGCGCGCGTCCATGCGCGAGCATGTCGAGGCGATGGTCGCCTTCTGGGAGGCGGGCGTGCCCACTCTCGATTACGGCAACAACATCCGCCAGATGGCGAAGGAGGAAGGGTTCGAAAAAGCCTTCGCATTCCCTGGCTTCGTCCCCGCCTATATCCGCCCGCTGTTCTGCCGCGGCATCGGACCCTTCCGATGGGTCGCGCTGTCGGGCGATCCCGAGGACATCTACAAGACCGACGAAAAGGTCAAAGAGCTGCTGCCCGACAACAAGCACCTTCACCAGTGGCTCGACATGGCGCGGCAGCGCATCAAATTCCAGGGACTGCCAGCTCGCATCTGCTGGCTTGGGCTCGGCGATCGTCATCGCGTGGGCCTCGCCTTCAACGAGATGGTCGCCAAAGGGGAATTGAAAGCACCCATCGTCATCGGTCGCGATCACCTCGATTCCGGCTCGGTTGCCTCACCGAACCGCGAGACCGAGGCGATGAAGGACGGCTCAGACGCGGTCTCGGACTGGCCCCTTCTCAACGCGCTTCTCAACACGGCGTCCGGTGCGACCTGGGTGTCACTGCACCACGGGGGCGGCGTCGGAATGGGCTTTTCGCAGCATGCCGGCATGGTCATTTGCTGCGACGGTACACCGGAAGCGGCGCGCCGCATCGAGCGCGTGCTCTGGAATGACCCAGCCACCGGCGTGATGCGCCACGCCGATGCCGGCTACGAAATCGCCATTGCCTGCGCACGCGAGCACGGGCTGAAACTGCCCGGCATTCTCGGCTAAGCTAAGCGGTCGGCATCAGTCAGAGAATTCCGTGGCGCGCGAAGACGTCAGCGAGCTTCTCGCCGCGTCTCAGCGCTTCGAGGGTGCTGTTCTCGCCCTTTACTTTCTCGAAGGCGAGCTTCAGCACCTCTTCCTCAACGCGCTGCGGGATGACGACGACACCATCGGCATCGCCGAATATGAGATCGCCCGGTTCAACGCGTACGCCCGCACACTCAATCGGCACGTCGATGGCCATGATGCGGCCACGACCCTTGCTGTCCAGCGGAGCAATTCCTCCGTGAAAGACGGGGAAGCGCATTGCGCGGATCGCCTTAACATCGCGCGTACAGCCGTCCATCAGCGCGCCGGCCGCACCGCGCACCTGCGCTGCCGTCGACAGCAGCTCGCCCCACGGTGCAACGCGCGCCGGGTTCGAGCAGGCAAACACGGGAATGTCGCCGGGCTTCAGACTGTCGACGAGCTCAATCTCCAGCTCGTACGGATTCGTGCCCGGCTCGTGATGGTACACCTCCATGAACGCTGCCGTCCGCGCCCGCCCCACCATGACGAGCGAGTCGTCAAGCGGCCGGATTCGAGAGGGCAGCGCCTGGTTCATGAGGCCGACGGCGTCGAGACAATCGGACAATACGGACGTGAAGAGTTTCTCACGAATTTCTTCCAATGATGCCGACATTGGGCAATTTCCTCTCGTTTTCGTTCTGCCCGTGACTGTCTATGACCCTTCCCAGGCGTCCGGATTGACGAGATGCTTGGGACGCCGGCCGTTCATGACATCGACAATCGAGGTCAACGCCGTCGTCGCAATGTCCTCAAAGCACTCATCCGTCCAGCAGAGCGCATGCGGTGTGAGAATCGTGTTCTTGAGGCGGATAAGTGGACTGTCCGGAGGCAGCGGTTCTATCTCTGTCACATCGAGCGCAGCCCCCGCTATTTGGCCCGTCTGCAGAGCCTCAACCAGTGCTGCTTCATTGTGGATCGGGCCGCGGCCGACATTCACGAAGAAAGCCGTCCGCTTCATCAGGCTGAATGCACGCGCGTTGATGAGATGGCGCGTTTCCGGGGAAAGCAGGCAGCAGACGACGACGAAATCTGACTGCCGCATGACGTCGTCGAACGGCAGCAATTCGGCCCCGAGTTCCTTTATCGCGCCTGCATCGACGTAAGGATCGGTTGCGATAATCCGGCCGAAAAACGGCCTCGCGAGTCGGATGATCTCCTGGCCAATGCTCCCCGCCCCGACAAGGCCCAGGGTGCGTGTCGTCAGGCCATAGCCCATGAAATCGTTGCGGTCATTCCAACGGTTCGTGCGGACCAATTCGTCCTTTTCGAACAGCCGGCCGGCCAGTGCGAATACCAGCGTCAACGCAGCAACCGCAACGGGGCGCCGCACGGCGAGAGGCGTGTTGGTGACCAGCACGCCGTTACGCGTACAGGCCGCGACGTCGACGGTGTCATAACCGACGCCGTTCCGCGCGATAATCTTCACCCGGCGATCCGGCCTGGAAACAGAGGCTTCCGTAACACGCTGCAGATTGATGTGCAGGGCGTCGTATTTCGCGGCTATCTCCGGCGTGATCTCAGGATAGTCGCCCTCGATCCATTCCCATTCGAGTCCAGGCTGATTCAGAACCTCGAGTGGCTTTCGGCCAAAAATGGGCTCTCCACGCGAATTGCGCAGATCGCTGAAGACACCAACCTTGAACGTCATGCCTTGCCCCCGACGGCCTGCAGAATGCGCTTGTACCCCTCGAGGAGAATGCCCTGATCGGTACCGGCAGCCAGCATGTTGAAGCCGTGCTGCTTGTATTCCTCAGCCCAGCGCGCATCCGTCGGCATGAAGCCAAGGCCCTTCTTGTATCTGCGCGCCGTCTCAACCACGCGCTTGATGGCGTCGAGGTACTTCGGATTGTCGAACTGGCCGGGAATGCCGAGGAAGTTGGTCAGATCGAAATGCCCGACCCAGAGCACGTCGATGCCATCGACGGCCGCGATCTCCTCAACGGCAGCGAGGCCGCGCTCCGTTTCGATTTGCGCGATGACGATATTGCGCTCGTCCGCGACCTTGATCTTGTCGACCGGGTTCCCCGGCGCGTAATCGTCATGCGGAAAACCGAACGCCGCGCCACGCCGGCCTTTCGGCGGATACCGCGTTGCTTCGACGATCGCCCGGGCCTGCGCCTCGCTTTCGACCATCGGGATCATCACACCCTGCGCGCCCACGTCCAGCGCACGCGCCAGGAAGTGATACTCTCCGCGCGGAACACGAACCATGGGAGCCACGCCGAGGCCACGGCAGGCCGCGACTTGCATCTTCAAGGTCTCGAGGCCCATGCCCGTATGCTCCATGTCGTAGAGCACGAACTCGCAGCCCGCGAGCTTCAGAATTTGCGCAATTCCGGGCGTAAAGCACTCAAATACCATCGCACCCAGCACAAGCTCGCCCTGCATGGCGCGCTGCCTTAGCGTTTTCTCCGACATTTCCGTTATCCTTGGTGTGATGCTGCGTTGTTTGGTTCGCGGTAGAGGCGGGCACCGCGGGCTTATGCCTACCGCATATCCCATTTGATGGAGCGGGAGAATAGCGGAAGCATCAGAGCTGGCTCGCGCCCCTGACCCTTCACTTCACCACGAGATCGAGATCGGCGCGCGAAAGCGGTTCGGCACCTATTTCCGTCACGAGCGAGGTGCGACCGACGCTGGCCGGGATGCCGGCATCGCTGTCGAAAATGACCATATGCAGGAAGAAAACCATACCGGGCTCCAGCACGATCGGATTGCCGGCGTAGATCATCGGCCAATCCATCCAGTTCGGAGCAAAGGTGGTGCCAAGGCTATANCCGCAGGCATTGAGGCGGTGCGCCTGCAGCCCTGCCCGGTCGAGCGTGCGGGCATGGGCCTCGAACACCTCTCCGACAGTCTTGCCCGGCCGCAGAGTCTCCTCGCAGGCCATCAAAGCCTCGCACGCGACGGCGTAAAGATCGCGCTGGCGCTGCGGCGGCGTTCCGATGCGGAGCGTACGGAAGAGACACGAGTGGTAATGCCGGTAGGTGCCCGCAAATTCGAGCGTCAGGTTGTCTTCAGGATCGAGTTTGCGCCGGCCCGTGAAATACCGGCACATCAAGGCGCCAGGACCGGAGCCGATAATGAACTCATTTGCCGGATCGTCACCGCCACCACGAAAAATGGCGCCGTGCATGGCGGCCAGAATTTCGGCTTCGTCCACGCCCGGGGCCGCAAGGCGGACGGCCTCATCCCACGCAACATCGGCCAATTCGGCAGCCTTGCGAACGTACGCGATTTCGGCGGGGCTTTTGACAAGGCGCAGACGGGAAACAAGGTCGGACGCGTCCTCCAGCGTTGCAAAACCTTCGAGCGATGCATCGAGCTTCTTGCCGACGGCTGCCGTCAGTCCATATGCGTCATATTCGACGCCCAGCCGCTGCCCTGCGAGCCCCGCCTCCGCTAGAATGCTCTTCAGCTCCTCAGCGGGTTTCGCGCCTTCGCGGTCCACCCAGATCCGAATGTCCTCGATGACGGACGTGTAACGAGCCTGCCGCAAATCCGGCGCGCGGGTGAGCAGCACCATGCGGCCGTCAGCGGTCAGAACCAGGCACTGGAAATAGACATAGCCAAAGGTGTCGTAGCCTGTGAGGTAGTACATNCTCTCCTGCCGAAACAGCAGAAGAGCATCGAGGCCCCGGCGCTTCATCTCGGCGCAAGCGCGCTGGCGACGATTGGCAAGTTCCTCGACAGAGAAATGGAGCGGCATTGCCCGTTACCTCCCACACGTCTTTGGGTGTCAGGGCACCCGTTTTGGTTTACAGTGGTCCCGTCGGGGGGAGCCTGAACCAGCACGTTAACATCGAATCTGGGAGGAAGGCATGAGNCGCTACATCATCGAGCGCGATATCCCTCAGGTGGGCACTCTGGAGCGGGAACAGCTTCGGGCCGCAGCCGAAAAATCCAACGAAGCCCTTCGTCAACTGGCTCCCGATATTCAGTGGGTCGAATCCTATGTGGCCGGGGACAAGACGTTTTGCGTCTATCTCGCGAAGGACGAAGACGTGATCCGCAAGCATTCCGAAATCAGCGGCTTCCCGGCGAGCAAGATCACCGAAATTCGCCGGATCATCGATCCGACGACGGCCAACCAGTAATTGTTCGCCTAATCCCGGGCTTTTGAGCCCGGGATATCAAAAGGCGGAAGTTGAACGCGCGATTAGGCTGGCTCACCGCGTTCAGCTCAGCTCGATCTCACCCTCTACCACGTGTTTCAAATCTGTGCCCTCCGCAGTGAGCTCCATACGGACCTTTAGCGGCCCTTTGCCCATCAGATTCTGCTCGCGCACAATGCGCTCGATTTCGCGCTGCGAAGTGACGCCCACGTGCTTCAGAAACTTGCGTAGCGAGATATTGAAGCGATCCTCAACGTCCTTTTCGGTCATCGTTCTCTCCCACAGCTAGGGAATCATTGGCCGAAGTCTAAAACGTCCTGAATGGACTTTGGCACATCGTCCCGGGTTACAGTTGCCACGGCTACTCCTGACGGGAACCCCGCTGGCCGTCTGCAGAACAAATAGATGGCGTTACAGTTGTCGCCCGCTCGATGCTTTTCAAATTCCCCTTTGCCTCTTGATTTGCCGTCTGCTTCGGGCCACCTGACATTCCGCGTCGGGATTGACTGGCTCCGTGCCAGGCTCCCGGCGCGGATAGATATCTGGGCAAGGATAGGCTACCCTTAGGGTGCTGGCCCTTGAAGCGGGCTGGCACGACACCTTCGTCACAAGGTTTCGCTGATGGATATGCAGGCAACACGTCCGGCAACTGGGCCAATGGTCGACCCCTTTGGTCGCCACGTGACCTATTTGCGGGTCTCGGTCACGGACCGCTGCGATTTCCGCTGTGTCTACTGCATGTCCGAGCATATGACCTTCCTGCCTAAGAAAGATTTGCTTACGCTCGAGGAGCTTGATCGCCTTTGCTCGGCCTTCATCGCGAAGGGCGTGAACAAGATCCGGATCACGGGCGGCGAGCCGCTCGTGCGCAAGAACATCATGTGGCTGTTCCGGGCGCTGTCGCGGCACCTTGAGATGGGCGCGCTGGAGGAGCTGACGCTCACGACCAACGGAAGTCAGCTGCCCAAATACGCCGCGGAGCTCGCCGCGTGCGGGGTGAAGCGCGTTAACGTCTCGCTCGACACGCTGAGGCCCGACCGCTTCAAGGCCATCACACGGTGGGGTGACATCAGCCAGGTGATGAACGGGCTTGCTGCCGCCGAAAAGGCGGGGCTGGCGATCAAGATCAACGCCGTGGCTCTCAAGGGCGTCAATGAGGACGAAATCGAGGATCTGCTGCTGTTCGCCCACGGTCGCGGCTATGACCTGACGCTCATCGAAACCATGCCGCTTGGCGACATAGACGGGGATCGGACGGAGCAGTACCTGCCGCTGTCCATCGTGCGCGCGCGGCTTATGGACCGCTTCACGCTCGAGGACATCCCCTACCGCACTGGTGGCCCCGCCCGCTATGTGCGCGTGGCCGAGACGGGCGGGCGGCTCGGCTTTATCACGCCGATGACCCACAACTTCTGCGAAAGCTGCAATCGAGTGCGGCTTACGTGCACAGGCACTCTTTACATGTGCCTTGGGCAGGAGGACGCCGCAGACCTGCGCACGCCTCTCCGCGCAAGCCATGACGACGCCGTACTCTATGCGGCCATCGACGAAGCCATCAGCCGCAAACCGAAGGGCCACGACTTCGTCATCGACCGCCGCACGCGCCGGCCGGCTGTTTCACGCCATATGAGTGTCACTGGAGGATAACGGACAGCTTCCCGATCAATCCCGCTTCCGCTGCCGTTCCAGCACAGCACGCTTCAGTCCAGCGCCGTCCAGTGACGGTGCGTTGGCGGTAGCTTCAGCAGCGATACGGAGCACGTTCGCAACACTGGTCAAATTCAGCAGGAATGCCGAATTCTGGGTTTCAGGTTTGGCGCTGTCTGAAGCCGTGGCCGGGAGCACGTTATCCAGATCTGCGATCTCCGAACCTGCGGGGACAACGATCAGTAGGTGTTTGAACTCCTGCGTAGCTGCACGGAGCAAGTCCAAGTCATCATCTACCGGCAGGGCGGTGATCAAGACAACGCGCGCGGGTGTCTTCGCCACGAAGGCCAGAGCCTTCGCGAGCGACCGAGGCTGGCCGGAGTCGACGCGCACAGGGACAAGCCGCACGTTTGGCGCTTCGGCGAGAAGCGCCTTCGCCAGGACTGTCCCGTTTGAGGATTGATCGCCAACCGGTGCGAACGGCAACGGATCACCGTCGACAAAGTCCCAGCCGACAATCTCGCCCTCGCCATCGCGGGCGAGCCGGCCAGCGATCTCGGGGAGCGTGTAATCAATACCACCCGAAATCAGCGCCACGGCCATGCCGCCCGGATCGGTGCCGGGCGGAACGCGCGGGTCCTTCCCTTGCGCCAAAACATTCAGTGAGCCGAAAACGGTGAGAAGCGCCAGGAGCCAAACACGGATCAGCATTGTCACTCGCCAGGGCTCGACGGGGTGGCGTCCGCCGCAATCTTCCGCTTTTTCAGCGGTCCGATCGTCTCGTCGATAAAATCGGCAATTGCGGGCGTGTCGTCGATGGAGAAGACGGGCACATTCGCATCTTCGACAGGATGATCGGCCGCGATCGCAATGACCATCGGATCATCCGGTGCCAACGGTTGTTTGGTAAGCGACTGGCTGCGGCGCAGCTCGATCTTCGGAATGGGCGCGCGCTTATAGCCTTCCACGATGATGAGATCGCACGGATCCAGACAGGAGATTACCTCTTCCAGGCTCGGCTCCGGCGCGCCATCAAGCTCGCTTACGATGGCCCAACGCCGGCTGGAAACAATGGCCACCTGCCTGGCTCCGGCGCGGCGATGCCGGGCGCTATCCGTCTCGCCCTCATCGATCTGGAACGCGTGGTGCGCGTGCTTCACGGTCGCCACCTTGAGCCCGCGACGCGTAAATTCCTCGACGAGACGCACGGTGAGCGTCGTCTTGCCGGAGTTCTTCCAGCCCGCGATGCCAATAATCGGGGTGCTCGCCGTTGCACTCACGGGGTTACGCTCTCGATCAAAGCTCGCGCTTCATCCAGCTCCTCGGGCGTGTTCGCATTGAAAAACGGGTCAATCTCATGCCCGTTGATCGTCAGGAACGGAAAGTCGACCACCTTGGTGGTGTGGCGGTCGGTCCAGTGCAGCACCTTGCGCACGCCAGCCTTGAGCTGCTCCTCCAGATCGTCAGCCAGCGAGACCGGCCATAACCCGATCACGGGATGCACCTCTCCGCCGGACGCTGCGAGCGCAATGGTGTTTGGCCCGCCTGTGGTGGCCTCCAGCAACCGCCGAGTGAGATCGAGTGGCAGGAACGGCGCATCCGTCGAAACGGTCACGATCCAGCGTGCCTCCGGCGCATGGCCTGCCGACCACCGCATCCCCGCAAGCACACCCGCGAGCGGTCCCGCAAAACCTTCGATCGTATCGGGAACGACATCGAGCCCGAACGCCGCAAAGCGTGCCGGATCGCCGTTGGCATTGAGCACCATGGCGCCGACCTGGGGCCTCAGCCGCTCGATCACATGCGCCAGCATCGGCTTGCCAGCGAGGTCGCGCAGGCATTTATCGCCACCGCCCATACGCCGCGAAAGCCCCCCGGCCAGGAGCACACCGGTCACCAGTTTCGCCGCCTGCTCGTCCATCCCTTCAATCCTCGGCCGTGGCGAGGCTGCCCTTGCGAACGTATTTCTTGTCCTCTTCTTCGACCCGCGAGAGGTCCGCATCGTAGATGATGCGCTCGAGACCGGACAGCGCGATGAATCGCTTGCCGCGTGCCCGTCCAATCAGGGTCAAACCCGCCCGCCGCGCCAGATCGACACCCCACGCCGTGAAACCGGAACGGGACATCAGAATGGGAATGCGCATCTTGACGGTCTTGATGACCATCTCCGAGGTCAGCCGCCCGGTCGTGTAGAAGATCTTGTCGTCCGGCTTGATGTTGTTCAGGAACATGTAGCCGGCGATTTTGTCGACCGCATTATGCCGGCCGAC
>JGI1652J44930_10001049_pt1 | contig 10682 bp, 8 predicted proteins | sample NewIslsDNAsample_FD_44930 | JGI IMG/M metagenome (IMG submission 44930)
CCCATCCATAAGATGAAGAGGGGCACCCAGGCCAGGGAAGGAATCGATTTGAACGCCTGGATGATCGGGTCGAAGATTTTTTCGGCTTTGCTGTAAAATCCGACAACAGAACCTAGTAGTACCGCGGCCAGCGTGCCGATGAAGAAGCCGATGCCGACCCGGTAAAACGTGATGCCGACATGGGACCATAAAGAACCGTCCTGCACAAGGCGCACAATNCGTTCAATGACATTCTTTGGTGAAGGGAGCTGGTAGGACGGAATGAATCCTGTTTCCGTTGCGGCCGTCCAGACGGCAAGCAGCAGGACAGGCAAGATAAAGCCGAGCAATATGTTCGGATTTCTTTTCTTTTTCCCGGTTTTTTTCGTTTCAAACGAAAGAGGGATTGTTTGGGGTATTTCGGTCGCTTTTTTGCTCAAATCCGGTAAACCTCCTTATTTACTTGCTTTTTCGGCAAAAGATGGGTCGATCAATTCATCAATATGTTTTGTCAAATCCGCTTTCTGATCGATGACGCCCGCTTTTTGCAAGATGTCTCCTGCCGCATGAAGGGCTTCTTTTTGTTCATCGGATGGGATGTATACATCAAATTTTGTGCGGTCCAATTGCTTTTTCGCTACGTCCAAATCAATTTGGGCCTCTTTTGCGATGATTTCCGCCGTTTCTTCCGGATGTTCAAGAATCCATGCGCGGGCTTTTTCATACAATCGGATCACTTTTTCCACCGCTTCCGGATGTTTTTCCGCAAACTCTTTCCGGACATTCAGGAAGTTGTACGTATTGAAATCGATGTTCCGATAGAAAATTTTTGCGCCGCCTTTCAATTCGGCCGTCGCCATGATCGGATCAAGGCCTGCCCAGGCATCCACATCGCCTTTTAATAAAGCCTGGTAGCCGTCCTGGTGCTGCAAGTTGACGAATTGAATATCCTTTTCGGACAAACCGGCTTCATTCAATGCCCGAAGCAGGAAGATGTATGGATCCGTGCCGTAAGTGGCCGCGACTTTCTTTCCTTTCAAATCTTCCACCTTTTGGATGGAAGGATCTTTTGTAAGGAGAGCCGTCCATTCGGGAGTGGAAGCGATATAGATGTTTTTGATCGGCACATCTTTCGTTTTGGTAATCAATGTCGCCGCTCCGGCCGCGGACCCGAAATCGATGCTGTTGGAAGTCAGGAATTCCAACGCTTTGTTGCTTCCCTGGCTTAATGTCCATTCCACTTTGACGCCGTCTTTTCCAAACTCTTCTTCCGCCCAGCCGTGGTGCTTCAATATGAGACTGGCAGGAGAATAATAGGCGTAATCCAAACGGATGGTTTTCAATTCTTCATCATTATTGCCGGAAGCGCCGTTTGATGAGCATCCTTGCAGAATGAAAGTGAAGGTAAGTAATAAGGTTAGCACTATGGCAATGTTCTTTTTCAACGTAAACACTCCTTTTAAATGGTTTGCAATACTGCTTTTTTCAATGCCTGATCCAAGTCTTCCTTGATATCTTCAAAGTCTTCGATTCCGCAGGAGAGGCGGATCATTTCTTCCGTAACCCCGGTTTTTGCCAGATCCTCTTTCGACAACTGTTGGTGGGTTGTCGTCGCCGGATGGATGATCAAGGATTTGGCGTCGCCGACATTGGCGAGGTGGGACCAGAGCTTTGTTTCATCCAGCACTTTTGCGGCCGTTTCCCGGTCGCCTTTTACGCCGAAAACGACGATGCCTCCAAAACCGTTTTGAAAATACTTTTTGGCATTTTCATAAGAATCGTGGCTTGGTAGACCCGGATAGCGGACCCATTCCACCGCTTCATGCCGCTCCAAATATTGTGCGAGTTTCAGAGCATTTTCAGAGTGGCGCTGCATGCGGAGGTGCAACGTTTCCAGGCCGAGCAGCAAAAGGAAAGCGTTGAAAGGGGATAAAGAGGCTCCGTAGTCCCTTAAAAGCTGTGCTCTCACTTTTGCTGCAAAGGCTTCGCGTCCGAATTTTTCGTAGAAGCGCACGCCGTGGTAAGTCGGATCGGGCTCCGTAAATTCAGGGAAGCGTCCGGAGTCCCAAGGGAAGTTTCCGCTGTCGATGATGACGCCGGCGATGGCCGTTCCGTGTCCGCCAATCCACTTTGTAGCGCTATGGATGACGATGTCCGCCCCCCATTCAATCGGCTTTGTAATATAAGGCGTCGTGAAGGTGCTGTCGATGACGAGCGGTATGCCGTGAGCATGCGCCACTTTGGCGGTTCCTTCGATATCCAGGACATGCAGGCTGGGGTTTCCGATCGTTTCCGCAAAAATCGCCTTTGTTCTATCTGTAATTTTTTCTTCAAATTGCTTCGGATCGGTGCCGGGCACAAAAATGACGTTTACACCGGCCCTTCTCAAAGTGGCATCCAACAGGTTGTATGTACCGCCATATATATTGGAGGAAGCGATGATTTCATCGCCGGGTTTTGCCAACGTCAATAAAGCCAACGTGATGGCCGCCTGGCCGGAAGAAGTCGCGACGGCGCTTACTCCACCCTCGAGGGCGGCCATCCGTTTCTCGAAAACATCCACCGTCGGATTGCTCATCCGGGAATAGATGTGTCCTTCTGCTTCCAGGGCAAAGAGTTTGCTGGCATGTTCGGCGCTATTAAAAACATAGGAAGTTGTCTGATATATAGGAACAGCTCTCGAGCCGTAGTCGCTGTCCGGGGTATGCCCGTGATGGACGGCGAGGGTGTCAAATCGTAATTCGGTCATTGGAAATGTCTCCCCTTCGAGTGAATTTTTTGAACATTTTGTTATCGAACATGATAAATCATATTAATCCAATGTGTCAACTATGTTTTGTAGGAAAAATTCTATTGAATTAAATAGAGTAATGTGATAGGATTAGTACAATTAAAAAATCTGATAGTTTCGAAAAGAAAGAAAGGAAGGCGGATTCAAGATGAAATATGGCTTTTGGATGCCAGTTTGGGGCGGCTGGCTGCGAAATGTGGAAGATGAAAATATGCCCACTACCTTTGAATATTTGAAAACCTTGGCGCAAAATGCGGAACAGAAAGGGTATTCGATGACGCTCATTCCGGAATTGTTTTTAAATGACATTAAAGGGATCGAAGCGCCATCGATGGACGCATGGTCCACAGCGGCTGCCATCAGCGCCGTAACGGAAAAACTTGAAATTTTGGTTGCGATCCGTCCGGGATTCTACAACCCGGCCACTTTTGCGAAAATGGCCACAAACATTGACCACATCAGCGGCGGAAGACTTTCATTGAATATTGTTTCCGCATGGTGGGAAGAAGAGGCGAGACAATACGGCGGACAGTTTACATCCCATGATGAACGGTATGCACGCACGGAAGAATTTATTGAAGTGTTGAAAGGATTATGGAATCATACGCCTTTCTCTTATAAAGGAAAGTTCTATCAATATGAAAATACTTACCTGGAACCGAAGCCTCTCCGCAATCGCCATATTCCGCTCTACGCCGGAGGGGAAAGCGAGACGGGCAAGCAGACGATTGCCAGAACTTGCGACTCTTACGTGATTCACGGAGGAACGGTTGAAGAAGTAAGGGAAAAGCTTGCCGACATGCAAAGACGCCGCGGGAAATTAGGAAAACCGCCTTTTGAAACCTTTGGAATGGCCGCGTTCGTCATTTGCCGGGATACGGAAGAAGAGGCAAGGGAAGAATTGGCCCGCATCACGGATGTATCGGAAGGAAGCCCGGGCTATGCGGGATATCAGGACTTTATCAGCAAGTCCCAACTGAACGTAAATGTCAGTCTGGAAGACTATTCGGTCTCCAACCGCGGCTTGCGTCCGAATTTAATCGGAACGCCTGAGCAGATTGCAAGACGCATTTTGGAATATGAAGATGCCGGCGTGAACCTGTTGATTCTGCAATTCTCTCCTCAATTGGAAGAGATGAACCGTTTTGCCGAAAAAGTGATGCCTTTGGTGGAAGAATTGAGAAAAGAAAAATTAGGAGTGAAATAAATGTCAAAAATCTATGTCATCCACGAAAACGATGAATGGACAGTCCATTTAACAAAACGTTTAGATGAATTGAACCTCCCTTATGAATTGTGGCATTTGGACGAGGGGACGGTCGATCTGACGAAGGAGCCTCCGGAAGGGGTTTTCTACAGCCGCATGAGCGCTTCATCCCATACGCGCAACCACCGTTTTGCGCCGGAATTGACGGGGGCGGTCCTTGCATGGCTGGAGCATCATGGCCGCACGGTATTGAATGGAACAAAGGCCTTATCATTGGAGTTGAGCAAAATCAATCAATACATCGCCCTTGAAAAAGCGGGAATCCGCGTGCCGAAAACAATCGGCGCGGTGGGCAAGGAGCAGGTTGTCAAAGCGGCCGAAAGTCTGGGGAAAACGCCGTTCATCACAAAGCACAACCGCGCAGGGAAAGGGCTTGGCGTGCAACTATTCCATTCCATCGACGCATTGAAGGAATATCTCGAAAGCCCGGCTTATGAAGAGCCGGTGGACGGCATTACGCTGATCCAAGAATATATTAAGGCGCCGGAATCCTACATTACGCGCGCGGAATTTATCGGCGGCAAATTCTTTTACGCCGTGCGCGTGGATACATCGAAAGGGTTCGAGCTTTGCCCTGCGGATGCCTGCCAGATCAACGATTTATTCTGCCCGGTCGGCGAACAGGTGGAACAGAAACCGAAATTTGAAATCATCGACGATGTGGATTTGGAACAAATCGCGAAATATGAAGCGTTCTTGCAGGCAAACGACATCGCCGTCGCAGGCATCGAGTTCATCAAAGATGAAAACGGCACCGTTTATACGTACGATATTAATACCAATACGAATTACAACAGCGATGCGGAAGCAAGAGCGGGCAAATACGGCATGCTGGAAGTGGCGAAGTTTTTAGGGGAAGTGCTGGAAAAAGAGAAAGCGGTGGCCAGCGGGGTCTGATGGAGATTTTTGAGTCGGGCCCGCGCTTTTGCCGGCGGTGAAACCAAATAAAACGGCTTAAGCTTCTTCGGGAAAGCTTAAGCCGTTTTGATTGTTGAAATGAAATTGAGGGAAGGTGGGTAAACCATTTCCGTTTTTATAAAAGCAGGCGATAAGGGTCTTGCAAGTAATCGGCGATTTTTCCCAAAAATTCCGCAGCCGGTGCACCATCGATAATTTGGTGATCGTATGTTAAGCTGAGCGGCAACTTTAATTTCTCCACCACTTCGCCATCCTCCAATGCCAGTTCTTTTTGGATGGCGCCGACACCTAAAATGCCGACTTCCGGTGTATTCAAGATCGGGGTGAAGTATTCGATTTCATAGCCGCCCAAGTTTGTAATCGTAAAGGTCGATCCGCTGTAAAGGCTTCCGTCCAGCGTGCCTTGCCGCGCTTCGGTTGTCACCTTCTTGATGGCAGCGCCAAGCTGGGACAAAGACATGAGATGCGCGTTTTGTATTACGGGAACGACCAAACCGTCTTCCACCGCTGTGGCCATCCCGATATGCACTTCCTCAACGCGGATATATTCGCCATTATGGTACCAGGCGTTCATATCCGGCGTATCTTTTAATGCCAAAACAACCGCTTTTGTAAGAAGGGTATTGATGCTCAGTTCATTATGGACAAGCGGGTCTTTCACTTTTGACTTGATCTCATCGCGGAATTTCATTAATTCGGTAATATCCACTTTTCGATGGTTCGTTACTTGGGCGGTTGTTTGGACGCTGCGCATCATTCGCTGGGCAATGGTCTTGCGCAAACCGGCAAGCCCGGCACCGTATGAAACGGCCGATGCGGATGGCGCGCGGTCTTTTGCCGGAGACTCCATAGAGGCCTGATATCTTAATATATCCAGCCGTGTTATTCGTCCATTGCCGCCTGTACCGACGACATTGCGGATATCGATGCCAAGTTCTTTCGCCATTTTGCGGGCGATTGGCGTAATAAAGATTCTTTCTCCGTCATCTTTTTTCTTTGATTCCGTTTTTGCGGGCTCATTTGCCGCCGCTGTTTTGACTGCCTTCGGTTCCGGGGCGCCGGCTGATGGGGTAGGGGAGCCGATCTGTTCACCGGGTTTTCCGATATACGCGATTGGCGCCTTGCTTGGTACGACATCGCCCACTTGAGCGACAATTTTAATGATCGTGCCGGACTCCGGTGCAACGACTTCGCTCGTCAATTTCTCCGAACTGATTTCCGCCACTGCATCGCCTGCCTGCACTTCATCTCCTTCATTTACAAACCAATGTTCTACTGTGCCCTCTGTCATTGTCAAGCCCAGTTTCGGCATCAATATTTCCGTAGCCATGATGAATCCCCCCTCTCTATTTGGCTCTCAGGTCATCGATGATTTCTGCTGCCACTGTCAACACTTTTTGCGCATCCGGAATATATAGTTTTTCAAGATTGGCAGCGAATGGAACAGGTGTGTTTGGCGCGCAGACGCATTTAATTGGTCCGTCCAAATAGTCGAAAGCTTTGTCTGCCACAACCGAAGCGATATCCGTTGCCGTGTTGTTGTGCGGATTGGATTCATCGATGATAATTAAGCGGCCTGTTTTCTTCACGGACTCCAGCACCGTTTCTTCATCCCATGGGGCAACAGTGCGCAGGTCGATCACTTCAACCGATACATTGTCCTTTTCCAGGATTTCCGCCACTTCCAGGCCGACGTACAGCATTTTTCCGATGGTAACAATTGTCAAGTCCTTGCCTTCACGCTTGATGGCAGCCTTGCCGATCGGGATTGTATAATACTCTTCCGGCACTTCGCCTTTCATGCCGTACAATGTTTTATCTTCCGAAAAGATGACGAGGTTGTCATCTTCAATGGCGGAGAGGAGAAGCCCTTTTGCATCATATGGTGTTGCGGGGACGACGACTTTGACGCCGGGAATCGAACCGAACAGTCCGTAGTAGGAGCCGGAGTGCTGGGCGGCCGCGTTCACTCCCGCACCGTGCATTGTGCGAACCGTCATGGGAACTTTCGCTTTTCCTCCGAACATGTATCGCATCTTCGAACCTTGTCCGATGATGGAGTCAAAGCAAAAGCCGATAAAGTCGCTGAACATCAGCTCGGCCACAGGGCGCAGACCGGTTACGGCCATCCCAACGGCCGCAGCCATATAACCCATTTCGGATAGCGGCGTATCGATGACCCGCTCACGGCCGTATTTCGGTGCAAGGCCGCGGGTGACGCCCATTACGCCGCCCCAGGCATCTTCGTTGGCTTCTTCCAAATGTTGGACTTCCGCGCCGCCTGCAATATCTTCACCTAATAAAATGACGTTTTCATCTTTTGCCATCGCTTGGTCAAGCGCTTCATTGAGTGCGTTCATGAATAAAATTTCTCTGGCCATTCTCTATAACTCCTTTCCAAGTTTTTTAGATTAGTCCGCAAAAACATCTTCATAGAGCGATTCAGGCGATGGTTCCGGACTTTCTTTGGCGAATTTGATCGCCTCTTCAATATCGCGGATGGATTCTTCTCTCAATTGATCCAATTCTTCTTCCGTCAGCAAGCCGTTTTCGATGGCGTATTGGCGGAAAACTTCGAGCGGATCCACTTCCGCCCATTCTTTTTCTTCTCCGCTGGGCGCTTTGTAAGTCTGTTCGTCACCTTCAAAGTGTCCGTGGTTCCGGTAAGTGACGCATTCGATTAACGTCGGACCTTCGCCTTTGCGCGCGCGTTCAATGGCTTTGCCGGCCGCTTCATAAACGGCGACGACATCTTTTCCATTCACCCGGACGCCAGGCATATTATAGGCGACGGCTCTTTCCGCGATTGTGCGGGAAGCGGAAGAATACCATTGAGGAGTGGATTCGGCGAAGAGGTTGTTCTCACATACAAAAATCACCGGCAGCTTCCAGATGGACGCCATATTCAAACATTCGTGGAATACGCCTTCGTTGGCCGCGCCGTCACCGAAGAAACAAACGGCAACCCGGTCCGTTTTCTTATATTTGTTGCGCATGGCCGCGCCGGTTGCCAGCCCGAAACCGCCGCCAACCATTCCGTTGGCTCCTAAAATCCCTTTGTCCATGTCGGCGATGTGCATGGAACCGCCTTTACCTTTGCAAAGGCCTGTCGCTTTCCCGAAGATTTCGGCCATCATTCCTTTTAAATCGCCGCCTTTGGCAATACAGTGCCCGTGTCCGCGGTGGGTGCTGGTTATGTAGTCTTCATCTGTCAGATGGGCACAAACACCGACAGCAATGGCTTCTTCACCGGCGTACAAGTGCACGAACCCCGGAATTTCACCGGCAGCGAAGAAACGTTTTACATTTTCTTCAAAATTTCGGATATCTTCCATTGATTTGTACATGGATTTTGCTTTGTCTTTCGTCAATTCCACAGCATCGGTAGCTGCGCGAATCTCCAAATCCACCAATTCCTTCACCGACGTATCGACGCTCGCAAACAATTTGGGCATGCCTTTCGTTTTTTCCGCCATTTTGATTCCTCCTTTGATTTATTGATGTTTCATTATTCTTTTTGCTGTTTCCTGGATCAACTCCGAAACGGTAGGGTGGGCGAAGACAGTATTCGCCAATTCATCGACGGTACCTTCAGCTTCGCGGACGGCAAGGATTTGGTGGATCAGGTCCGCCGCGTCGGGTCCGACAATGACGGCCCCCAATATTTCCCGGTACCTCGTTTCGGATATGATTTTGACAAAGCCTTCCGTTTCATTGGCGCAAATGGCCCGTCCATTGAATGAAAACGGCATTTTTTCGACGATTACGTCATAGCCTTTTTTTCTTGCTTCTTCTTCGCTCATCCCGAATTCGGAAACTTCCGGATCGATGAAAAGAGGGCGGGGGATGCTGTATGGCGATACGGGCCTTTCTTTTTTTCCGTTTATGGCACGGACGGCTTTTACGCCTTCCGCACTGGCCGCATGGGCGAGTGTATGGCCGCCGATTAAATCGCCGACCGCATAAACGTTTTTCATGCTCGTTTCATAGTATTCGTTTACTTTGACAAATTGTTTTCTTTCATCCAGTTCAAGTCCCATCGCCATCGGGATTTCCAGGTTTTGTTTTCTGCCTGTCGCCACCAGAAGCCGATCAAAAGGAATCTCTTCATCGGAAAGAAGGACGNTTCCTTTTTTCACTTTTTGGACGGAAGCTTCTACAATGATTTTTATTCCCATGCTCTGAAGCTTTTCTTTCACAATGGAACGGGCGTCCGGGTCGACCGTCAACAATATGTCCGGTGCGGCTTCAATGATCGTGACATCGGTGCCGAAACTTTTCATCGCATAGGCCAATTCCACGCCAATCACCCCGCCGCCGATGATGGCCAAGCGATTCGGCAATGTCTCCATGTCAAAAAAGGTGTTCGTCGTCAAATAATCGATATCGCTTAAACCCGGGATGTCCGGGATGAAGGGGGCGCCGCCCGTGGCAAGCAATACATGTTTTCCGTAGTATCGCTCTCCATTCACTTCAAAAATTTTGCCTTCTACGTGTTTCGCTTCTCCTGTAATATAATGGATGCCATTTCTTTTAAAGGTCATATGGATGCCCGATTGCAGGGTGGAGATGATTTTGTTTTTCCTTCTCACAACGGAGGGGAAATCGATTTGATTCACTGCAACCGATATACCGTTCTTATTCAGGGCTTGTACGGCGGACAACCAGCGGCTGTATTGCAAATACGCTTTGGAAGGGATGCAGCCGACGTTGAGGCAGCAGCCGCCGACGGCATTTCTTTCAATCACCGCCACTGAGTTCCCCAGCTGTGCGGCTTCTTCCGCAGCTACATATCCGCCGGGCCCGGCTCCGATAATGAGCACATCAAAGCTCTTCAAGGAGTCACCTTCTTTCCTTTTACAAATGCACGAACAACTTCATTAATCCGAATTTTCGGAATAATGAAAACGGTTGCAAATCAATTGTATCGGATTTCAAAAAATACGTCTATACAATTTTCAGAAAATTGATGTAAATACGAAGAAAAAAATAGCAGTTTCGAAGAATTGTAGTGTTGAAATTTGGGAGAGGGGACAGGGCTTCCTCTCCTTCATTTAAACGGGAATCAAACCGGTTCATAATGGAAAACCGGTTTACCATTTTGGATGGAAACAATAATGCGGACATTTTCACCGATTTGATTGGCAATGATGTCCCGGGCAAGCGGTGTTTCGATGTGCTGGACGATAAACCGCTGAATTGGGCGCGCCCCATATATCGGATCGTATCCGTTTTCCGCAATCCATTGGATGACATCCGAAGTGGCGTGCAGAATCAATTTGTTTTCCCTTAACCGTTCATTGAGTTCTTCCATCAATATTTCGGCAATCGCCGTCATTTGTTCTTTCACCAGCGGGCTGAACAGGATGGTTTCATCAATCCGGTTTATAAATTCCGGCCTGAAATGGGCGCGCAATTCGTTCATGACCGCTTCCCTCGCTTCGGATGTAATGGCATTATGCCTTTCAATGGAATCCAGCAGCCGTTCCGATCCGATATTGCTTGTCATAATTAAAATCGTGTTTTTAAAGTCCACCGTCCGGCCCTGGGAGTCCGTAAGCCTTCCTTCATCGAGCACCTGCAATAGAATATTGAACACATCCGGATGGGCTTTTTCGATCTCGTCCAGGACGATGATGGAATGGAGCCGATGCCGGACCGCCTCCGTCAAGTGGCCCCCTTCGTCATAGCCGGCGTATCCCGGCGGAGGACCGATGAGTTTCGCGA
>JGI1652J44930_10001052_pt1 | contig 10672 bp, 9 predicted proteins | sample NewIslsDNAsample_FD_44930 | JGI IMG/M metagenome (IMG submission 44930)
GTCGGCAACGCGCCCAAGCGCTATCTCGTCGAAGCAAAACTGACCCGAATCACTCCCAATTCCTGATGAACCACGGGACAGAGGCCCTCTGTCCCTTTCCGTTATAGCGAAAGTCGATAGTGGTTGTGGAGATCACCGCGTCCCTGACAGCTCGGCAAACCCTTGCCGGGGCGTCGGAGGGAACCGCGACCTTCGCCGTGACAAGGATTTCGCGGACCACCTCCCCTATCGATTCCCGATTCACTTCTGACCGAAAGGGGGAAAAGGCGTGTACTGGCGAAGGGTGCGGATGATCGTGATCACGGCGATCCTCCTCTTCCTCGCAGCCAAGGGAGCCTACGACATTCTCCACCCGCCCCGGGCCCCTGCCGCAACGGACAACGCCAATGCCAAAGACGCGCCCGTCATTCCGGAGAGCCGCAAGGGAGCGGAAAACTANGCCGTCTATTTCACCCACTTCTGGTTGACGGGCAATCTGGAAGAGGCGAAAAAATTTGCCGCGGCGGGCTTCGATCCGCCACCCTTCGGAAACCCCCGGAAGGTGGAAAACATCATCGCCTGGGACATGAGGNCATTGGGAGAAGAAAAAGTGACCGTCACCGTTCGCGCCCTCCTGGACGAGGGTCAGATCGTCTACCTGTCGGTTCCGGTCACTGTCCGTCAAAACCGGTTCGGGGTGATNGGTCTGCCGACCTTCGTTCCCGAACCGACGCCGGCGGAGGCTCCGAAGGAAAAATCTCTCCCGCAGGTGACGGATTCGTCCACCACCCGGGCGGCCCGTTCCCTGGTCGATTCNTTCTTCCGGCAGTACACCAAGGGAACTCCCCAGGACTTGGCCTTGCTCTTCAGCGACAGCCAGCCGCGTCGGGTGTTGTCCCCGTCGCTCAAGGCCGAGTACGAGGGACTGGAAAGGATTGAAGTCAGCCAGTCGGAGAGCGATCAGCTGCACATCGTCGCCCGGGTCCGGCTGACGATCGACGGAGAGGCGGTTCCTCAAAGCTTTGAATTCCAAGCAGAGAAAAGCGGAAACCGCTGGTTGATCAAAAAGACCATTCCGGAAATCCCGCGGGAGTAAAGGAGGATAGCAGAGATGGATCGGTTGTATCTCGCGATTGCGCTCTTGCAGGCTCCTCAGGAGAACAAACTGTGGAATTTCGTCAACAACTTTGAGAACTGGATTCGNCCCAACCTGGAACAAGCCTATTTTCTCATCGTGCCCATCATCTTCTTCACCATGNTGGTGGTCAAGAGCGCGCGTCCCAAATTGCCCGCCTTCATTGCGGGGGCTGCCATCGCCGGGGTCTTCATCTTGAAGGAGAACGCCCTTCGCAACACCATCGAATTTTTCGCCGGGTTTTTCTNAGGCGGTGGAACCGTGCAACGGATGGACGAAGAGTGGGTGCCTTCCTATCACGAGGGGTGGAACCGATCGATCCGCGTCTGGGTGTCGCTGATCTGGATNCCCTTCTTCGGAAAATATCTGAAGGGGTTTTGGCTGGACTTTCAGACGGCCATCCTCTTCTTCCTGTTCGAAGGGATCGCCTACGTTCTGGATCAGTACCTGGGTCTCAGCCTCCTGCCCCTGAACCAGTACGTCACAGTGCCCGTCGGACTGGTCTTCCTGATCAACAAATTCATCAAACCCCGGGCCCGATCGCTCGTTCACGGGTTCATCTCCCTCATCGAATTCATCCGGACGGAAAAGAGGGTCTCCGGCAATCTGGAACCCGTCGATGCCGGTCGGGAACGGATCCGCATCCTGAGTCGACGCGTTCCGGTCCGGAACAAGCGAAAGAAAAGCGGCGGTTGAGTCGACCGCCGTTTTTCTCAAGGAGGGTCTGAAGGTGAAACGGAAACGGCTTGAGGTGCCCGCTCTCTTTCGCTCCGGCAATCTGATGGTCACCAAAGACGGACGAGGCCAGGCCTTCTACCGGGTGCCGCAGGTGAACTACGAGTTTCTCTCCTCCGCGGAAAAACGGGGACTTCGCGATCATCTGGCCAACTTCCTCAATGAATTTCCCCACACCCTGACCTGGTGGCAGGTGCCCGTTCCCCATTCCCCCCAGGACATACTGGAAAAGGAACGGCCGCAGGTGCCCGCCGACCGGCTCAAAGCGTGGGAGGAAAACATCCGGGCCACGGCGGAGGCGATCCGGGAAATGGTTCCCTACCGCCATCCCCTCTTTCTCGCCGTCGACCTGGAACCGGTCACCGGAAATTTGGGGGAGGAAATCGCCCGCAACGTCTATGAAATCATCCGGGATCCCATGGCCCTCATCGACGACATCATCGGCGGCGAACCCTATCGCCTTCCCTGGAGCGAGTGGAAGCGCTTCGAACAGGCGGAGGAGGAGATCTTCCAACGCATCCGGCAGGAATTTCACGCCGGCGTCGAGCGCTGCAGCGAAAGCGAAGTGCTGTGGCTGATCGAACGCTGCGGCTGCCGGGGCGTAAGCCCTCCCTTCCAGGAGGAACCGATGGAGCTGGTCGTGCAGGACGGNTACATTTACACCTCCCGGGCCGATCTGGAACGGGGACTCCACGATGTCGTCCTGGACTTCGGAAAACAGCTGGGGATGGTCAAGTGGACCAAGGAGTTCCCCGACGGCCAGAAGAGCGGCTGGTTCTCCCACCTCACCCTTTCCTGGCTGCCCTGGGGACTCCGTTTTCCCGGCGGGGCGGAAATCTTTCAGCACGTGCGGGAGCTGGACTTTCCCGTGGAACTGATGGTGCGGACCGTACCGATCCCGCACGAGCAGGCCCTGTCCCAGCTGCAAAACGTCTTCCAGTACATCACCGGCCAGATCCAACACGTCAAAGAATCCACCCGGGAGGGGGATTCCGATTCAACGGATTTGTCCGATTTCGAACGCGACCTGGAACGGAAAGACATCAACCAGGAGCTCCGGCAAAAGGTGAAGGAGGAGCAGATCCCCCTGTTCCGGGCGCAGATGATTTTCACCGTGTGGGGAGAAAGTCCGAAGATGGTCCGGGAGCGGCGCCGGAAGCTGATTCAGGCGATGAAGGAGATCGATCTCCGGCTGGAGGTGCCGATCGTCAAGCAGAAGACCCTATACTGCCACACCCTTCCGGGATCAACGGAGATCGACTCCTTTTACTTCGTTCGTCCCACCGCCGAATTCATCGCCTCCTTCATGCCCATCGGCTGCAGCGAGGTGGGGGATCCCTCCGGAACCTTCATCGGAATCACCGTTCCTTCGGGCAGCCGGCACGGGGAGCGCGCCGTCGGATGTTCGCCCGCCTATCTGGATGAGTCCCGGGCCCGCAACCAGCTTTCCCTCACCTCCTCCATGCTGATCATGGGAACGCTGGGCCGGGGCAAGTCGATGCTGGCCAACTGGCTCATTTACAACCGCCTGATGCGGGGGGTGAGGCAGTTCGTCTTTGAGCCGAAGGACGAAAAGTGGGCCTGGGGCTTCGAACTTCCGGAACTGCGCCCCCTGATGAACCTGGTCTCCCTGAGCACCTCCGTCCGGGACAAGGGGAAATTGGATCCCCTTCTCGCCCTCGGCAAGGATCCCCGGATGCGGGAGGACGTCAACGAACGGCAATACGTGGCGGATTTCGCCCTCACCCTGCTCCTCTACCTGGCGGGGGAGCCGGACACCAGCCTGGCGGGGCAGGCGATCGGCTACGCCGTCGACGAAACCCTGAAAAACGACGACCTGCCGACCATGATGCGGGTCATTCATTACCTGGAGGCTTTCCTCCGGGGAGAAATCCGCTTCCCCATCAACCGGGAGGCCGCCCGCGGCGAAGTGGACCGGGTGGCATCCTTTCTGAAGCGGCAAGCCACCCGGACCAAGGCCCAACTCCTGTTCGGCAGCGGGGAGGAGGATCCCGTCGACCTTTCCTCCCCCCTGACGATCGTCCAGATGCAGGAGCTGCAATTCCCCGATCCGAGCCGCCCCGACTACCGGCAAAACATGGCCGTCTTCACCTGCATCGCCGACCTGGGACGGCGCTTCGTCAACCGGCCGGGAAGCGCCAAGTCGGTCACCTTCGAGGAAGGGCACAAGCTGCGGGACGAAAAGGTGGGCCAGATGACCTACCGGGAGCTGATCCGCACCTGCCGGAGCAAGGATGCCGATGTGGTGATGATCGTCCACAACGCCCGGGACCTGCGGATCGATCCCTCGGCCAAATTGCGGGAAGGAGAGGACGGCGGGGAGGAAATCCGCTCCAACATGGGCAACCGCTGCATCTTCCGGGTGAGCGACGAGTCGGAAGCGGCGTCGGCCTGTGAGATCCTCGGGATCGAACCGACGGAACGGAACCTGTCCGAAATCATGAACCTGGGGGCGGGAGAATGGATCATGCGGGACGTCGAACAGCGGGTGGCCAAGGTGAAATTTGATCTGCGCCGGGTCAACCCCCGCCTGTTCCGCGCCTTCGACACCCGCCCCGAAGCCATGGCGGAGCGGGAACGAAAATACGGACACCTGCGCAATCTGCCCCTGGAGGAGGCGTACCGGCTGCTGGATGAAGAGACGAAGGGAGCGGCGGGATGATGGTGCGCACCCGCGCCGGAAGGAAAAGACCCCACCGGAATTCTGCATCTTGGTGAAGCGAGGTGAATGGCCGTGCCCGGAAAAGCCCGTCCCTTCGTCCTTGCCCTGCTTCTCTTCCTCCTTTGCTCGCCGCCGGCCCTTGCGGCCGAGGACAGCGCCGTGGAGAACATGTTTCCCAGCCGTTCGCCGGTGGACGGAGAGAACGAACTTTACGAGCAGTTCAACCTGGACAGCTATTACTTCGATGGCAACTACGGCTTCACCGAAGTGTTCCGGGAGGCTTGGAACAGCCTTTGGGGAATGGCCTTCGTGGTGGAGATGGCCTTCCTCAAGATGGTGATCTACATCTCCCAGCTGGTCATGGTGCTGAAAATTTTCGATCCCCTCGCCTCCCTGGTTTCCGATCAGGTCAAAAAACTGGGGGGCTCCTTCTTTGGAACGGTCCTCGACGGCCTGCTCATCATCATGAGCACCTGGATCTTTATCCAGCTGTTCCGGCGGCGCATCGCCCAAACCGCCAAGGAAGTGGCCTGGGCCATCCTGGTCCTGGCGATCGGCACGTCCTTTTTCGCCAATCTGTACACCTACATGACCAATATTCACGGGTTCACCCAGGCGGTGTCGGGCCAACTGCTCCTGCAGGCGATGGAAACCGCCAACGGCCGGGCCATCGTCACCGATGAACCGGAAAAGGCGGGACAAATCCAGGCGGGAAACAAGATTTGGGAAAACTACGCCATCATCCCCTGGCAGCTGGCCACCTTCGGAAAGGCGATGAAACCCGGCTCGGAGATCTCCCCCGATTCCTCGGACCCGATCGCCCGGGACACCTACCTTCTCCTCTCCTCCACCGAGGATGAGAGGGAAAAACTGGTCAAATCCTGGACCGAAGGGGACAATCCCCGTTATCCGTCCATGACCAGTTGGTCCGGCCTGATCGGGCGAACGGCGGTCACCTTTTTGAACGGGCTGGCCATTCTGATCTTCGGGTTTTTTTATCTCGTCCTTTCCCTGTTCGTCTTCGTCACGAAAATGCTCTTTCTGATCACCTCGGCGATGGCCCCCTTTGTCTTCCTTTTCGGCGTGTTGCCCGGAGCCGGGGTTTTCGCGGTCTTCAACTGGATCAAGGAATGGCTGAAAACCGGACTTTACGGCATCGTGGCGGCCTTCCTCGTCAGCATGTACATGCTGCTCTCCACCAAGATGTGGTCCTTCGTGGATGAATACGGCTGGCTCCTGGGCGGTCTGGTTCCCCAGCTCCTGCTGGTGGGGGTTTTGGCCTGGAAACCGGTGAGGGACCGGGTGATTCAATTTTTCAAAGCTCCCTTCGGGGCTCCCGGCCACGTCATCCGGAACATCCCGGCCCAGCCCTTCAAGGTGGTTCAGGAAAAGACGGGCGAATCGGTGCAGCGGGTGGTGGATCGGACCTTCGAATGGAAAAAAAGGCGGCCGGAAGCGGGTTCCGGAATCAAAAGCTCCGGCGGCGCGCAGCGGGGATACCTGCAGCGCATCTTCGGGGGAGCGGCGTCCCAATCCCCGAAAGGCGCCGGGCCGAATGCCTCCCGCCCCCTCCGCGCCCGGGTGCCCAAACCGCCGCAAGCACCGGCCAAGGCCCCTTCCCATGCCTTTTCCGCCTTTGCCTCCCATAAGGCGCCGGCCAGCGGGCGGCTGCGGAACCGCCAGCTGATCTCCCCGGATAGCGATATCCGGGGACGGGTGAATCCTTCGGCCAGGGATCGGATCCGACCGGCGTACCGAAACGGAAAAGTGAACCTCAAAGGATGGAAGGGCCGATGAAGCGAAATGCTTCCTTCCGACGCCCGTCCCGTTCCTATCGGCGCCTGTTCGTGATTTCCTTGGCCATCTGGCTCATCGTGGTCTTCTCCATCGTGGGGGTGAGCCGCTGGATCAAGGAGCGGGCGGCATCCCCCGTCCCCCCCGAAAAGGAACCGGCTTCCGCCGAAAGCGCGGCGTCGGGCGCGATTCCCGAATCCGGCGCCGAAGAAGAGCCCCCGGCCGCAGACGATGACACGCCCCGGCCGATCCCGGAAGAAGAGCGGCGGCAGGCGGAGCGGGTGGCCGAAAAGTTCGTCCGAAGGATCGTCACGATGCCCGAAGGCGATTCACCGGAAGCCGTGGCCAATGCGGTCCGGCCCTACGTGTCCCGGAGTTATTACGAGGCAATCCGGGAATCGATGAAAGTGGACGAACCGAGAAACATCCGGGAGTTGACCCTGTGGCCGGTGGAACCCCCCCTGCTCGAAGGGGGGCTCAGCTTCCAGGCGGTGGTGGTGACCGAAGACGGCGAGGAGCTTCATCTGTGGTTCTCGATGAAAAAGGACGGAAAACGCTGGATCGTGTGGCGAAGGGAGGAGGGCTTCCGGTGAGTGTCGCCGGACGATGGCTTCTGTATTCCCTGTTGTCGTTTCTGCTGATCACCCTTTCCGTCGTCCTCCTGACGGTGCTGCTCGTCATGGGCATCAACCGGGACCCCATCCACCACGTGGCGGGAAAGCCGAACAAACAGGCCTTAAAACAGATTCCCTCCGAATTTCTGGACATCTATCAGGAAGCGGGAGCGAAATACGGGATCCCGTGGAATGTCCTCGCCGCCATCCACAAGCGGGAAACCAATTTCGGCAAGACCACCCGCCCGGGGGATCCGGAGCGGAAAAACATGATCTCGAGCAAGGGTGCGATCGGCCCCTTTCAGTTTCTGCCCTCGACCTGGGAAGCCTATGGNGTCGACGGAAACGGCGACGGGAAAGCCGATCCCTGGGATGTGGAGGATGCCGCCCACGCGGCGGCCCGGTACCTGAGGGATCACGGAGGACAGGAGGATCTGGAAAAGGCCCTGTGGCACTACAATCACGCCTCCTGGTACGTGGAAGACGTCCTCCGGATCGCCGAAGGGTATTTGGACCAAACGGAAAATCCGACCTTCGCCGCCGCCTTCCCCTTTCAGTGGCCGTTGCCGGGAACGGGCCCGGAAAGCATTTCCTCCGGATTCGGTTACCGAATCCATCCGATATTGAAAACCCGCCGCTTCCACGACGGGATCGACATCCCCGCCNCGACGGGCAAACCGGTGATCGCCGCAACGGGGGGCGTCGTCCGCTTCGCCGGAAAGCTGGGCGGGTANGGCAACACGGTGATCCTGGAAACGGTGGACGGGATTGAACTCTTGTACGGACACCTTTCCTCCATCGAAGTCCGCCGGGGGGAACACGTCAAGGGAGGACAAATCATCGGCGCCGTGGGAAGCACCGGCTTCTCCACGGGTCCCCATCTCCATTTCACCGTGCGAAAAAACCGGATGCCGGTCGACCCCTTGAAATTCTTTCAACCGTAGGGACAAATAAAAAAACCCCACCCAAAATTCCGCAGGTGAGGCCGATCCATGAACAGATCAGTCAGATTGGTTTTTTCCGCGTTCCCGAATGTATAAGGCCATCAGCACCAAGGATCCCAAAAGCGACATCAGAAGCAATATTCCCGAAGCGTTCTCCACAGCCCGGCTGAACATCGACACAACCCCCCTCATGCTGCTCGTCCTCGCACGGGTTGCCTGCTCTTCGGGAGATCGGTAGCGCCTATACCACATATACTATATATTTTTCTCTTTGTACAGTGAAATTTGACGGTCCGGGGGCCTGCCCGCCCCGAAGGATCGCGAAAAAACTTCAGCCGCCTCGCCACGAACCGGAAAAGACGAAGCGGCGCGGGACGGCCGCAAAAGCGGCAGTCCCTTTTTTCTCGGCCGAGGCGCATTCCCTGCATAAAGACCCATCCCGTTCAAAGCCGGCTGTAGGAAATATGCATGATCGTCAGGGAAGAAGAAGGGCTGGAGTTCTGGGTGCGGACGCCCCCCCTGCAATGGAATCGTATTGCTCCAGGCGACAGGTTTCGCCGTCCACCACCACCGCCAAACAACCGGACATCACCGTCGCAAATCCCGTCATCCCCGGCCGGTGCGCCTCGGAAACAGATTCCCCCCGGGGCTTCAGGTATCCTCGGTACAGCTCGATCATGCCGTGGGAGCCGAACAACGGCCGGCGACAAAAACATCGTCGGGACTCATCCCTTTGAGTCCATTCCTCTTCCGTCGCCCTCGGCGTATCGGATAAACCCTTCGTTTTGGGAAGTGCAAGATTTAGGCGCGGACCGGCCCTCCTCTGCTTCGGAACGGCGGTCGTCTTCTTCGGGCTTTTTCGCCGGAAATCAACGGGATCCCCAACAATGGGGATCGGACCTGTCCCTCCCGGATGAAAGCCGGGATCGGATTTTGAAATCACCGGGATCCAGGGGAAAAAAGAAACCGGAACGGCGGAAACGGGTCATCGAAGGTCTGAAGCAGGAAAACCGGTATGATTCCGCTCAAATCGTCCGGATGATGGGAGCATCTCACACAGTCCCCGGACGGCAGCGCAGTTTTCGCAGAAAGGGAGGATATCCTTGAAGTGGAAAGGAATGCTTCTGATCGCCCTTGCGGTGATCCTCCTGGGCTTCTTCCTCTATATGATTTTCTCCGATCCTTCTCTGGCCTTGAAACCGTCGGAGGTGGATCCCGATTTTCCGATTCCGGCCCGAAGCGAAAGAGTGGAGAAACCCCATGCAAGCAAAGGATGGACCTTTTATGAAATCTGGCCTCCCCTCAGCGGAAAGCAGTTTGGGCAATATCTTCAGGAAATCGAAAAGCGGGGATGGAAGCAGGTGGATCAAATGGGGCGACTGCACGTCTTTGAAAAGGACGGAAAGCGAATGCTGGCGGTCCTTTACGGAGAAGAAATCTCTCTCCTGCTTTCCAAGAAAAGATAAAAGCGGGTCGGCCCGGTTTTCCAGTGAAAGCCGGGCCTTTCATGTCCCAGCAAGAGCCTTGAAGCGCGGCTCTTTCCCTCCCGGCGCTAAAGATGAGGGGCCAGGCGGAAAAACAGGAAAACGGCAACATGGGAGAGCGCCCAACCGGCAGGAAGCATCCATACCGCCCCCCACGCTCCGAAGGTGACGGCTCCCATGACGGCGGACAACGGAAGAAACCCGATCTGCTGAAGAACGAAAACGGCTTTTTGACAAGCGGCGCGGGCCGGAAAACCCGATTGCGACCAGACATCGAACATCCCGTTGGAGAAGCGCCACTCCCTCCAAACGGAACGCCCCCACAGGAAAAACAGAAAGGAAAACAAAATCCAGCATCCCCACCGCAAAAGGGGCGGGGTCACCAGGAGGGCGAAGGCGCAAACCGCGACAAATTGGAAATATGGAATCATCTGCTGACCGCTGCGAAGAAACGATTTGATCGCCGCCTCCGCCACGATGTGGGAAGCGGTCCGCCGGCGAAAGAGGGAATTTGAGCGGGGAAACAGCCAGGGCCGCTTCCTGACCCCCAATCTCCGATGCACCACCCCCGACGTCTGCAAAAGGAGGGCGGCCCACCGCAACCGCTGGGCCCGCTCATAGTCGATTTCCGGGAAAAAAGCCCCTTTCTGCCGGCTTCTAAGCCACGCCAGCAGGCTCCAGCATCCCGCGAGGGACGCCGCTCCCGCGTAAAACCCAAAGGGATGGGCGTGATTTCCGATCCACACAAAAGCGGCCCCGCCAAGGCCAAGGATCAATCCGTTCATCAGCCCCTTAAGCAGCATGCCGTCCATCCCGGCCAAAAATCTCCGGACAATGGCCAAACACGCCTTGGCCTGCCACAGGAAAAGCCAGATTCCCACCAGCGAAGGCAACGAGAAATCGATCTTGTAACGCAGAAAGGGTGCCATCAGAACCAAAAACAAAATGCTTTCCAGGGCGCGCTTTCCCCAGCCGAACCAGAGGCCCGCAAGGATGAATGTTTTCATCCAGTCCGAACGCTGCCACATAAAGAGCTGGTCCGCCGGTTCCAGATACAGGCGGAAAGGTCCGGACCAGGCAAACAGGAAAGCGGCCGTCCAAAGCAAAGGCGACGGTACCTCCGCCGTCCATGCCGCTTCTCCCCTCCACCAGGCGGCGTACCGCTCGACAAGCAGGATCAGCCCGGGAACCACCACATACAAGGCCACCGTCCAATCGACCACGGTGCTGAAGACGCGAAATTGAAACCTCAGATCCGCTTTCCACCTGTTGAAAAACCAGCGGCGCGGCGTCACGATCCATCC
>JGI1652J44930_10001054_pt1 | contig 10671 bp, 11 predicted proteins | sample NewIslsDNAsample_FD_44930 | JGI IMG/M metagenome (IMG submission 44930)
AGAAGGAGCAGTCTCTATAGAGTCCTGGGCGTGAGCGGAAGGCATAGCTAGCACTAGAGCGGTGGTGAGTAAACCGGTAGCCAGGAGAGACAGAGAGCGTGGTCTGGACAGTTTCTTCACGGTTTCCTCACTATTTGGAGAAAGTGATGGTGACGCGCCGGTTTTTCGCTCGGCCCTCTTCGGTTCCATTGTCGGCGACTGGGTCAGCAGAGCCATGTCCAGCCACTTCAAAGGTGATGTCATCCCGGGTGATGAGCTCTTTGAGTCTCTTCTCCACTGCCTTGGCGCGATCCAGAGAAAGAGGGTTGTTAATGGCATCGTTGCCCGTGTTATCGGTGTGACCATCGATTTTTACGATGGTGGTGGAAGAGGCGTCGATCTCTTCGGCAACAGCCCGCAGCGTCTCATCAGCAGCATCAGTCAGAGTGGACTCATTCAATTCAAAGAGCACATCCGAGGACAGCATGATGCTGGTCGTATCGCCCGTCTCGCTTCGAGAGCTACTTCCGTCAATGTCGTCCTGGAATGCCCAGAAGTCGAGAATCCGCGGTTCGGCAACGGGCGTGTTCACAATATCAGGATCGGGAGACGCCGCTTCGGTAATAGGAATATCTAGAAAATCTGGGGTAACGGGGGTCATTACCGTCATGAGTTCAACATCTTCGGGGGGAGCAGGGTAGGCTGCCCAGATATCGATGCTCTCTCCAGGAGAAAGATCCTGTTGTCCCGACCAGTCAGAGCAATGGCAGGTTTTCCCATCAGTCAGCTTAAGCGGCATGTGCCGCTTATTGTTTTGCATATCGATGAGAGAAACCCCGTTAGGAGTNGTGGGTTCCGCATNGGGAACACCAAANTCAGCAAGTGTATAGAATATTTTCGTGCTTTCCCGACCGATGTTGGTGATGCCTAGATTCAACACCAAAATCTCTGGGCTATGCCGTTCCAGAGAATAGATGTCGAAGCGGAGATTTCTTCCTCCCACTGCCGCGTTGGCGAGTGCAGTAGCGATGGGAGAGCGNCCGTCCCCGTTGCCNGAAGTGTCGCTTCCTCCGTCGGATTCAACATCTCCTGTGCTCTGCTCAGAATTGGTCGAGCTGTCCGGGCTGGAGACACAGGAAGAAAGCAGAACCGTGCTCAGCGCCGCTGCCAGTAGAAGGCAGGATGCGCGGAGGAAACCAGACGTAGCGATCAGTCGGTTCACGGGACGGCCTTCCAATCAAGGGCAGAACGATTGATCAGATGATTAGATTATCCAACGATGCCGGGGATCGGGACTATGCGAATGATGGGTACGGAAAACTATCGAGGATGAAGAGGCAAGATGAAGATCCTTAAGGCTGAGGATCTTCATCTTCCTCATCATCCGAGTCGGCTACACCGAAAGGCTTGTAGAGATACTGTCCTTCCTTGGATACAAGGCGGATGTCAATGAGCTGACGGGCGTGCTGCTCGCTCTGGATCATCTGTCCTTCACAGGAGACGCCGATGATCTGGTGGCTGGCTCCGAAGACGTAGTTGCAGTCGGGAATGACCATTTCCGCGATGGCTGCAGCGTTGCCGATATGGACAAGCCCTTCCTCGTCCTCTGGTTCGGTCCCGTCACAGACGGAGTCTGACCAGCCCCTGCTTCGATCCTCTAAAAGCTCCTTGCGGCAGTTCGCACCGCGGATCTCGACCCGGACAAAGTTGCCGACCTGGCCCATATGGTTGTCACTGGCCCGGATGTCTTCCAGGATTGCTCCGTTCTTTTGAGCATATTTCTCCGCTTGGGCTCGGCCACGTGCGGGATCGTAGAGTCGGTAATACGGGATCTGCCGCCTGGCTAGCATCGCAGCGGCGTTGTCTCGCGCGACCGTAACTGCGGCTAGCGCTGCAGCATCCGCTGCAGTCTGGGCTCGACTACGTAACTGATGAGCATCGCCGAGGCGGATAAAGAGCAGCATTAGCGCTAACAGAGACAACATCATGCCGATGAGCAAGAGCAGGCTGGCCTGCCCTTGCTCATCGGCCGATGGAGACTTGAGAGTGAGCCTCATGGAACTGCGGAGAACTACTGAGGGAGGGGTGGTTCAGCCGGGGTTGCAGTGCCGCTGCCCGTACCAAAGATTTGATCTAGCGCTTTGTTGACAGCCGTCTGGACCGCGTTGCCGATGGGGTTGTTGGTGATCAGAAGGGTCGCGATCGCGGCCACCAGGACGAGGACACCCGCGTACTCCACGAATCCGGCGCCTCGATCATCGCGCCGCTTCATGAGGTTGAGGTGGTTGGCAAAAGCCATCCGGGCCTTGACGTAGAGAGAAAGGATCGGCGTCACTGTGGGAACTCCTTTGTCGGACGTTCCTTGGGGCTGTTGTTGACGGTCACTAATGTAGAGAGTGGGCCATTGGGTGCCTAGAGCCCGCGGGCCTAAATATCAGGTCCCAAGAAGGCCCAGGTCCGCGCGTCAAGGTCTGGGACCTGCATGGCCGTTCCACCGGGCGATCGCCGCTGCTCGGGTACNCACCCCCAACTTCCGAAAAATTCGGTTGATGTGGTTTTTCACGGTTTTTTCGGAAAGGAAGAGTTCTTTCGCGATCTCAGCATTGGACAGACCACGCGCCGCTGCTTCAAGCACTTCAGCTTCCCGTTCGGTGAGGCCTAACGCCGCAGGGGCGACTGGGACCGGAGTAGGGGGAGCGGCACGCAGCGAGGAGACCAAAGCCGTCGCAGCCACTGGGGAGAGCGGACTCCCAGTGCCGTGCACTACTTCACGCAGTGCCCGGTTCAACTCGTCTAGCGTGAAGTTGCCGTGCACGAGATAGCCGGAGGCGCCGCGGCGCAGCGACGTCTGGATCACCTGCGGGTCTTCGGTGTGGGTGAGCATGACGACTTTGGTGAACTCGGCGAGTTCTTCCACCACGCTGACCCCGTCGCGTACCGGCATGCGCACGTCGAGCAGGACGACGTCGGGCCGGAGCTCTTGGGCTTTCGTCACAGCCTCGGCGCCGTCGCTCGCCTCGCCGACCACCTGAATGTCGTCGGAGGCCTCCAGCAGAGCGACCAGGCCTGCACGCACGACAATGTTGTCGTCCACCGTGAGAACGGTGATCGGGGACATGATGAGGACCTCCTCCAAAAGGGGTTACTGGGACAGGTCGCTGTTCTCGCAGGACGGCGCCAGCGGGAGTCTCACGGTGAGGGTGGTCCCTTCTCCTGGGGCTGAGTCGATGACGAGGTGACCTCCCGCGCGGATCGCGCGTTCCTGCATCCCAACCAGCCCGTAGTGGCCAGGGGCGGGCACCTCGGGGTCGAAACCCTGACCGTCGTCGTGGATCGTCATGACCAGGTGGCTTGCCTCAGCGGTCAGCTCCACGGTGACGGTGGCAGCGTGGGCGTGCCGGTGGACGTTCGTGAGCGCCTCACGCAGTATCGCAATGGTTTCGTGACGTGCAGTCACCATCAACGGCAGGGGAGAGTCGCAAGATCGCAGCTGGGTGCGCACCCCGGTCCGGGCAGACCACTCCCGCAACACTTCGGCTATCTGGTCTGCGATCGGAGTGTCGGAAGTTTCCTCACGCAGGTCGGAGATGAGTTGCCGGGCTTCGCGCGCCGCGGTCTCTGCGGCTTTCACCACCTGGGCCGCGGTGGCCTCGGCGCGTTCCGGATCCTTGCGCAACCACACCGGGAGGGCTTGGGCAGCGAGTGCGGCGCCGTGCAGGGTTTTCGCCACCGAATCGTGCATGTCCCGAGCTAGCCGGGCGCGCTCTTCTGCTGCTGCGGCGGCGCGTTCAGCTGCGCGACGCCGCTCTTGCTCCGCGGCCAGCTCTTCGAACAGGCCGCGGAGCCGCAGCCCGATGTATCCAGCGGTCGGATAGAGCAGCGGCTGGATGACGATGGCCTGGACGGTGACCCACAGCGTCACCGTTGGCGTGGACAAGCCGCCCAGGTAGGTGAACAAGGCGGCGAGATAGCCGAGGATCTGCAGTGCAGAGATTCCCGCCACACCCCGGACCCCGTAGAGCACCCCTGCGGTGGCGCTGGTGAGTACGGTGGCGAGGAAGAAGGCTCCCGACAGGCCGGACATGGCCAGGATCGCTGAAGAGACCAGAATGTCGGCGACGGTCAGCACCGGGTAGCGCACGACGTGGGCGGAAAACCGCCCCCAGTAGCGGGACAGGAGCCAGGACAATACCGCGTAGCTGATCAGGGCGAGGGCAACACCAGCGGAGATCTGCTGCGGGGGGAGGAGCAGCAGAGCGACGCCGGTGAGGAGGAACCGCAGTTGGATGAGGAGCCGAGCGAGCGCGGCTAACCGTTCCCGTGGGGTTTCTTTCTGATCTGCTGCGGTGCCCATGGCATCACCCGAAGATGGCGGAGAGGTCTACTTCAGAGCCGAGGAGCATGCCACCGCCGATGATGAGCAGCAGACCAGGCAGCATGGTGGCGGCGGTTACCGCGGTGACTCTGGGGTTGAGATGCTGCGCTTTGCGCCGCAGGAATTGGGCGTCTTCGCGGCGCATGTCGGTGCTGAGCGCGTGCAGGGTCTGGGAGAGTGGGGCTCCCAGCTCTTCAGCCTGCTGCAGCGCGGTGATGAAACGGCCCAGGGCCTCGTTGGAGTTGCGTTCCCGCAGTGCGGCGAAAGCGTCCCGCCTACTGGTGCCGAGTTCCATCTGGCGCAGCGCCAGTTGGAACTCCGAAGCCAGCACCCCCGGCATGGCGTCAGCCACGCGGGCCAGAGCTTGACGGAACGAGAGCCCGGCACTCACCGTGACGGCAAGGACGTCCAGGAAATCGGGCAGCTGCTTTTGGATCTCTTCCTGGCGTTTGCGCTTCTCGGAGTAGAGCGAGAGGTCGGTGAGCGTGCCGAAGGCCAGGACGACGAGGGCCAGAGTGGTCGAGCCTTGAAGGAACAGGAAAACAGCGAGGGTGCCGTAGAGCAGCACTTCACCGGCTTTGCGTTGCGCATAGCGGCGTACGGTGAGGCCTTCGGGGCGGCCAGCCGCATCGATCCGCGCCTGGATTTTCGCCTGCTGTTCTTCACCGAGCCATTCCAGGAGTGTGGTGGCGAACGGCCGTCCGATCAGTTCGGTGATGCGGTGCAGGATGAAGGTTTCGTCGGACTTCTTCTTTTTCGGCGCTGCGGTGATGAAGTCGCTCGTGACCTCGCTTGTCCGGGTCATCAAATGGAAACCCCACGTGAACAAGACCACGCAGAGCGCACCGGAGAGGCCTAGCAGCAGGCTTGTCGAGGGGGTCAGCGCGATGGACATGGGGTCGGGCTCCGTGTGTGGGTGGGGGCGAGCTTAGAAGTCGATACGGGACATGCGGCGGATCACTACGAACCCGATGGTGAAGAGGGTCAGGGCGGCCCCCAGGACAACGAGGCCGGCGAAGCTTTCCGTCATTCGGGCGACAGTGCCGGGCATGAGCGCGTTGAGCAGGAACAGCGAGCCCACGCCCATGAGGAGCAGCGTCCACGCTGTGCTGGTGGTCTCGCTGAGGATGGTGCGGACCTCGCGCCGGGTCTCCTTGCGGTTCTCCAGGGTTTCGGAGATGTTGCGGAGCGCAGTGACGAGAGCACCACCGGACCGAGCCGACACCAGCAAAGTGGAGATCAGCACCCCGATCTCCCGGGACGGCATGCGCTTCCTCAAATCGTTGAGGGCTTCTTCGAAGGGTTGGCCGACTTTGATCGATTCCGCGACGTGCCGTAGCTCTGCTCCGGCCGGGTCGGCGAGTTCGTCGGCAGCCATGTCGATCGCGGTGGGGAGCGCGAGACCCGCTTGGGTGGCGTTGGACAGCACCCGGGCGAGTTCGGGAAGCTGCGCGGTGAACGCTTCCCGGCGTTTCTCTTCCTGCCGGTTGAGATAGGCGAGGAACAGGTAGCCCACGAGGGCGGCGGCACACAAGCCCAAAAGCGGAGCGAGGACGTGCCAGACGATGACGATCGCGGCGACAGCGCAGGCCGCCACCAGCAGGGCGAAGGAGGAGACCTTCATCTGCACGCCTGCCCGGTCCAGGCGGGTTCGGATCTGGCGGCCCAGCTCGGTGCGGCGCAGCCGAACGTCGAGGCGGGCCATCGGGCTGTTGGCGCGCCGCTCCACTTCGGCGAGCACGCTGCGTGCTGCCAGCATGCGGCGCTGCGCCACCCCGTCCAGGAAGACGACGACACCCCACACNGCGATGACCAGCGTGATGATCGTGNTGAGCAGGATGAGCAGGGGATAGTGGTTCACAGTGCGCCTCCGGAGAAGGGGGAGCCGTGGTCGGCGGGGCGGCGGATCCCGAAGGTGGCCGGGATGCTTTCCCCAGCGGTGTAGAGCCGTTCGGCGATGTGCCGGGGCAGCGGGAAGTGGTGGAATTCTCCGGTGACTCGGCGCTGGGCTTCGTAGCGGTCCGCGTGGAATCTCAGGAGCGGTTCCAACCGGAATTCCTCGTGCCTTCGGGAGGCCACCACCGACACTTCGGCGACCCGCCGTGAGCCGTCCGGGTAGCGGGACAGGTGCACGATCACGTCGATGGCCGCGTTGATCTGGTCGCGCAACGCCTCGAAGGGGATCTTGACTTCGCTCATGGACGCCAGGGTCAGGAGGCGGTGCACGGCGTCGTCCGCGGAGTTGGCGTGCACGGTGGCTAGGGACCCGTCGTGACCGGTGTTCATCGCCTGCAGCATGTCGAGGGTTTCCGCGCCGCGGACCTCGCCGACGATGATGCGGTCCGGTCGCATACGCAGCGAGTTGCGGACGAGGTCGCGGATGGTGACGGCTCCTTGGCCTTCGATGTTGGGGGGACGTGCTTCTAGGCGCAGCACGTGCTCCTGCTGGAGCTGGAGTTCCGCGGAGTCTTCGATGGTGATGATGCGTTCGTGGGAGGGCACGAACGCGGAGAGTGCGTTGAGGAACGTGGTTTTTCCGGTGCCGGTACCCCCCGAGATGATCACGTTGAACCGGGCGCGGATCATGGAGGCCAGCAGGATGCCGGTCGCTTCGTCAAGGCTGCCCATAGAGATGAGCTGTTCAATGGTGAACGGCTTGGGGAAGCGACGGATGGTGACGATCGGCCCCGACAGCGACAGCGGCGGAATGATCACGTTGACGCGTTCCCCGGTGGGGAGGCGTGCGTCAACCATAGGGCTGGATTCGTCGACACGGCGGTTGACCGTGGAAACGATGCGGTCGATGGTCTGGTAGAGCTGTTCTTCGCTGGCGAATGTGGTCTCGATCCGCTGGACCCGGCCGTTGCGTTCTATGAAGATGTTGTCCGGGCCGTTGACCATGATCTCGGTGATGCTCTCGTCGGCGAGCAACGGTTCGAGCACTCCGAGCCCCAGGGCCTCGTCCACGACCCGGCGGATCATGTTGGCGCGCTCCCGGTCGGAGAGCACAGGGCCTTCCCGGGAGAGCAGGTGCCCGACGACCTTCTCCAAGCGGATGCGGCGCTGCTCCATGCTGAGCATGGCCAGGTCGTCGAGGTTGATCTCGGAGAGCAGACGTTTTCGCCAGTGGGCGACGCTGCCCCGGTCCGAGTGCTGGGCGGAGAGGCGGCCTTCGTTGAGCCGGTCTTTCAGAGCCATGAGTCGTACCTGTGCAGAACGGGCGGTGCGGGAACGTTAGAAAGCCATGTCCACGCGGCGGACCACGGTGTATTCGAGACCCCCGATGGGGAAGACCACGGGGATGCTGAACTCCACTTCGGCGTAGACACCGCGGTCGTCGGTGCGGCCGGTGCGGATCTTGGCGTCGTCCATCCAGTCGGGGAGCGCCTGCCGGGCTTCCGTTGCCCCGCTGATCGGCCCGGTGCGTTCTACCGCCCGGGCGCCGATCCGCGCCGCGTTCTCCGCCTGCTCCACGGCAACGAACAGGGCGAACACTTCGAACACTACGGTCGCCACCAAGAGGAACAGCGGCAGGTAGACGGCGAACTCCACGAGCTGGGAGCCGCGGTCGTCACGGCGGGGGCGGCGGAAACGGGAGGGCAGGAGCACCGGGGTCACCTTTCCGGAAAGACCATGGAACGGCTGCTGATCTCCCACGGGCTGTCCAGCCCGGGCAGGACCATCGGCATAGCGATCGTCACTTCGACATATTCCCGGCCTTCCACGGTGATCCGCTCGAGATGGAAAGTTCCCTCCTCGTCCCAGGGGGAACGCACCCGCCGCGTGGCCTCCTCCAGGATCAGCTCCGGGTCGTCCGGGGTGATCGCTGCTTGGCGGGCGCCTTCGTTGGCCGCGTGCGCGGCGTACATTCCCGTCAGACCGATCAGCACGAGCTGCCAGGTGAGCAGGAACGCGAGACCGAGAAGCGGGATGAGCGCGGCGAATTCCACCATGGAGGCGCCGGTGTCGCTGCGGCCGTGGAATTGACGGCTGCGGGCCAGCATCGCTTCGGCGGCATCCGCGGTGCTCGTGACCCCGGTGGGAGGCTCCGCAGCGGACTCTTCAGCGGATTCCAGGAGGCCCAGTTCTCTGGCGATCTTCCCGAACGCTTTGAGCAGGCTCTCGTCAGTGAGTCGGGAAGGGTCGCCGGTGTTGGACGCTTCTTCCAAAGCCCGGTAGGCGGCGGGGATGACTGTGCGCAGCATGGGAGCGCGCAGCAGTTTGCGAGCGAACTCGGGTTGGATCTCGTTTTTACGGCTGTGCCGGACGAGCAGCGAAGTCACGTTCTTGGGGTCGCGGACTTGGAGCCGTTCCCACATCGCGATGAGCCGCTGCGCGGCGCGGAGGGCCGGAAGGTCGGGAGTGATGAGGATGAGCGCGGTGTCGGACAGTTCCACGGCCACCGCGGTGGCGTCGTCGACAGCGGAGCCGCAGTCCACGATCACCATGTCGTAGCGGGATCGCAGGGCGCCGAGGATCTGCCGGGCGGCGTGCGCGGTGACGTCTTCCCCGTTTTCGCCGTGGACGGGGGCGAGCAGGATGTGGGGGCCGTCGGGGTGCACGTAGACGGTTTCGGCGAGCATCGCGGCGCTGATGTCGTCGGCGGCGTCAACGAGGTCGACGATGCTGCGACGGTGTTTGAGGTCGTAGTAGCCGGGGATGTCGCCGGACTGGAGGTCGAGGTCGACGAGGCAGACCGCCTGGCCGTTCCTGGCCGCGATCCGGGCGAGGTGGATCGCTGTCGTGGTGGTGCCCACCCCGCCTTTGGCGCCGGTCAGGCTGATGATCCGGCCGCGCCGCCCCCCGATAGGAAGGTCCAGGGACGCTGCTTCCAGGTGGCGGCGCAGGGTCCGGGACCATTCGGCTGCGCTGGAGACACGGGTTTCGAGTTCTTCGATTGTGGCGTCGCTGTGCAGCAGGCCGCGCGCCCCCGCCTCGACCGCGCTGGTGAAGAGGTCGGGGGACATCTCGTCGGAGACGAGGATGACCGCGAGTTGGGGACGGTTGCGGGAGATGTCACGGATGAGGTCGAGCACCGGCAGGGGACCGAGGTCCTCGTGGATCAGGACGACGTCGAGTGAGGGGAAGTGGGTGAGCGCGTCCGTGATGTCGTGGGAGGAGCGGTAGACGCTCACCACTTCAATGTCGCTGATCTCCGCGAGCCGTGCGAGAAGGGCGTTCTCCAGGTCGTCGCTGGGAACACCGATCATGACCTGGTAGGCGTTCATCCGTTCTCACCTCTGGAGCGGTCGGGGCTGGGTGGTGCGCGCTATTAGTTGCCAGCCGGGCCGGTGGGGTTCTGCTCGTCGTCGTTGCGCTGCTGTTCGAGGGCAGCGAGCTGGTCGTCAGAGCAGAACTCCATGTCTCCTGGAGTGCCCGCTCCGCGTGCGCTGACCAGAGCCAGCCGGACCTTGGAGGCGAAGGATTCCGCGTAGGTGAGCTGCAGGGCTTGCTGGGGGGTCAACCGGAACGTGACAGGGACGACCGTGTTGGTTCCGCCGGTCTGCGCGTCGATCTGGGAGCCGATGTCACCGACGTCGAGGACTTCCACGTTGGTCAGCACTCGGATAGCGCAGGCGGGGGACTGTTCGTTGGCTTGGAAGGAGGCGTAGACGTCGACGCGGGACTGGCGGGACACCTTGCCGGCCACACCGGTCTCCGCGTTGATCATGATCGCGATTTCGCGCTCTCCGTTCTCCAGGGCGGGCGCTGGGATCACCATGCTTTTCTGCAGTAGTGTGCCGGCATGCAGGAAGGTGGCGGAGACGGGTTCACTGCCGGGCTGGCTGAGGGCCTCGTCTGCGCTGGCCAGGTCGGACAGGAAGAGGTCTTCGTCGAAGAATTTGGCGGGAACCTCGTAGGGTTCGACCATGTCTTCGGTGATCGGCTGGTAGGGGTCGACGTCCTGGGTGAGCCGAAGAACCGTCCGGTAGGTGCCGAGTTCCCGGTTGAGCGTGTTGACGTACGAGACGATCGTGAGGAACACGGCGATCGCGCCGAATGCGGCGACGATCATGAGCAGAACGCCGCGTCGTTGACGGGGGTTCATGACGCTCCGTTTCTAGTTCTGGCCAGTCGGTGTGGGCAGGAGGGCAGGAGTGGTCGCAGGCGCGTCACCGCGCCGGACGGTACTCGGGAAGTGAGCCGGGGGACGGGGGAGTCGGCGGTGCGGAGTGGGGATGGCGGCCGGTGGTTTCCGGGCGGACCGGNGGGCTCGGTCCAGTAGGGGGCCCGATCGGGGCGTGGTGGCCTGTCCCGGGGCCGGGGAGGTGCGGACCGGTCGGAGGGGGCGGGCCGGGAATCCGTGGGCCGGCGGG
>JGI1652J44930_10001055_pt1 | contig 10666 bp, 13 predicted proteins | sample NewIslsDNAsample_FD_44930 | JGI IMG/M metagenome (IMG submission 44930)
CCACCACAACCCCGTAGAGGGCGTGATCAGCCACCAGAGCCGCCCGGGCCAGCAGCTTGCGCCGCTCCGGGTGTCGCAGGCCCAGCACCGGCGCGATCGCCGCTTCGAAGACCAGCCACACCGCCACGCCGTAGCACGGCCCCGCCCACCACTGCTGGCGAATTCGCTCCGGCAGGAGGGCGTAGACCACTCCGCCAGCGACCCCGTAGACGCAGTGCGCTCCTTCGACCAGCGCGGTTCTCCCACCGGTCGGCAGCTTCCGCATCGTGCGCGGCGCGGAGAGCTCGACGACTTGTTCGGGCGGGGTGCGCCGCATCAGCCCGAGGCTCCCGGTGACGGTTCGCAATCCGCTCATGGCCAACGCAGCCACCAGGCCACGCGCCCCGGCCCTGGCCAATTCCGGGCTCTCCTGCCCCTTCCGCACTCCACCACAATCCCACTGATCCCACCGGTCCGCACCGGAATGCCCCCAGGTGTAGTCGGGCTGAGCAGCGGGTATTTCGGATGAACAGCACCCCGGGAGAGGCGCCGGTCCCCGGTGCCCACGCTCCCGCGACCGACCAGCGAGAGGTGCAGACCGTGAGCGAGCCCGAAACGACCTGGCTTACGCAGGGCGCCTATGACCGGCTCAAGCAGGAGCTGCAAGAGCTGATCGCGAACCGGCCCATCATCGCCGAGGACATCGGCAACCGCCGCGAGGAGGGCGACCTCCGGGAGAACCAGGCGTACCAGGCAGCCCGCGAGGACCAGGGCAAGCAGGAAGCCCGGATCCGGCAGCTCCAGCACCTGCTGAACCACGCGAGGGTCGGGGTACCGCCGCAAGACCGCGGGGTGGCCAGCCCCGGAATGATGCTGACGGTCCGCTACGAGGACGAGGGCGAAACCGAGTCGTTCCTGCTGGCGTCCCGGGCGGCCGGCACCGAAGGGCCGATCGAGGTCTACTCCCCCGAGTCCCCGCTGGGGCGCGCTCTGCTGGGCGCTCGCGAAGGGGAGACCCGGGAGTACGAGGTCCCCAGCGGGGACAGCATGCACGTGACGCTGCTCAAGGCCGAGCCGTACCAGACGTGACCGCTGGGACGCCTGGGGCCGGGCCACCTGGCGGTCGGGAGGCAGCAGATCTTGAGGGCGGGGCAAGGGGTCCGTTCGCTCACTTCGCGGTTAACCGGCACTTCCCCGCGGGTATCGTTCCGGGAGTGCAGACGTTCCTGCCCTACCCCAGCTTCGAAGCCACAGCTGAGGTGCTCGACCGGGCGCGCCTGGGCAAGCAGCGAGTCGAGGCTCTGCAAATACTGCGCGCTCTCACCGTGCCCGGCTACGGGTGGCAGCACCACCCGGCCGTGGCGATGTGGGCGGGTTACGAGGAGGCGCTCGCCTGCTACGGGTTGACGATCTGCGCGACGTGGACCGCAGCAGGGCGCAAGGACACCTGCGCCGCCACCATCCAGACGGATTTCGAGGCCGCGACGCACCGGAGGCTCATCCGCAGCTGGTCTGCGTTGCGCACCGCCGGTGAGCTACCCCCTTGGCTGGGTGACCCGGATTTTCACCGCGCACACCAGTCAGCGCTGCTGCGCAAGAACCGCGAATACTACCTCCGCTACTTCCCGGACGTGCCGGACGACTTGCCGTACGTCTGGCCCGAGTCGGACCGCCCCCGCACGCGGCTGCGGCACGACCGCGCGCGTTGAGCGCAGCAGTGGGCCTGGCTGCCGGTGGAGCGCGGCCGCAGGCGGAAAACAGCAGGCAGGAGCACCAACCCGACCCCCGGTGATCGCCCGTTTGGTGGTGCGTTAGACTGTGGACACACCAGTTGAGGTGAGGTCGGGACGTAGCGCAGTTTGGTAGCGCACTTGACTGGGGGTCAAGGGGTCGTGGGTTCGAATCCCGCCGTCCCGACAGGAGAGAAGCCCGTTGGCTTGGCTCAAATTGCCAGGTCAGCGGGCTTTTCGCGTTCACTGACCCTCGAACGCGTCGTGCTACATCGCTCTGAGCTGGGGACCACTTGGGGACCCGCGGTTCAGGAACGCTGAGAGCGCGGCACCAGCGGCGTGGATGGCTTGTTGGTCCGGGTGCAGGTACCGCTGGGTTGTCGTGATGTTCCCGTACCCCGCGACCTTGCGGAGGACATGCAGAGGAACCCCCGCGTCGGCCATCCACGTCAGCCCGGTGTGCCGGAGATCGTGGCGCCGGAGGTGCTCGTAACCGAGCTGGGTCACCACCTCGTCCCAGTGCGTGGCATCACGCAACACCGCAGTGGTGATCCGCCCGCCCCGTGGTCCTTTGAACAGCCGTGCGTTCGGATCGTGGTTGAGCGAAGCAATGCGTCGCTGCACCAGCTCACGGATCTCCGGAATGAGCGGAACCGTGCGGGCGCGCTTGCCCTTGGTCCCCTTGTCAACAAGCCCTCCTGGACCTGTGGTCGTCTGGCGGCGCACGGTCCACGTCCACGACCGGGTGTCGATATCCCCAACCCTGCATCCGGACACCTCGCCGATGCGAGCCGCCGTGCACGCCGCAAAGGTGACAACTTCTCCCCACCCTGCGAAACGGTCCGCTGATCGCTCAACAAGCGCATCCGCCAGCTTGGCCAACGCGTCCCAGTCCGGCAGCGCAAGCGACCGCGGGTCTTCGAGTTCGTCCTCCGCAGCTCTGAATGCTGACTGCCAACCGGATACGTGCGCTGGGTTCCGATCGATGATGCCGTCTCTTACGGCCTGCTCCATTACTCGCACGAGAACGGCGACCGTGTTCTTGACAGTCGACTTGCTGCATTCATCAGCAATCCAACCGTGCACGGCACGATCCACAACCCCATTAGTGACCATACGTACTGGGATATGCCCCAGAGTGGGCACGACCCTCTTTCTCCATCCGGCGAGGTACGGGTCTTTCGTTTTCGCCTCAAGGCCGCGGAGCGCAAATCCCATCACCGCGTGTCCGTAATCGGCGAGTTTCTTCGTTGCCGCATCCGGATCGACGCCGGATTCGGCCGCGCGCTTCATTTCGTCAATCCAGAGTTTCGCCGCCTCGGCAGTCGCAACGTGTTCCGACTTCGACTTCCGAAGCTTCGATACCGGATCAATCCAGCGAACGCGCGCTTTGTAAGGTAGCTTTCTCCCTTCTCGGTACTCGACGTCCGCGGAGAGCTTCACCCCGATAGGGGGCATGTCACTCATGGGGCCACCTCACCGGGCGTGATCCGGCGAGAGTTCAACCAGTTCTCTACGTCCTGGACGTGGTACATGGTGACCCTCTCGGAGATCTTCACGAAGGGAGGACCTTGGGGAGGCATCATCGTCCTCCACCGCCGTAGCGTGGAGCTGTCCACCCCGAGCTTGCCGGCCAACTCCTCAGTCGTGAGCCACCGCGCTTGCAGTAGATCCATCGTCATCGCCCACTTCCACACAGATGCTCTTCTCCAAGCCGAGAACGTCGCCCTGTTGGACTGACGAAGGAGAAACGGCATTCCGTTCTCCACCCAGACACGCCTTCCGGCACGAACGGCGACCGTATCGATTCTGGCTTGCCGCCTACGCCGAGGGGTTCGTTTCCGGCAGAACGTGCGGTGTGTACCAGCCTGGCACCTACCGTTCACACCTGTCCGATTCTGAACAGCACTCGATCGGGTAGCCGGTCAACACGCTCGTTTGCCGAACGGTGGGAGTGAGAAGAAGAGACAGACCGCGTATTGTCGATCTCGCATGGAAGAGGAAGGAAACGACGCGCCAGCCCCCGTAGACCGCCCGTACGGAGCTCATCATGGCGGAGCAACCACTGTCTCCCACTTACGCCGGGGCTGGCGCCGTTGCTTGCGCCACCCGCCACACTGACCTGACGATCACTTCTGAGGCCGTGCCGTCGCCGAAGGGAGACGGGGTGTGCGCTAAGACGCCGTGCAGGCGGTCGAGGTCGGACAGCCAGTCGGCCGCCGTCGTAGAGATGGCGGGGCCAGGCAAGACGCGGCGACCGAAGTGGGACTCGGTTTCGGGGCGCTCGTTGCTGCGGCGGACGATGAGGACCGGCCGTTTGAAGATGGTGACTTCTTCCTGGATACCGCCGGAGTCGGAAATGACGAGACCTGCGTGGCGGATCAACGTCAGCAGCGTCGGGTAGTCCAGCGGTCCGGGAAGACGCAGTGCGGCTGCGATGCGGTCGAGGCCGAGCGCGGTGATGTGGTGCTGGGTTCGAGGATGCAGGGGCAACAGGACTGGCACGGGCAGGTTGGCCAGTTCGGTGAGGATCCTCTTCAGCGCGGTGGTCTCGTCGGTGTTTTCGGGCCGGTGGAAGGTCGCCAGCACGAACCTGGTGTTCCTCAACCCCAGCTGCTCTAGGACGACGGCTTGATCGCTAGTGCTGGGCAGGAAGGCGGTCGCCGCTTCGACAATGGTGTTGCCGGTCAACGTGACCCGGTGCTCGGGGATCTGCTCGGCGAGGAGGTTGTCGTGGGCCAGGGGTGTGGGGGCGCAGCAGAGGTCGGCGAGGTGGTCGATGAGGATGCGGTGGTGTTCTTCGGGCATGGTGCGGTCGTGGCTGCGCAGTCCCGCGCAGTCCCGCCTCGACGTGGACGAGCGGGATGCCAGTGGTGTTGGCGGCGAGAGCGCCAGCCAGGGCGGAGGTGGTGTCGCCCTGCACGATCACCACCTCCGGCCGGTGAGCGCGGAAGGCACGATCGAGCGCGGCCGTGAAAGCACCGAGTTGTTCTCCCCTGCTGGCGCCTGGCGGCAGTCCCGTCTCGAGGACGAGATCGGGGGCGAGAAGGCTGTTCATGCCGCTGGTGTAGTGCTGGCTGGTGTGGATGATCAGCGCATCGCTACCGAGGCGGTCGGCGATGGGGGCAAGTTTGATCGCCTCGGGCCGGGTGCCGAGCACGAGTGCAACAGACATGGCGCTCCAAGACAGATCACCAGAACAGGTGACGGCGTTGGCCGTGGCAGTAGCGGTCGGCGGCGAGGAACAGCCGTAGGTAGAGCTGGTCGAGCGCGAGGTAGTTCGGCACCAGCTCGGCGCGGGTCAACACGCCCTCGGTATAAGTGGCGCCGCCGTCGGTGCGAGTGGCGTAGCGGGCGGCCACGGTGGTGACCTCCCCGTCGGCCAGCTGCACGGCGTCGTCCAGGTCAAGTTCGACCAGGCCGCGGACCTCGGCATCGGCGAACGGGATCTGCTCCAACTCCGTCTCGATCGGGAGCAGGTGCCAGTGCTGGAACTCGCGCTCCACGTAATCCGGTGCCAGCGTGACCGCGGTCTGCCGGACACCGATCGGGTGGACGTCCGAATACGACAGTCCGAGCCCGAGCTCTTCGCGTGCTTCCCGAATCCCGTCGGGGACCGTTTCGGCAGCGTGGTAGTGGCCTCCGACCGTGATGTCGGCGTAGTCGGGCCGGTCGAAGGAGTACCGGCCCGGGGTCTTCTTCTGCAACCACACCCGGCGCTTGGTCGGGTTGATCGCCAGTGCGGAGAAGGTGCGGTGCCACAACCCCTGTTGGTGGGCATGGGTTTTCTCGGCGGTGCCGCAGTGCTCGTAGCGGTCGGTGAAGATGTCGATCAGCGTCACGACGCTCCCCTGGTGTTGGACGTGGTTGCGTGCAGGTGTTGATAGCGCTGGAGGGCCTCCAGGTAGTGCTCGGGGTCGCCCACGGTGACCCACTGCCCTGCGACCCGATGAACCCGCACCGGCGCCTCGCCGGCCATGCGACCCACCGCGATACCCAGATCGACCTCACCCCGCGCGGCATCGCTCGGGACGAGTGCGTCGAGGATGCTCGGTCGCAGGACGAGCCGGGAGACGACCGCCAGTGGTTCCTCCACCGTGTGCGGGTGCGGACGCTGCCGAATCCCCACCACGGATTCCGGCATGTCGGGGTCGGTGTCGATGATCCCGAACGAGCGCACCTGCGAGACGTCGACCAGCTGCCCCGCGACCACCACTTCCGCAGCAGGAGTGCGCTCGCGCATGGCGGCGAGGTTGCTTCCCCGGGTGGGTTCGGCGAGCAGGAGATCATCACCGAAGGCCACGGCGAACGTCTCGCAGTCCACGAGACGCTCGCGCAGAGTCAGCAGCGGTGTGGCGTTGCCGTAGCCGTGGCTGAGGTCCTCCTCGACAGTCTCGACCGGGAGCCCTTCATCCTGGAGGAGGCTGACGTAACCAGGGACGACGGTATCTCCGGGACGGGTCACGACGATGACCTCACTGGCACCGGCCGCCAGGCACTCGTGGATCACGTGCTCGACCGCCGGTGTCGTGCCGACTGGCAGCATCTCTTTCGGCACCGCACGGGAAAACGGGCGGAATCGGGTGGCCGCCCCCGCGGCAGTCACCACAGCCGGGAACGATGTGCTCTTCATAGCAGGGTCCTTACATGCCGGGCGACGACCGCCTCGACCTCGTCGAGTGGACGCCGCGTGCCAAAGGAGACCACACAGGACGGAACCGATTCCGCGACCTCGTTGATGAGGTCGCGAGCGTGGTCGTGAAGGTCCTCGTCCGGGGTAACGCGTGGGATGAGCCACGGCAGTTGCCAGAACTCGTCGCGAGGCGTGAAACAGTTCTGCTCCAACACTGCGCGCGCTTGATCAGGCTGCAGCGGCTGGATGCGCGGACGAACATCGCCGTCACAGATCTGCGGCACCACGATCGCAGAAAGCCGCGATCCTGCCGTGAGATCGCCACCCAGCGCCCGGGCGAACTCCCGGGCGGTGAACTCGGCCTTGCGGGCCGCACCGAACTCCTTGGGCAAACTGGAAAGATCAGGCTGCGGTCGAGACAGACGCTTGGACACCTTCGCCAACTCGGGGACCGCTTCGAGCGTTCCCCTCCCCACCGGAACGGGCAGCGGCACCGCGATCAGACGGGCGCTCGGCTGCACGATGATGCGGTCGTTGGCGAGAAGATCGCCATCGAATGCCCGCAGCAGGCAGGACAGCAAGGTGGTCTTGCCGGCGTGTCGGGGGCCGCAGATCAGGACACCGTGCCCATGGAGATCCGCTGCCGCAGCGTGAAAGACGATCCCGGCGTTATCTTCGTAGGTGCGCAGCATCGCTTCGCGCATCATCCGCAGCGGATACGCATGGAGCTTGGATGCGCGGGGATCCAAGCAGAGCGTTATCCGCTTGCCCTGAATTCGAAGCGCCCACGCCGCAGGCAGCCCGTCGAGATGGTCGGTTACAGGAGTGATCGAGCGGGAACCATCGTGGTCCCGTGCCTCCCGCAGGATCACCCCGGGGGTCGGCTGGACCATCGTGTACGCGGTCCGCGCGATGTGCCCTGCGAGTGTTCGGCAGGTGCGTTCGTCGACTTCCACATCGAGGTGGAAGGAACCGAGATCCTGATCGCCAAGACGACCGGGCAGGTGTTGGGAAAGGTAACGCTGTTGCCCTGCTGACCAGCCCGCTGGTCCCGTGATCGTGAAGGCGACATCCCCGGCGTAGCTGGTCCAGGCTTCGTAGATCCGTGCTGCCATCACAAACCCAACTCGCGCATCCGAACCGCGACATGACCGAGGCGCTGACGCCGTGCGGCCTCATCGAGCTGCCGGAAGGTCAGAACTGACGTCAACGCGAAGAACTCATGCATCGTCTCGGACGACTCTTCGCCACTCGCACAGCGCAGTGCCAATCGGAGGCGACCGCGAAACCATCGCGCCGGAAAGCCGTGAGCTGGCCCCGCAGGCGTGGCCGCTGACTCCATGACCCGGTGCACAGCAGTGACGGCCTCACGACGTTCGGTACGCAGCGCGGTCCGCAGGGCATAGCCGCACAGCGCATCCAGCGTGACCGCGGTGTCGAAGCACAATGCGCAAAACAGTCGGTCGAACAGCGTCACCGGCCTTGGACGTCGGCTCGGCACCAACGGTGGCAGCACATCCACCAACACCGGCCGCGAGTCGACGAGGCAGAAGTTCGCCAGGTTGGTGTCGATGCGCGCATCGACGAGGTCGAGCCCGCGTACCCATGCTGTGATTTCTTCAACCGCTGCCGCGAACACGGGAGGGTCCGTGTCCGCGATCTCGACCAGCGTCGGCCCCGGCACCCAGGAATGCCGCACAGTCAACGGATCATCGGCCACGATGTCCAGGTCGTCCGGCAACCGCACACCGACCGCCCGAAGCGCAGCCAGGTACGACCGCATGCCTTGCTCGCCAAGTCTTCCGGCGGACACGAACGCCTGCCCACCCGGATAGTTCCCGGTGAGCCTCTTCGTGACCATGGAGCCGTCCCGATGATGCGTGCTGAACTCGCCCAAGCCGGTCATGGCGCGTCCTCCCGGCCGTCCAGGAACGCATCGGCGTCTGAGACCATCGCGCGGAACTCGGCCAATAGGTCGAGGCCGAGTTGCTCGGCGAGGAGCTCGCAGGCGGCGATCACGTTGGAAGCCGCCTCCGCTAACGAGGGCAGTCGGCCCGTGGGCCGGTGCCGATACTGGTTGGCGACCATGGCCGATTCCGACAACGTGCCTGCTGCGACAACAAGTCGCAGTAGTGCCTCGTGATCACTGGACACCCGCGGCGCGGTGTTCATGGTCGAGGTGAGTTCGGTGTCGGACAACACCGCGATGCTCAGCGCGGCCAGCACCACATCCGCCAGTTCGTCGCCGACCGAGGCGCGGGGCCTTTCCGAATCTTCCCATTCCGCGGTGTCGTACCCGTGACGTCGCAGCAGGCACAGAGCAAGGTGTCCCAATTGGACGTTGAGCTCGGCTGCGGCAGTTACGGGTTCCCACGCGCGATCCGCTGTGTAGGAAAAGCGCTGCCGGAGCCGCCGAACCTCGCCGAACACCTCATGCAATGCGTTGCTGAGCAGTCGGTGTGTCATCCCAGAATCACGGGCTCAGCCCCAGCGGTCCCGCTACTCCAATACGCGTCGCCGTTGTTTCGACGTGCTCGCAGCCGCACACCAAGATCCTGTGTCACCGCCGCCGCCACCCGCGTGTCCAACGCGGCATCGACGACGAGCTCCCGGCCGCCATCGACGAGCGCGAAGGGAACCTCGCCTGCTCCCCGCGCCACCAAGGCGGCGCGAATCCTGTCCGGGCTCGGCGGCGTGCGCGTGGCTTCCGCGCGTGTGCAAACCTCTCGCTGCGCGACCGGGCACAGATTGCGCACCCGGCACACCCGACTCCCGAACACCCCAAAGGAGTCGGCTTGGCCAAGTACATAGGACAACGCACAGGAATTCGTGTGAAACACCGGGTAGTCCGGGTAGTACCGCCATGTCTTGTGAATGAACTCCCAGAACGGCCGCGGATACACGCACTCCGCCTCGCTGACCTTCGGAGCATCGGCAAGCTGTGGCCAGAACTTCGACAGCCGTCCCACCGCGGCTGTCTCTACTTTCAAGCCAGCCGCGACGGTGCAGCGGGCATATGCGGCTACGTGGTCGAGTACACCCTGCATGATCTCGGGCGTCGCCGATTCTGGGAACGCCGGTCTCCAGTAGTGCACCACCGGATCCCAGCCTCGGCCAAGCGCGGGAAGTTCGCCGCCGTCGCCTCGTGCCGGATGCCACGCTCGACCTCGCGGCCCAGTCCGGAGTAGCTGACATAGACCACCACCCCCAGACCACGCTCGCGCGCCGCAGCGAGGTTCTCGATCGTCTCGTCAGGCACGTGACACTTGGTGATCAGCACGATCGGGTTCGGCACGCCCCGGCTGGCCAAGGCATCCAGCAGTTCAGCCAGGTGCGCGCGAGAATCCGGCAACGCCATCACGTCTGTCCAAGTGTACAGAGCGACCGGGCGGGACGGGGCGTAGTACGACGACGTCAACAGCAGCCCCACGGTCTGCGCCGGCGTCGCGAGGTGTTCCGGACGCACGGCGGTCTGGCCCCGCTCGTTGAGGAAGCAGTACTCGCACGCCTTCGGGCAGCCCTGAATCGGGTTCACCGCGATCCAGGTGGCGTGCTGATCCACCACAGGGGTCCGCACCCGATGTCCGCCCTGCGCCGCCGTCTCCGAACCTTCGACCATCGCACTCCCCTTCGTCGCGGGTTGGAAAGACGCCCAGGGCCAGGGAAACGACAGCAAGGCCGAGCACTGTCGGGGGAAGTCCTCGGACCGCCGGCCACATCCTGGCCCTGGGGCCGTGCGAGGCACGCTAAGAGCCATACTCGCGAGTAACCCGAACTGCCAGTCAGGGCTGTTCGCAGGTCCGGATGTCCGGCTTGCTACGCGAGTGGCATATCGAGGCGTTGCGCCATCCGTGCGGCTTCCTTCGCCGTGGTCCTGCTCGCCCGCTGAATCAAACCTCGCAGAACCTCGTGAGCGACAGGCCGGTACGCGACATCCTTCGGCGCTTCGCGCTCGGCGGTGTGCAGCAGAACCAGAGCACTGCCGTGGTCACCACGCTGCTGGTGCGAGCGCGCCTGTTCCAGAAGGAAGGCGACGCGTCGCTCGATGGACGGCGACTGCTCGTAGTCGAGTTCCTCGCCCAAATGGCATGCCTGGCTGGTCTCGCCGGCCTCGACCTCGACGCTGACGGCGTGCATCGCGACGTTCACGGGACCGAACGCCGTCCAGAGTGTGTTGCGCTCCCCCGTCTTCCACGCCACCGGTGTCACCGAGCGGATCCGTTCCCGCGCCGTCCACGGGTCCCGGCGCCGAGCCGCGGCTACTCCGCCCACCAACACCAACGAGCCGTACACGGCTGCGGCTTCCGGGCCTGAGCAGTCCCGG
>JGI1652J44930_10001058_pt1 | contig 10657 bp, 16 predicted proteins | sample NewIslsDNAsample_FD_44930 | JGI IMG/M metagenome (IMG submission 44930)
CAAAATTGCCGGACTTCATCAAAATTTAACGTTTCCAGCTGTTCGTGAATGAGTGAATCGATGTCCGTTTCTTCAACTGCTTCTTCATTCGCTTTTCCTACATTTACGGGCATAATATAAATCATCAGACTTGCAAATAGAAGAAAAAAAAAGCCGTATTTCACCAACCTTTCATTTCTCATTAAATTCCCTCCATCAAGCGGGGAGTAAGCGGAGCACCGTTTCAATAATGACTTTTAAAATCGGAATGGCAATACTGATAATGATGATTTTCCCCGCCAGTTCTATTTTCGCTGCAATCGCGGATTGACCGGCATCACGAGTGATTTGCGCACCAAATTCTGCGATGTAGGCGATTCCGATAATTTTTAAAATCGTTTCAACGTAAACAATGTTGATATTTGCATCGGAAGCAAGTTTCTTGAGCAATTGAAATATTTCTTGAATTTGATCAATCAGAAAAATAAAAATGATCGCTCCCACAACGAGCGTAATGGCAAAAGCCAGCGATGGAATCTGTTCTTTTAAAATTAAAATCAGGAATGTAGCGATTAAGCCAATTCCCGTAATCTGCATGACTTCAATCGCTTACCCCTCCTTCAGAGGTTTTGTGGCGTCAACTTTGAAACAGGAAAACGCCTTTAATCTTGTGAAACAAATCATCAAGAATGGTAATAACGATAAATAACACGATGATAAAGCCGATCAATGTCACCCAGTGCGCATATTCTTCCTTTCCCATTTGTTTCAGTACGGTATGCAGCATGGCAACAACAATTCCAATCCCTGCAATTTGAAAAATGATGTTAATATCTTTCGGCACTGTTTTCCCTCCATTTCAAAAGAGCAAAATAACGATTAAGAGTCCGCCTAACAACCCTAAATTTCTCATCATTTTTTCATAACGAATTTGTGCATCTTTCGCATCTGTTTCTTCTCTTTCCAAATGATGGAGTGCTATGCGAATTTGTTTTTGCTGATGTTCACGATCATGCATACCGAGCGTTGCTCCAAACTGCGTCAAAATTTCAACGTCATTTCCGTTTAGGCAAAGATGGGGAACCGTTTCCTGTAACGATTCATTCCAGGCTTCTGAAACACTGCGATTTCCATTTGACAGTTTTTCTGAAAAGCGTTTGAAAAACTCGGAAAGAGGATAGCTGATCATGCAAGAGATTTTTTTACATGCTTCGCTTAATGGCGTGAATCCGTAAACAATTTCCGCTTCCAGCGCCTGCAGTGCAACTTTTAATTGCCGGAGCTGAATCGTTCGCTCACGATAACGTTTCGACAGGTTAAATCCTGCCCACGTTGAAGTTATGATAATTAATAGCGCTCCGAACCATTTCATCAGAGTTCATCCTTTTTGAATTCAAAAGATATTTTCCGGATTTATCGCGAATCGCTTTGACATAACCGGGTTTATGTCCACGTGAGAGTTCAATGAAACGGTCAAATACGTTAGCATCCATAATCGGTTTTAACATCGGCCGCAAATAGACATCTTCCAATCGGCTGGCATGTACTGTCATCATCATTTGAACGCCGGCATTTAAGGCTTCGATAATTGCATCACAGTCTTCTTTCCTGCCAATTTCATCTACGACAATCACATCGGGGCTCATCGAACGAATCATCATCATAATACCTTCCGCTTTTGGACAGGCATCCAGTACATCGATGCGATATCCTAAATCATGCTGCGGAATTCCTTTTACACAACCGGCAATTTCACTCCGCTCATCAACGATCCCAACTTTCTGAGGAGGAATTTGCAATCGCTGGTTTCCTTTGCTGATTGTTCTGGCAATATCTCTTAAAAGCGTCGTTTTTCCGGTTTGCGGAGCACCAATAATTAACGTATTCAGCCAACGTTTGTCATACAAGTAAGGAATAACAGGCAGAGCAATTCCTTTTTTATCTCTTGCAATCCGTATGTTGTATGAACCAATTTCTTTAATCATTTTTACTTTTCCGTTTTCAACCGTAACTTTTCCGGCAAGACCGACGCGATGTCCGCCTGAAATCGTTATGTAGCCTTTTTGCAGTTCTTCTTCAAATGCATATAATGAATAGTTGCTCAATTTGTTTAACAGCTGGATGCTGTCCTGTACAGTCACAATATAGCAATCGTTATGTTTTTTCGGATAATACGGTCTTCCATCTGCAATCAGTTCCAACGGGCGGTGAACACGAACGCGTATTTCTTCCAGATTTTGTATTACGCGAGTTTCTGTTTTCTCGAGAAGCGAGCGAATGGAGTCAGGCAAAATGTTGAAAACTGCTTCCATACACGATCCCTCGAATTGTTGACTTCTATAGCATTTGTATGATGCTGTGGACAAATTATGCTATTTTAAAATTCCAAATAAAATAAACGCAATGCCGATGACAATTAGAAATAATTTTCCGAAAGAAAGCGAATGGCTGATCTGGATCAAGCCGATCGACATAATCGTCATAAACATGATCGGCCCGATGATTGCTAAAAGTGAATTGACAACCAGTGCTTTTCTGACATCGTTTAAATAAAAAATCGCAACTGCTGCACAGAATTCAAGAAACGATGAAACGATCCTCAGCATTCCCATTTCAAAAATTCCGTTTTGCAAATTGGAAAATCCTCTCATGAAATAAGCGTCTTCCTTTCTTATAAGCGGCTTGTATTACAACCCTATGAAAAAACAACAAAAAAAAGACTTCTGCCAAACTTTTGCAGAAGTCTTTTACTTGTTTACACGCGAAACGTATTCGCCTCGGATCGTATCGATAACGACCGTATCTCCTTCATTGACAAACAAAGGAACTTGAACAACATATCCTGTTTCCAGTTCAGCCGGTTTTGAACCTCCGCTTTGTGTATCCCCTTTAATTCCAGGTTCTGTTTTCACCACTTTCAGCTCAACCGTATTTGGAAGTTGAACGCCAAGCGTTTCACCGTTATACATGCGAATATGGACTTCCATATTTTCTTTTAAGAAATTAAGTTCATATTCAAGTTGTTTTGCCGGCAATTCGATCTGTTCATACGTTTCCGTGTCCATAAAAGTATACGTGTCGCCGCTTGAATACAAATATTGCATTTTCCGGGTTTCGATATGGGCTCTTTCCACTTTTTCGCCCGCACGGAATGTTTTTTCTTGAATGGATCCGTTGCGCAAATTCCGCAATTTGGAACGGACAAACGCTGCACCTTTTCCCGGTTTAACGTGTTGAAACTCGATTACCTGCCAGATTTCACCATCAACTTTAATCGTTAATCCTGTTTTAAAATCGTTAACTGAAATCATAATCGTATTTATCCTCCTTAAATTTAGCATTTACAAAATAATGAGATCTTTTCGCGAATGAGTTAAACGTTCGTTTCCATCGTCGGTTAACAGAATATCGTCTTCGATTCTTACTCCACCCATTCCGGTGATATAAATGCCCGGCTCGACGGTTACGACCATGCCTTTTTCTAACAGTTGCGAACTTCGCACCGACAATGTCGGTCCTTCATGAATATCAAGCCCGATGCCGTGCCCCGTCGAATGTCCAAAATATTCCCCGTATCCGTGTTTGGCAATATAGTTTCTCGTAATTGCATCTGCTTCTTTTCCTGACATTCCCGGCTTAATTTTTTCAACTCCCAATTTCTGGGCTTCCAAAACGATCGAATAAATTTCTTTCATTTTTTCGCCGGGATCACCGACAGCAACCGTTCGGGTAAGATCGGAACAATATCCTTCATAATAGGCGCCAAAATCAAGCGTAACCATTTCGCCATGCTCAATCTTTTTGTCGCTCGCCACACCATGGGGCAGTGCGGAACGAACACCTGACGCAACGATTATATCAAAAGATGACGATGTTGCACCTAATTTCCGCATAAAAAATTCGAGTTCATTGGCAATATCCCGTTCACGAACGCCTGGTTTAATGTAAGAAAGAATATGTTCAAATGCCTGATCAGCAATATCAGCAGCTTTTTTAATCAGTTTTATTTCCGATTCATCTTTAATTAACCGCAACTTTTCAATAATATTGGAAGTTGGGACAAATTCGCATGACAGTTTGTTCTTATATAATCCGTATGTATAAAAGGTCATATGCTCCTGTTCAAAACCGAGGCGCTCAATTTTTAACCGTTCTACCTGCTTGACAACTTCATCAATCACATGCCCTTTATATTCAATGACTTCGTAATGCTTGGCTTGTTTTTCTGCCTGTTCGGTATAGCGGAAATCGGTTATAAAAACTGCATGATTATCGGTTACGATCGCCAAACCAGATGTTCCAGTAAAATTCGTCATGTAACGCAAATTGCTTGAACTTGTTATCAAAAGGCCATCAATGTTTTCAGAGCGCATATGCTTTCTTAATTTTTCGAGACGCTGCAAAACCGCTCACCTCAATTTATTGTTGTTCAAAAAAAGAAAGTGCGGCCAGTTTGTACCCTAAAAAGCCAAAACCAACGATTTGGCCTTTTGTTACAGGTGAGATTACTGATGTATGGCGAAACGTCTCACGGGCATGTACATTGGAAATATGAACTTCAACGACCGGTATTTGAACGCTGGCGATCGCATCACGAATCGCATAGCTGTAATGAGTAAATGCGCCAGGATTAATGATAATTCCAATGGATCCACGATCTTCTGCTTCATGAATCCAGTCGATAATATCGCCTTCATGATTCGATTGTTTAAAAACAAACTGGCATTCCAATTCCTGACTCAATTCGTTCAGCATGTGTTCCAAATCTTTTAATGTCTGTGCTCCGTAAATATGAGGTTCTCGTTTTCCCAGCCGGTTTAAATTGGGCCCATTAATCACGTAAATCGTTTTCAAACGAACCCCTTCTTTATTCTAAATTTTGAATTGTAACATACTTATTTTATCACAGCCTCAATCTTTTGAGTAGGTCGTTTCATTCGTCATTTCATGATAATGAAAAGAAATCGAATAACCGACAAACAATCCGTACAATAAAAAAATGCATCCGGTTGTCACAATCGTGTTTTTGTCCAATTCTGACAGCGGCTTAATGTCAGGAAACAGCGGATTCAGCGCATAAAATATGAGCGCCCATAAAATTGCGCCAAAAATGAGACTGAACAGGATACTTTTAAATTTAGCAAAAATACCGCGGTACAAAAACGCTATTCCAATCGAAATGAGACTGATGACGAAAACGCCAATCACTTGCCCAAGAAATTGATTTTTCCATTCTCCAAGCGCCCATGGATTTAAAATAAATGCCGGTCCGATCTCCGTTAAATGTAAATAATACGTAATGAAATGCACCAATCCCCAAATCAATCCGCCAAAAAAACCGATTAACGCTACCATCGCCGCAAAACCGCTCATGTTTTTTCCCTGTTTATTTTGTGTTTCTTGATTTTCTTGTTTTTCCATCTCAATCACCTCTTTTATAATATGGGCACAAACAAATTGAAATATATAGATTATAGAGGTTTTTGTGAATTTCTAGTAAAATAAAAGCACGATCGAAATTCTCATAATTTAGGTTGGTGAAATGGTTTGAAAAATAAAACACCTGCATACGGTGGTCAAGCCGTCATCGAAGGGGTTATGTTTGCAGGCAAAAACATATACGTAACCGCAATCAGACGAAAAGACGACTCGATTGAATTTTTTCGGGTGCCAAGAAAGGAGCACCCGTTATTCAATAAATTGAAAAAGATCCCTTTTGTTCGGGGATGTGTTGCAATTATCGAAGCAAGCGCAAACGGTTCCGAGCATTTAAACTTCTCAGCCGAACGTTATGACGTCGACCCGAAAGATGATGAAGTGGAACTGGCAAAAAAGGAAAATGAATCTTCGAAATTGACGTTAATTTTTGGAGTTGCAGTTATCGGGGTTTTATCGTTTCTGTTTGGCAAATTCGTCTTTACATTGATCCCGGCAATCACCGCAAGTTTCCTGCTCCCGATATTTCCAGGACGAATCGAACAAAATTTAATCGAAGGGCTGATTAAACTCGTTTTATTATTATCGTACATTTATTTCATTTCCATGACGCCGCTCATAAAAAGAGTGTTTCAATACCACGGTGCGGAGCATAAAGTAATAAATGCATATGAAAACGGCTTGCCACTTACGGTTGAAAACGTGCAAAGCCAATCGCGGTTGCATTACCGATGCGGCAGCAGTTTCATTCTGTTTACCGTCATCGTCGGCGTGTTTGTCTACATGTTCGTTCCATACGAACAATTATGGGAGCGACTGCTGTATCGGATTTTATTAATCCCTGTCGTACTTGGAATTTCATATGAAGTGCTGCAGTTTACAAACAAACTGAGACACATTCCGGTTTTAAAATATCTCGGATATCCTGGGTTATGGCTGCAATTGCTCACAACAAAAGAACCAACAGATAAACAAGTCGAAGTTTCAATTTCTTCTTTTCAGGAAATGCTAAAAAAAGACGAAGAGTTAGAACGAAAAAAGCAAGAGATGAGCACGTAAAGTTTCTCCCCTAAGGAGGTGGTATCGTTGACTGGCCGCTTAGCCAAAATTATCGCGTCTTGCTTTTTAGCCCTTGCTGTTGTTGGTCTATCTGCTTTGGTTTTTATGGAACCTTCTTCCCGCTTGGTGAAATTGATACTTGTTTATGGATTGATGATCGGAGCAATATACGCCATTTACCATTTCTTTCTTAAAGATAAAATTGCTGGAACCGATCGGAAATATGCAAAAGCTGTGAAACAATCGCTGAAACGCCAAAAATTGAAACAGCAAAAAACCCGCATCAAAGCTCCTCATTTACGAGTGGTCGGCTCAAATCCGCATAAATTAAAAAAGGAAAAACCTTTACTTAATAAATCGGCAAAACAAAACTTTACAGTCATTGAAGGAAGAAAAAACAAAAAAAAGAATCGCGCTTTATTTTAAGGCGATTCTTTTTATTTTTTATTTATGTCATGAATGTCGATTTTCTCTCCGCTCTTCAATCGATTGCTGCTGAATGCGAATCATATGTTTTACATCTTTGATCAACTGTTCTTTTTCATCCCTGTTTTCAATATTGTAGTGCTGACGGATTCTTCCGTTTGCGTCAACCAGCGTTAACCAGCCTTCATCTTCTTTTTTCGATTGTTCGATGCGTTCCAGCAAATTCGTTAGCACGTTTTTCTTTAACGTGACGATTTTCCACCCTTTTTCGTCGACGTTGTACGTTTTCAAGCGTTCTTGAAAGATGGCTGCATCGTTTTCATTTTCTAACACCGTAACAATGAACACTCTTGAAATGAATGCTTTTTCATCGATCAATTCCTGCTGGAGATCCTCCAGCAATTTCAGTTTCTCTTCACAATTCGCTGGACAACCGCTTTCTGCAACAGAAATCAGTTTGATTTTTCCTTTTTCCATTGCAAACGATTCGCCTGAAACCGTTGTGGATTGGTATTCTTCAATTTCTCCCAGAATTGGTAGCGCAATGGATTTCACCCACATCCAGTAAGCAAATCCGCCAATGAATGCAAGAACCAATAATCCGACCAGTATCATGATGTTTTGCCGCCTTTTACTCATGAATGAAAGTCCCTGCCTTTTTCGATTTATCTTTTTCAATCAGAATCGTCAAACTTAAAATTGTAACGATGATCGTTGCACCCATATCGGATAAAATCGCAAACCAGAGCGTTAACCAGCCAGGTATTGTCAATAGAAGTGCAATTGCCTTCAAACCGAGCGCAATTGAAATATTAATTTTGATCAATCGATTGACTCTTCTTGCAATCCGGATCGCATCCGGAAGTTTGCTTAAATGATCCTGCATCAATACAACATCTGCAGTTTCAATCGCGCTATCCGTCCCTTTCCCCATGGCAATGCCAACGTCTGCCGCAGCTAGAGCCGGTGCATCGTTAATTCCATCACCGACCATGGCAACAATTTTCCCTTGGTTCATCAGGTTTTGCAATTTTTCTACTTTTTCTTCAGGCAGCAAGTTGCTGTACACCGTTGAAATGCCAAGCTGGTCTGCCACTTTACGCGCCGTTTTTTCATGATCCCCCGTTAACATGACTGTTTCCTGAATGCCAGCTTTCCTTAAAGCGGAAATCAACGGTTTGCTTTCAGCACGTATTTCATCGGAAAGCCCGAAAATTCCCAGCACATCTGTCTCGCTGGAAACGATAACGAGCGTCAGACCTTCATTTTTTAACGTTTGAATGTCGTTTTTCACATGTTTAGGCAATGACAAATGCGATAGATTTTTTTCATTTCCGACCCAATATGTTATCCCATTGATCACGGCTTTTAAACCTTGACCGGCAATCGTTGTAACATTGACAGCTTCAAGTTTTTCCGTAGCCAATGGCTCCGCTTTTTCCAAAACCGCTTTGGCGAGCGGGTGCGATGAGTGTTTTTCAATAGCTGATGCGACGTTGTAAAACTGCTTGCGATCGTATACGATTTCTTTTTCTATGCATGGAATCCCTTTGGTGAGCGTACCGGTTTTATCAAAAACAATTGTATTGATTTTACCAAGCAGTTCGAGAAAAACGGAACCCTTAACTAGAATACCATTTCTTGCGTTCCGGGTGATTCCGGAAATGTTAGCAATTGGTGACGAAAGAACGAGCGCACATGGGCAACCGACAATTAATACAGCCAATCCCTGGTACAACGATTCCAGCCAATCGCTATTAAGAAATAGCGGCGGAACAATTGTAACAATAAGTGCAAATACGATAATAAACGGTGTATAATATTTGGAAAATCGGTTAATAAACAGCTCTGTCGGCGTTTTCGTTTCCTGCGCCTGTTCCACTAAATGCAAAATTCGCGCCAATGAAGAATCAGAATACTGTTTGGTAATTTTCACTTTTAAGGTGCTTTCAAGATTCACACTTCCGCCAAACAAATAATCGCCAGCTTTTTTTTCGACCGGCAGCGACTCTCCAGTAATTGCAGCTTCATTTACATAACTCGTTCCTTCTACAACTACACCGTCGGATGGAATCGTTTCACCAGCCTTAATTAAGACAATATCCTCTTTTTTCAACTGGTCTACAGGAATGACTGTCACAGTCCCGTCGGTAATCACGGTTGCCGTTTTTGGGGCTAGATCAAGCAGTTTTTCCATTGACCGTCTAGCTTTTTCCATTCCCAACCCTTCCAGGTATTCATTTAAGCCGAACAAAAGTGCAACGAGCGTCCCTTCTTTCCATTCTCCAATGGATACTGCACCGATTAAAGCAATGGTCATCAGCGTGTCAATCGTAAAATCGAATTTGACCAAATTGCGGAATCCTTTTAAAAACACTTTATAGCCGCTTATAGCCATAGCCGACAAATATAAAGGAATAGCTACATACGGATTTTGAAGGAACAAGGCGATGACAAACAAAACTGCAGCAACCGATAACTGAACGATTTCACCGTTTAATTGGTGATGATGTTCTTCATGTTCATCCGTTATTAACGTAACATTATCTTTTGATAATATTTCTTTGACTTTTTCCAAATTTATGTTTTGATGAACGTGAAGTTTTCCCTGCGTATAGCTAAGATGTGCATTTTCTCCATATTCCAATTTGCGAATTTCCGATTGCAGTCTCATCGTGCAATCCGGGCATGACAGCCCCTTCACCTTATATACCTTCATAAAAATTCCCTCGCTATTCATGCTTCACATGATCGATCGTCTGTTTTAAAATTGAAAGTACATGTTCATCGTTCGGTGAATAATACACCATTGTTCCTTCCCTGCGGGATTTTACCAGCCGAAGCTGTTTTAAAAATCGAAGCTGATGGGATACCGTTGACTGTGACAACGACAGGCATTGAGCGATTTCATTAACTGAACATTCTTTTTGTGAGAGCAAAATCAATATCCTAACTCTTGTTTGATGAGACAGTGCCTTAAATGTTTGTGTCGTTAAAAACAACGTATGTTCATCAAGTTCCGTTGGCAGATTGTCTACGGATGGTGTCATGACTGCAAACCACCTTCTATATGAATATATGTTCATACTATCAAATAACCATTTTTTATTCAAGTTCAAGAACATTATAAAGTTCAAATAATTTTAATAATTTACCGATTAATTTAGTAATTTTAAGGATATAATAAAATTGTGAAAAACCAGATATTAAAAATTCAGTTAGGAGTGTGAGTCTTGATGAAAAGATTTAAAATGATGACTTTTAAAGAACTTGTAAATGAAAACAAACATGAACTGTTGAACAACGAAAAAAAAATGGAAGAAATCGAAAAACGGCTTGATGAAAAATATGCTCGCCGTGCAAAACTAGCAGAACCAGCAAAAATGTAAAAAAACCTGATTCGTTAAAAGAATCAGGCTTTTTATTTTGCGCTTCTTTTCATGACGACTGCCATTGCGACAAATGCAGCCCCCGCAATGATAAAAATAATGACTAAAATGATATTTACTGATTTTTGCGGTTTTTCAAGCGCTTCTTTGGCCGGCACTAACTCGTCTGCATCTTTTTCATCAACCGGCTGTTCCGCCGCATATGTATGATTTAGAGTTACCGAATCCAAATCAATAGTTGCTTTTGCTTGAGCGAACTGAACGGGAACAAAAAAAAGCAGTAGTGCCAAAAAAATCCGCAATGCCATGTTAACTCCTCGCTCTTCATTTTGTTCTCAATAGGCATTTTACTACATTTTCAGCACTAC
>JGI1652J44930_10001059_pt1 | contig 10651 bp, 9 predicted proteins | sample NewIslsDNAsample_FD_44930 | JGI IMG/M metagenome (IMG submission 44930)
AAGNACAAGAAACGTACATTGAAGAATGGCACGATTGCTATTTGTCCGAATCGAAGAAAACGGGTTTTGTTTGTACGCTGCAGTTGGCCAACAAAAAACACCGCTTCTATGGGCTTAACGATTTAAATGCGCTACTCAAAGAGGCGAAAAAACGAAAAACTGATGTGTATTTAAGCCTGAACGCTTTTGAATATGGTTCACGTACCACCAAAGCATTAAAACAGATCCGTAACATCGGTGTTGATATTGATTGCTACAAAGTCAATGTTTCCATTTCAAAGGCTTTAGAAGAGATTAAGCAGCTGATCATTAAAGGGAAAATCCCTAATCCCAATTTAGTGATTTTCTCGGGGCGCGGTCTGCAGCTGGTTTACTCCATTAGCGGCGGAGCGGCGCCGGCAATGGCTTTTCTCACGCAATACATTACCACTCAATATATTGCCGAATTAAAACATTTAGGAGCGGACACAGCCGCTACTGATGTGACTCGTGTGTTCCGCTTGCCTTACAGCATTAATGGCCGAAATGGAAAACAAGTTACCGTGGAGATATGGAGAACATTAGAGTACAGTTTGGAAGAGTTATATAGTTATTGTACACCGCTAGAACGCCGTAGAAAGCCCGTAAAACGCCGAAAAGGAACGGTTAGTATATTTACACCTAAAAGGGGATTAAAAACGCTGTACAGCCTAAATACGGCGCGTAAAAACGATTTAGAATTACTCGTTACCCTTCGAAATGGAGATATAGAAAAACGAAATGTTCTAACCTACATATACGCTTATACAGTGGCGTTAATCCTGAAAAACAAGCAAGCCACGATTGATTTTGCTCTGCAGCTCAATGATCGTTTCCAAGAACCACAGAAAGCAAGTGAAGTCAAACGGACCGCTGGCAATGCCTACGACGATGCCATGGAGTTCTTTGACGAGTTCCAGAAGCGGGATTTTAGAATGTGGTACAGCACAAGGGACGGAATTAAGCGGCCGATGAAAAACGAGACGATCATCGAGGAATTGGAGATTACGCCGGAAGAAATGCAACAGATGACCACTCTTATCGATGATAATGAGAAACAAAAACGTGACACAGAGCGTAAACGCAAAAAACGTCGTGAAAAAGGTATGTTGCAACGCGACGAATATATTAAACAGCAGCATGATAAGACGGATGACAAATTATTTAAATTACAAGAGTTGCTGGAGAAGAACCCAAAGGCAACAAATAAAGAACTAGCCGCTATTCTTGGTGTTTCAATCAGACGTGTTCAGCAATTAAAAAAGGAACTATAAGAACATATATTCCCGTGAAATGGTTTGTCTCTTTAAACCGTTCTTATAAATGGACATGTGCTGTTGCTGGAGTAATTATAAAAAAGTTTAATGGTCTGTCCCTTTAAACCGTTTTTATAATTGGATAAGGGGTTGGCTTTCTTAACGCTCTAAGTATTTCTTAGGGTGTTTCTTTATATTACTGGGGGATGTTTTTTTGTATTCTAGGGTAAGGAATGTTGGCCTGTGTTGCTAATAATCTTTTGTGGTTATGGATTATGTGGTTATGGATGGAGTTATTGATTTATCGGAAGAGGGGGGATGTCTGATGAGAGAGGTTCGGTTACAGTGTTGTGAGAGATATGACTTTTTTTCGGTTAGTTGATTGGATCCTTTGGATCCTGTAGGTGTGGGGGATTTGTGTGAGGGAATTAGGATATTATGGTGGGTGTCTGGGTGTGAGTGTGTGTCATGAGGATTTGTGATTAAAAGAAGCTAGAACGAAGTGGATGGAGGAAGAAAAGACACGAGAACATCGCAGTGTGGTGGGGTGATGGGTGAGTTTTTGTAGGCGTATTGTTGTATTGATGGAATCGGAGGGAATCTTTCGTACGAAATTCGTTCGAAAGACAGACGAAGAAATAACTTTAGACATCCTCCGGTCAAAAAAATTGGCTCTTTTTGAGGGAGTTGTTCAACGGGAGGGGGCCAANCGGAAAAAATTTTTTTGCGAAATCTCACGCGAGGGGAGGGGGGAATGAAAGCGGCCATTACGGGAAGCGTTCTTTTTTGGTAATTGAGGAAGGAATTCTGCCTTATAGATTTCGAAACTGCTTCGATTGTTTATTTATCACTGTGTTCTAAATGAACAATAGATATGGTAAGGACGATCTCATTAATAAAACCATTGTAAAAGCATTCTCTTCCTTGTACGCTTATGGTGTGGTGTATTTTTTGTGGGGGAGGAGCGTTATGGCTAAGAATCAGCATTTTATCCGGGTAGGGAATGCGGGTGATGGAGGCATTTCCATTGAGATTAAGGGTCCAAGTAATCAGTTCGGTGCTTTAGATCTTCAAGTAGAAGCAATCAAATTATTGATCAGCATGATGGATTTTAAATTTGCAGAGGAAGAGGATTTTGATATTCGCCAAAAGGTTTATCTGCAAATATTGGATGCAGTTGGCTCAATGATTAAGTTAGATTTTGAAGGATTCAGTGATGAAAAGCGGAATATTGAAGCGGTTCGTGACTTCCTAAATTGGGTTTTAGAAGAAAAATTGCATGAACATCCGGGTTACAAGGAATTGCTGGATCAGCCGAAAGAAGAGGATGATTTTGATTTTTCAACCTTGCTTGAAGGCAACAAATAGCATGGCTTACCTCTCCCAATCGATATGGGGAGGATAGCCATGCTTTTATTATGAGCGGACCCATCCTCTGATTTCTTCTACTGACCGGCCAATAGTCTTTGCAATTTCGTTGATTGCTACACCTTCATTATAGAGCTTCATTGCCTTTCGTTTGTCCTGATACTTTTTTTGCCGCTCTCGGTTCTTTCTTCTCACTTCTTCGGGATCTTTTTGCTTTTTCTCTTGATCGCGTTGGTATCGAAGTTTTTTCTGACATTCCGGATTGCCGCAAGTACTTTGACGATGGTTTCCGCGCCCTTTTTTACCTCCTACACGATATACAGTTCCGCAGAAAGTGCATAATCCAACGGGCATTTCGTGTATTTGCGCAAAAATTAACTCTGCCCACGCCATTTGAAGAATATCTTTCGGATATGCAGCAAAGGCAATTTTCACCTTACTTAGCGGCATAGAGTTTTCGGTGATTTCTGTAGGTCCGACTGTAAAATAGTTTGGAGTTATAGATAGTTGTAACGCTCTCTTTTTCTGAACATATGCCCAAACGTTTCCATGGACATTTAGAGTCCTTTCACAGTATTTTTCGTGTTTTTCATACAGTGAAATAAAATGTTTATTTATAACTCTTTTGTGGTTTCCGTAACTGGCCAAAATCATAAAAAGAACCATTAGTTCGGTTGTAAAGTTTAGATATCCTTTTTCTTCACCGCGATTAAGAAATAATTCTAAAAGTTTGTTGTGTTCCTCTTCAAAACTTTGTTTTCCTTCTATTGTTGCCGTCTTTATAGCCTCTATTTTTAAAAAAAACTCGTCATTTCTTCTGTGCGAATTTAACCGATATCCAAACATAGACGAGTAATCATCATGTAACTTTGTTGTCGGTAATAAATCTAAACCGTCTCCTGGTGTGGGTTCCCCATATTTTTGTGTGTTAATTATACTTTCAAGGTCCTTTGCCGCCTTTAAAAAAACCTCCCTCATAGTCAGAATATCAGGGTTTTTTCCCGGATCTAACATCGTTTCATTATCTTCCAGCAGCCTAAAAAAGTTTCTGGAAAGCAAATTGATAATAGGTAAAGGTTGCTCTTCTTCGCTGGCACCTTTCGAAAGAATTACATTATCGGATAGCGTATCTAATCCATCTCCCAACACTTCAAATTCCTTTGTCATCACAAAGTTGTTTCTTAAATCATAACTAACGTCTTTAGAATCATAAAATTTAACGTTATTCAAAACATTATCTCCCCTTTAAAATTAAGCATTTATAAAATATAACGTCATTAGTTTAATTTGTTTTAACGTTATTATTATTTTATCATTATTAGTAACAATTGGACAAGGAGGGAACTAATGTGCTGGTAGCAAATGCTGATGTACGAAAGCGTCTAAAGGAGGCAGAAATTAAACATTGGATGCTGGCTAACAAGTTAGGCTGCCATGAAACTACATTGAGCCGTTGGTTAAGAACTGAATTACCACCTAAGAAAAAAGAACTGATTTTTAAAGCGATTGATCAGTTAAAAAGAGAACTCGAAAGCAGGGAGAAAACAGAACAGCTACAAGATGAGCTTACAAGGCTGTAGTGAAGGAGAATCTTTATGAACGGTACATCTAAAGGTGAAATCTTGGCGCGGAATTTTATGGACGCTTTGTATGGCCAAGAAAGCCAAGGATACCTAACCATATGGACTTCTGGAGATAAACGAACAAGGTGGTTTCATGTTACCGAAATCGATGCCGCTGTTTCGGAAGCGATGAAATTAAGAAATCAGCAAAACGTTTATTTTGGTGTCGGTTTACGAAAGGAGCGGCTCTCTGACCGTCAGAGAGGCTCAAGCAAAGACATCTTCTCCCTGCCTGCTGTTTGGCTGGAAATTGATTTAAAAAGCGGCGTTCACGCTGCGGATAACCTTCCTGATTCACAAGAAGCACAGATGATATTGGATACTTTCCCGTTGGAACCAAGCATTATCAATCATAGCGGCGGCGGACTGCATTGTTACTGGCTGTTTGAACATCCAGTGAGAATTCGAACCGAAAAAGAACAGCAAAGCGCGGAGAGAATGTTGCGCCGCTTTCAGGATGTTTTTATCCGTTTAGCCAGATCCAAAGGGCTTCATATCGATAAAACGTCCGATTTAGCGCGGGTATTGCGCGTTCCGGGGACATTCAATCTTAAATCCGATCCTAAACCGGTTCGGACATTAAAAATAAACCCGGAGTGTAGATACTCTCTGCTGGAATTGCGGGATGCCATTGAGGAAATGGAAAAAAGCCTATCTCCGGAGGACACTTCGTGGGAACAACGTGATTATGGAGAAACACATCTCCCGGATGCCCAAGTAGAGCCAATTTTGAAAGGCTGCCGGTTCATTCAGGATTATTTGCAGCATAAAGAATCCACTACATACAACGAATGGATGGCCGCTTTATCGATTGGGGCTTATTGCGAGAATTACGAGCAAATTTGCCATGATTGGAGCAAAGGTCACCCTGATTATTCCGAAGCGGAAACAGACCGAAAAATTGTTGAAATCCGTTCGAAAATGAAGCCGCGAACGTGTCGATCCATTCATGATGAATTTGGAACATGCAACGGATGCCCATATTTTGGGAAAATTAACAGCCCTATCTCTTTAGGGATGAAGAAAGAACATAGGACGGGAACGAAAAAACCGTCATTTATGCGTACAGACTTAGGAAATGCAGAAAGGCTGGTATACCGGCACGGGGATAACATACGATACTGCAACGTGTTCGGCAGCTGGTTCATTTGGGACGGACAACGTTGGAAAGAGGATAAAATCAATCAAATCCAAGAGCTAGCTGCGGAAACCATTCGAAACATCTATAAAGAAGCACAAGAAGAACGGGATTCCGATATTAGAAAAACCTTAACAGAGCACGCTTTACGTTCGGAATCACGTGGAAAAATCGAAGCAATGATTTCTTTGGCAAAATCCAAAGTTCCCGTTATGCCAGAGGAACTGGACCAAGATATTTGGCTATTTAATTGCGCCAACGGAATTATTGATTTACGAACAGGGGAGCTTTTGCCGCATGATCGAAAAAAGCTGATGACCAAGATATCACCTGTTATCTATGATCCGAAAGCGGAATGCCCAACGTGGATTAAGTTTTTAGAAGACATTATGAGTGATGAAAAAGGAAACCCAAAATACGAGCTCATTGAATTCCTTCAAAAAGCGGTAGGGTACAGTTTGACAGGTGATACAAGCGAACAGGTTTTGTTCTTTCTGTATGGGACAGGCCGTAATGGCAAAAGTACTTTCGTGAACACCATTAGAGAAATTTTGGGGGACTATGGAAAACAAACCAACGCGGATACGTTTACCGTGAAAAGATCGGACCGTGTGAATAACGATATTGCTGCCTTAAAAGGAGCGCGATTCGTTTCCGCTACTGAAAGCGAAGAAGGCGCGCGATTAGCGGAATCCCTTGTCAAACAATTAACCGGTGGCGAAGCTATTCAAGCGCGCTTTTTGTACCAAGAAAACTTTGAGTATATCCCGCAATTCAAGATTTTCTTCACGACGAACCATAAGCCGGTCATTAAAGGCAGCGACGAAGGGATTTGGCGGCGTATTCGATTGATTCCTTTTACAGTGACTATTCCGGAAGAAAAGAAGGATACCAGATTGCCAGAAAAGTTAAAAGCGGAAATGCCAGGAATCCTTCGTTGGGCTGTCGAGGGTTGCTTGAAATGGCAGCGGGAAGGATTAGGAAATCCTGATGAAATCAAACAAGCAACAGAAGGCTATAAAGCGGAAATGGATAGTCTGGGAGCGTTTATTGCTGATTGTTGTGTAGTTAATGAATTAGCCAAGTGTTGGGGATCGGATTTATATACTGCCTATCAAAAATGGTGCGATGAAAACGGAGAGTACGAAATCGGAAAACGAAAATTCAATAAGCGTCTTGAAGAACGGGGATTCAAAAAGAAGCGTGGAACCGGCGGCGCAATCGAATTTCTTGGCATTGGATTGAAGACGGAAGAATTCAGCTGGGGTCCCGATAAGGTGATAGATTCCCAATCATATAGAAATTGCCAACATAAAGTGGTGGAGTACTTATGATTTGCCGTATTTTAAGAGAAGTTCGGAAATATGGNGGTTTTCTATCAAAAGAAGGGGACAAACTTCGACTGGAGCAATCGGAACCTATTCCGGAGCCGCTAAAAGAACAACTTCGAACACATAAAAAAGAGCTTTTAGCGGTTCTCGCTTATGAAGAAGAGGCCAAGAAACGAAAATGGCTGGTGCTCCCGGACGGTATGGGATTTGAAAAGCGTCTTTCCCCTTCCAGCGCCATTTATATCTTTAGGGAAGACGACGGTTCCTATACCGTTTGGAGGGGGACATGGGGAGAGCAAAAACAGCCATACAGCGAAAAAACCATTATCGAAGGGGTTGATTTTAAAACAGCCTTTGATAAAGCCAATAATTACGTTCAATGGTTCCAAAAGAAAGGATGATTCAATGCTGAATATTTACATTGCCGACGATATTCGATTGGACAAGCAAGAAATTCCGAAGCCGCTATACCACCGGTTAAAATCCATTCTCACGTTTCCTAATCCGGCGTATGAGCAGGCTTTGCGGTACGGGAATGGTTTTACTAGGGTGCCTAAAGAAATCACCTTATACGAAGAAAATGAGGGCTTTTTAAGTGTGCCAAGAGGGGTAGGCAATAAAATCATCTATTTCTTAAAACAATATAGCATTCCGTACAAAATACACGATCAGCGGCTGGTGCTTCCGGAAGTGCCTTTTCAGTCGCGGATCATGCTGCGGGATTATCAAAAAGAGGCCGTTGATAAATTAATGCAAGTTACACAAGGATTCCTTGTTTCTCCATGTGGCAGCGGAAAAACCGTTATGATGGTTGAGCTGATGACTCGTATTAAACAGCCCACGTTATTCATCGTTCACCAAAAGGAACTGATGGACCAGATTATCCATACAGCGGCGGCCTTAACAGACGTGGCCAAAGAAGAAATCGGGATTATCGGCAACGGAAAACGGACTATTGGTGATCGGATGACGGTGGCCACCATTCAAACACTGAATCGTATGGATTTAGACGAAATCAAATGGAAATTTGGAGCGATATTTGTCGATGAGGCGCATCATTTAGCGGCGAAAAGCTTTTATGAGGTAATTTCAAAGTTTCCGGGGCGGTACCGATTCGCGGTCAGTGCCACCCCATACCGAGCAGATGGATTGACGAAAATGGTGTTTGCTTGCAGCGGCGGTATCATTCACGAAATTAAGCAATCTCAAGTCCCTACTATTATACCATCATTGCGAGTCATCGAAACCGATTTTTATACAGATTCCTATGACCATATAGAGGTGGTTCGCCAGTTAATCGAAGATGATCAGCGGAATCTCCTGATCGCAAGAAAAATAGCCGAGGAAGCGCCAGGCAATTATTCGCTGGTTCTTTCCGATCGAGTAGATCATTTGCACCGATTAAAACGATTGTTAAACACCCTTGTTCCCGATTTGTCGTGCGAAATCCTGACAGGAGACATACCAAAGAAAGAGCGGAAAGCCATCATGGAACGCGCAAAAAACAAAGAGATTGATATTTTATTAGCTACTCAATTGGCCAGAGAAGGGCTGGATATACCGCACTTGAATCGTTTGTTTATGACCTATCCGAAAAAATCCGCCGCTAGTGTGCAGCAGGAAGTTGGAAGGATCATGAGGCCGGCCGAAGGGAAAAAGGACGCGGTTGTATTTGATTTTTACGACGCCCGTCACGGTATTCTTCGAAGCCAGTTTTGGAAGCGGCTAAAGGTTTATCGAAAGCTTGGCATGACAGCTAAAAGCGAAACGAAAATGAACAAAGTGAAGGAGGCTTAACATGAACATTTTTGAAGCACGAAAAAGATTGAATGATCTTGATCAGCTGCTCCTTTCTGAAGGAGCAAAGCTAAAGGCAGAAGCAATGGCAAACGATGTGCAAAAATCGATGTATGCAGATCGGATTTTAAAGGCGTTCAAGAAAAACATCATTTTTCAAATCCTGCAATCTCCCGCTTTAAATTCACATCATCTCGAAACCTTATTCGAGGATTGGAAAGCGGATATTGAAGAAATGAGAAGGGTAAAACGGTACAACCCTATTAATGCGTTAGCGGCTTTGAAGATTTTTGGGCGGAGAATCAAAGAATTGGAACGACGAAACAATGTGATTTATCGCCAATTGCGGGAGATTCAAAATCGATACACCCAACTTGAAAAAGAAGTAGAACAGGCCCGTTATTTCAAGGGAAAACAAGAAATTTTAGATGAGATTTACCAACGGAAAACGATGATCAAAGAGATATGCCAGCGGGATAATTTAGGACTTTCCTTTTTCTACGACAATGTGATGCAGCTGTTCTTGCTTGGCTGGAAGATAAGCAAAGAAGACTTTCTTTCCCTTATTTCCATTGATCATAATCGGGTTAGCTGGGACGGCGTGACCTTACCGACTTATCCGGAACTGAAAGAAAGCCTTCCGGAACAATTGGATTTTGAAGCATTCCTCGAGGCAATCTTCATTGAAAAAGTGGAAGATGACGGCGACAGCGTCTTTTTCGATATGGTGATGGATCATACGATAGAGCTGATGGATCGGAACAAGGAGTTTAAAGAAAAAGCTCATCAGTTCATTCAAGAAACATTCGGGCCGATACAGACTTATACAGCGGCTGTTGATGAATTTGGGGATATCATCGAGTTAGTGCCGAATAAGCCAAATTTAAAAGTCATCCACTAATTTTTATTTGTTGGAGGTGTGATGAGTGCAGCGGCAACGTACAAAGTCCACTATTAAGGAAGCACGTAAAAGAGTAGAGGCTGCATTAGAGAAATACAAAATGTACCTGCTAACATTACCGCAAGACTTGCTGCCTACCATTACCGCATCGTATTCCATCACACCTCCTTCAAGAACAAATAAGTTCTACTCTTCCACCGAGGCTGTTGCCATTCAAAGAATGGATTACGAGCGGGAACGAGAAGAGTACATGCAGATGATTGAAGCGGCTGTGAACCGATGTAGTGAGCTAGAACGAGCTATTATCATTCGGTCCTACATGCAGTTGGAAGATGTTTATGATTATGAGATATTTAACGAGCTAGGGTTAAGCGAAAGCAAGTATTATCGTTTGAAAGGAAAAGCACTGGATAAGCTGGCAGTTATCCTTGGATTTATCAGTGTAGAAGAGCTATTCAATGATAAGGAGCAGAGGTGGAATGGACACAACAGAGAAGATAATCCAAGAATTGAGGAATAATCTCATAGGTAAACCATTGCAATGGATGGTATACGGAGAAGGTGTTAGGGTACGCTTCGATCAACCAATAAAGAGCGTTTCTATTTCAAACTTTAGCGGATGTATTTTATTTAATTTCAAAGGCGCAGGTGCTAAGAATAAGGTTGTAAGCCTTGATATACCTGTAACCATTGAGAAGATAGATAATGATAAAGCGCTCATGTATCATTTGTTTTCGAGTAATGGCAGCAAGGTTATAACAGTTGGATACCTGAAGGAGCAATAACAAGACTGCACAAGGATGTGCGGTCTTTTTTGTTTCGATTAATCCCCCGTACCCAACNAAACGATGACAGGAAGCTGAGGACCGGGCTGGGTGGCCCTTTTTCCAATAGCGCGGGAGCTTTTCAAAAAGGGGTGTGATCAAAGGATAATATAATCCCAGGGGCGGCTTGCAAAGTTTTCGATAACCATGGGAGACCGGCCTGCAGGGCCTTCGCGCGAATTTTTTTCGCAAAATGAAACTTTTTCAAGAAGGGAGGGGGGAGTTCATTTTTTGATGCTTTTCCGTTGCAGACCGCACGCCCAGGTCAGCGTGCACAAAATTCCCTTTTTGACGTAAAAAGGGGAAATGGCCCCCATCTCAAGATGAGGGGCTTTTTTACTTGGGAACCGGCCTGTGGGCCTTGAAAAAACACACAGGCCTCGCGCGTGCCCCCCC
>JGI1652J44930_10001061_pt1 | contig 10631 bp, 10 predicted proteins | sample NewIslsDNAsample_FD_44930 | JGI IMG/M metagenome (IMG submission 44930)
GCCATCCAGTACAACCTCCTTCGTCTTTTTTTGTTTCCTTTCTCTCCATTTTTCCCATATTTCGATAAAAGCATTTCCCCACTGCATAACTTTTACCATTTTTTCGCGATGGGTTTCTACTTTCGTCGTCACCGCGGACGAAAATTGCCGCAGGGAACGGTTGAACGACTGNACNGTGGCACCGACATCACTGACGGCATGGACNAGCGAATNCAATCCCTCTACTTTTTTCTGCACATCATCAGCAAGTGCGTTCGTTTTCTTCAAAAGCTGCGTTGTCTCCGTCGTAATGCCCTGCACTTCCTTGTCTAAATGGTCGATGGTCGCCGTCAAACGGCGGATTGTTTCTTGCAATACCGTCAATGTTCTGGCAATATAAATGACTAATATGAAAAAAGAGACGGCAATAAGCGCGATGCTGGCGTATAAAATAATTTTCACCAAACTTCCTCCTTGCTAGTTTCGCTTTATCTCCCTACATCGCATTCTTTTCAAACGTTCGACGCTAATGCGGTAAATTCCTGCAAATTCGACATCAATGTGGACAAAAAACGAGCCGGCCGATAGAATGCCTAGCTCGCTTGTTCTTTTTCCAGTCATCCTTGCCATATTATAAATGAACCGTGCGCTCATACGCTTCCTGAAACTTTTGAATATCGCCCGCACCCATAAAAATAAGTACAGCGTTGGCATGTTGCTTTAATACGGATGTATCATCCTCTTGAAGGAGGCGGGAGTTTGGAATTTGCGCCTGCAAGTCGTGAATCGACAGTTTGCCGTGATGCTCACGCGCTGAGCCGAATATGTCGCATAAATACACTTGATCGGCCCGTTGCAAGCTTTCGGCAAACTCTCGCAAAAACGCTTGCGTCCGCGTGTACGTATGCGGTTGAAAAATCGCCACGATTTCGCGGCCTGGATATTTTTGTCTTGCCGCCTCAATCGTTGCAATAATTTCCCGCGGGTGATGGGCGTAGTCATCGATTAAAATTTGGTCGCCAAACACCTTTTCAGTAAAACGCCGCTTTACTCCTTGAAACGTTTTTAGCTTTTCTTGAATAATGCGGACGTCTATCTCTTCATAATGGCAAAGGGCAATGACGGCAAGCGCGTTTAAGACGTTATGGTCGCCAAAACGCGGAATTTCGAACGAAGCAAAAAACGTATTGCGGACAAACACGTCAAACGATGTACCTTCTGTCGTTTTCACCACGTTACGCGCTTGGAAATCATTATCATCGCCAAATCCGTAAAACAGAACAGGCACTTTCGCTTGGATTTTTTGTAAGTATTCATCATCCCCACAGGCGATAATTCCTTTTTTTACTTGCAGGGCCATTTCTTGAAACGCTGAAAATACATCGTCGATATTGGCAAAATAGTCGGGATGATCAAAATCAATGTTTGTCATAATTGCATAATCTGGAAAGTAGGATAAGAAATGGCGGCGATATTCGCACGCCTCAAATACAAAATATTTGCTTCCTTCTATCCCTTTTCCCGTTCCATCCCCAATTAAATACGACGTTGGATGCGCACCTTGCATCACATGGGCAAGTAAACCGGTCGTTGTTGTTTTTCCGTGTGAACCGGTAACTGCAACGCTGGTAAACTTGCGAATAAATTCTCCTAAAAAACGATGGTACCGGATGACAGGCACCCCTAATTCATGCGCAGCTTGTATTTCCTCATGTGTATCCGGAAAGGCGTTGCCTGCAATCACCGTATAGCCTGGCTTAATATTTTCCTTGCTAAAGGGCAAAATGGGAATTCCCCGCTCCTCTAATGCTTTTTGCGTAAAAAAGCGCTTCTCAACATCCGAACCTTGTACCGTATAATTCATATCGTGAAGAATTTGCGCCAACGCGCTCATTCCCGTTCCTTTAATGCCAACAAAATGATAAACTGTCATCGCTAAGCCCTCCAACAATCGTCTATCTGTAAGACAGTATATGATATTCATCTAGTTTTGCCATTTATTTCATTTTACGATATGCATGCTCACATTACACCATTATAACATGGCCCGTTCCTAAAAACTATCGCGTATCGGAAGCGAGGCGAAACTTTCCTTCTATATTGTACACAATAGGATCAATCCATTAATGATCATATCATACTATTTTCTTGCCAATTCGCCAATTCGTCTTCACTAATTAACACCTCTCGCGGTTTGCTGCCGCGCGCTTCGGAAATAATGCCNTGCTGCTCCATCATTTCAATTAAACGGGCGGCGCGGTTNTAGCCGATGCGGAAATGCCGCTGCAAACTGGACGTGGAAGCTCCACCTTGCTGAACGACAAATTGGCATGCTTCATAAAAAAGTTCGTCTTCTTCCTGTCCGATCGCCGTCTTTTTTACAAAATCGTCCTGTTGAAACAAATAGGAAGGCCCCATCTGCGCTTTTACATGGGCGACGACCCGTTCAATTTCNTCATCTGATACGAAACTTCCTTGCAGCCGAACTGCTTTGGATGAGCCGTTTTCNAAAAACAGCATATCGCCGCGCCCAAGCAATTTTTCCGCGCCGTTTGTGTCAATAATCGTACGCGAATCCACTTGCGAAGAAACAGAAAAAGCGATTCGCGTCGGAATATTTGCTTTAATTAAACCAGTAATCACATCGACGGACGGACGCTGGGTGGCGACGATTAAATGAATGCCGCACGCCCTTGCTTTTTGAGCGAGGCGGCAAATCGCCTCCTCGACATCAGCCGGGGCCACCATCATTAAATCAGCCAGTTCATCGATGATAATGACGATATACGGAAGATGGTGCTCTAGGCTGCCTTTTTGTTTCACGAGCTCGTTGTATTTTTCAATATCCCTGACGCCTGCATGNGCAAACAGCTCATAGCGCCGCTCCATTTCTTCCACTGCCCATTTTAATGCTCCTGTCGCCGCTTTGGCATCGGTAATNACCGGGCTGACAAGATGTGGAATGCCGTTATACGGGGCAAGCTCGACCATTTTCGGATCAATCAGCAGCAATTTCACTTCATGTGGGACGGCTTTGTACAGCAAACTGACAATGATCGCATTGATGCACACACTTTTCCCTGAACCGGTCGCTCCGGCAATTAATCCGTGCGGCATCTTTTTTAAATCGGTGACTGCCGGCGCCCCTGATATATCGAGTCCAAGCGCAACCGTCAGCGGCGATGGATTATTGCGGAACGCCCCGCTTTCTAAAATCTCGCGAATCAGAACGGGACGGCTTTTTACGTTTGGAACTTCAATGCCGATCGTACGCTTTCCCGGAATCGGCGCTTCGATGCGAATATCTTTTGCCGCCAAGTTCAATTTAATATCATCGGCTAAATTTGTAATTTTGCTCACTTTCACTCCTAAATCGGGCTGCACTTCAAAGCGCGTCACCGTCGGCCCTTGTGTCGTATTGACGACTTTCGCGCCGATATGAAAACTGGCAAACGTCCGGTTCAGCCGCTCACATTGCTCGCGAATCCATTGCTCATCGCTTTCGTGGCGCTGTTGTGGACTCTCTAGCAACGATAAAGACGGAAACTGATATCCGCTGCTAACAGATTTCCTTTTTTCTTCCCGCTTTTTCCNGTCTTGCTTTAGCATGATGACATTGTAAGGAATGCGGGAACGCGACGGAGAAGGTCGCTGTTTTGTTTCATCGCCGTGTTTTGGCTCAGTTTCTTCCTCTGCCTTTTTAGGCTGCTCTGCTTCTTGGATAGAAGCNTCTTTTTCCCCANCTATCGTTTCTTGTTGTTCGTCGCNGCTGTTTGGCAAATCCGTTTCTTCTTTCTCTTCTTGAACCGCACCAGCGCTTATCTCCTTTTCATTGTTTAAGCATTCCGGCGACAGCAAATGCCCACCTGTTTCCGCTTTTTCCGATACAGATGAATCTACTAGATCCATCGCATCATCTTTGGAATGAGATGGCAGCTCCCATTCAACGACAGGATCGTTCTTTTTCGCTGTTTTTCTATTATANCCATAAACAGGCGACAACACCTCGGAAGGACGGAANGNTTTTTTGTCATTGTCCNGCTCGCTTTGGTCGTATTTCGGTACATTGCGGCGGCGCGAAACAGCTTGACCGNTTTCCTCATATTCCTGCTCAAATGATGAAAAACNTCGTCTTGCTGGCCGCTCATCCGGAATAAGCGGAAAACGAAAGTTTCCTTTTGGGTATTGATACACTACTTTCGCATTCAGTTGTGAAGCCGCCGGCCGGTCACGGTGCTGCTGACCGGAGGAAGCTGTTGGTTCTTCGTCTGAATCCAGCCAGTAGCGGATCATCCGTTTAAGCCATTTCATTGTTAAATCACTCTTTCTGTTCCATTCGTTTTCGGAAAAAAAGTCACTAGAAACCAGTCTAGTGACTATCGTATTATTGCCAAGTAAATGGTTGTCCTACTTCGTACTCATCGGATAATACTAAAATGCCTTTTTCTTGTGGAGCGTTTGGCAATTCCAATTCCCTGGCCGAACAAATCATTCCGTATGACGGGACTCCACGCAATTCCGTTTCCTGAATGATCAGCCCGCTCGGCATGACGGCGCCAATTTTGGCGACCACAACTTTTTGCCCTTCTGCCACATTTGGCGCCCCGCATACAATTTGCAATACTTCTGTTCCGACATCCACTTGGCATATACTCAGTTTATCGGCATTTGGATGTTTCTTTTTCTCTTTGACATAACCGACGACAAACTTTGGCGAAAGATCGGCTTCGATCGTTTCGTTCCACCCATTTTTTTTCAATATCTCGTTAATGACAGCAACAAGCTCTTCATTCAGCTCCAACAAGCCGTTGCCGGCAAAAGGATGATAGGTGGAAGCCCGGAAAATATTATAGCCTGCCGTTTCTCCCGTTTGTTCATCAAAGATGCGGACAACATCGCCCTTTTTTTCAAACGCCCTCTGCTCCGGCTGAATCGGTTTTACAGAAACAAGCAATACATCGCCGACACCTTCTCGATTGTAAAATACATTCACTGTAAGCCACCCTCTTTCTATTATTTTTTGCGATAATTTTTCCCTAAAATAAAAATCGGCTCTAATTTTCCTTCTTCATATAGAAATGATAATGCAGTAATCGGCACTCGCCCGTTGGCAAAAAAGCTCATCGTCATTTGCGCCAGCACATCATATCCGACTTCATTTTGCAAATCGGCAATAATGAGCACATCTTGATGAGGCACAGCGAGCGCCATTGTTCCTGTAATTTTCTTGCTCATTTTCGCCAAAAAAGCATCATTCAAAATCCGGCTTGCGTCATAGCCGTCATTGGTATTTACAAAATAAAACGTGTTTCCGGCAACTTTGTCTTCTTTGACGCTTACATCGAGCGAACGAACGTTAAAACGGGCGATTTGTTTTATTTGTTCCTTGTCCCATTGTTCCTGTTCCACCATCTTTTCATCAATGAGACGATAAGTATTGCCTAAATCAAGCGCATAATAAATGCGCGTTTCCGCCGTATGGTCGTCATAAAGAAGGGAAATTCCTTCTTTCGTTTTCGTCGGAAACGAAGTGGAACGAATCACCGGATAAATATCTTTTTCTTTGCCGGAAAGCGTATGCTCCTCATGCATCGTATTTAACGTTTGTTCTACATAATATACNATTTCGTTAATCGCTTCCTCTTTTTGTTCGTGCCATTTCGCAATGACGCCGGGAAGCGAAATGGTGACTCCTTTTTTCGTTTCTTTTGCTTCAATGCGGAGCGTATCGTTTTTCCGGTCCAATTGGAAAACCCAATCGTGATGATGGGCAAGCCGTTTTTTGATTTCCTCATACATTTGTTTGCTGTCCATCGCTGCGCCCCCTAGCTATGACAGGCTGCGGATAAACTGCTCGACTTCCTCTTTCGTTTTGCGGTCTTTGCTGACAAATCTGCCGAGTTCTTTTCCATGGTCATAGGCAATAAAGCTTGGAATACCAAATACATTTTCTTGCTGGCATACTTCGAGCAATTGGTCACGATCGACATAATAAAACTCATAATCGGAAAACGTTTTTTCGATTTCCGGCAGAAACGGCTGAATAAAGCGGCAATCCGGACACCAATCCGCNGAAAATACAAAAATCGCTTTCGCTGTATTTTTCACCTTTTCATATTGTGNTGCTGTTTCAATGGTTTTCATCCGTGAAACCCCCTTCTGTACCCTTTTATCATATCGCGAATCAGCGGTTTTGACAAAAAAATTCNTATTGACCGGCAAGAAGCTGGACAATGTGGCGAAACATGCCGGCTCTGTCGACATGGCCATTCGTAAACACGCCGATGGCTCCTTCNTGATGGCGAATGTTGCATTTTCCTGTATATTCCGCCATGACGTCGCCAAGCTCTCTGCCGCTGCGAATTCCTTCTGCCACTTCGGCAGGGAGGAGAATGCGCGCCCCGCTGGCGGCAATGACAGCACCGTCCCGGTCGACAAGCGCTCCCCAATTGCACAGCCATAGCTCTCCATCGATCTCCATTACACCGCCCTCCAACCCGATGCCGATATCGGCCTGCTCTTTTTCGAGCGCATGTTTGGCGCGATTGATNGCACCTTGACGCGTTTCCTCATCGGANAGNGGTTGGGCGGAAACACCCGATGGCACATTCGTTGGGATGAGCGTATAACGATCTGGATCAAAAACTTCTCGAACCGCTGCTACTTTCGCNTGATTGGTTGTGCCGATTGCAATGGTTTGCAACGCATTTCACTCCTTTGCACGGAAAAAGAGAAGTCTTGTCGCGCAAGACTTCTCANCATGTTTAGCTATTTNTCTTAATCGCATTCACCGTNGCCCGATCGCAGCGCTTGACCAGTTCGACCAGCAGTTTTTTTGCGGCTGCATAGTCATCCACATGAATAATGGACGCATGTGTATGAATATAGCGGGAACAAATGCCGATGACAGCCGATGGCACGCCGCTGTTTGCGATATGTACGCGTCCGGCGTCCGTTCCGCCTCCTGGTGAAACGAAAAATTGATATGGAATGCCATGCGTTTCTGCNGTATCTAGCACAAATTCGCGCATGCCGCGATGGGTGACCATCGANCGGTCATAAATGCGGACAAGCGCCCCTTTGCCAAGGTGGCCAAATCCCTTTTCATCACCCGTCATATCGTTGGCAGGGCTTGCATCCAGCGCAAAAAAGATATCTGGCTGAATCATTGCCGCTGCCGTCTGCGCCCCACGAAGTCCGACTTCTTCCTGAACCGTAGCCCCGGAGTATAATACGTTTGGCAGCTTCTCGTTTTTTAGCTCTTTCAGCAATTCAATGGCCAGCCCGCATCCGTAGCGGTTGTCCCACGCTTTGGCCAAAATTTTTTTCGGATTGGCCATTGGGGTGAACGGACAAATCGGCACGATTTGCTGTCCTGGTTTAATGCCCATTTTTTTCGCGTCTTCGCGATCGTCNGCGCCGACGTCAATCAGCATGTTTTTGATCTCCATCGGTTTGTTGCGCTGTTCTTCGTTTAGCAAATGCGGCGGAATCGAACTGATGACACCGATGACCGGGCCGTGGTCGGTAATAATTTGTACACGCTGCGCCAATAATACTTGATTCCACCAGCCGCCGAGCGGTTGAAAGCGGATCATGCCATTATCGGTAATGGCGGTGACCATAAATCCGACTTCATCCATATGCCCCGCCACCATCACGGTAGGGCCGTTTTCATCGCCGCGCTTAACGCCAAAAATGCTGCCAAGCCGGTCCTGCACCACTTCATCAGCGTATTTTTCCAGTTCCTTCCGCATAAAGTGGCGCACGGCATGTTCATTTCCCGACGCTCCCGGCAATTCCGTCAGTGTTTGAAACAATTGAAGTGTCTCCACATTCATCTCCACTAACCCCTTTTTCTTCTTGATTTTATTGTAGCGAATCGTGAAATGGTTTTCCACTTTTCTTACATTTTCCGCCAAAATGCGATATACTAAACGGTATCAAATGCACAGAGGAGGTTTTACGTCATGAGTTGGAAAAAGTTTATCACCGGCGCCGCTCTTGGATTTGCCGCCGCCTACGCCGTCAAGGCACAATTGGACCGGCAGATGATTTCTGCAAAAAAAGCACTTTCTTTAGCAAAGGCGGCATTTGGGCAATCTGCGCCGATCAGCGGCTCCTGGATTCAAATCACACCAGAAACGTACGAAAAAAACAACATCCGCTATACTATTTATAAAGGCGGTATTTGCCGCGATGGCGCGCAGTATGAATTTGTCATCGACGCCTATACAGGAACGATGATCGACGTAAAACAGCTGTAGATGAGCGGATGCTTTTGGCAAGGCATCCGCCTACACAAGCCTTACGGACTGGTTACGCTTTACATGTTCGATGATGTTCCCGTTTTCATCCCATTTTAAGGCGCGATAGTACGCATCATGATAAAACGTAAACCAAGCCTGCTTTTCAATAGCATATGGAATCCATTTTTGTTTGGCAAAAATAGATGTCATCGGATAATCGTCGTATGCCATCACCCATAGTACGTTTTGGTGGGCGTGTGTCCCTAACAAATCAGCCATATGAATTGCCATTTCCCCGTCCGACTCCATCACGATAATCGAATGTCCGTCGCTATGCCCGCCTGTATGTATCATTTTGATGCCACCAACGACTTCCTTTTCTTTTTCAAACGGAACAACTTGCTCGGCAATCGGCTCCCAGTTTTCCTTCCAATATGTATTGCGTGAGCGGATGTTTGGCTGTCTCATTTCATCCCATTCTACTTGCGACGTAATAATTTGCGCGCGCGGAAACGTCGAAACGAGCCGGTCTCCTTCCCATTTGGTCAAACCGCATGCGTGGTCAAAATGCATGTGCGTCATCATCACGATATCAATATCATCGGTTGTTAAACCGAGCTGGTCAAGTGATTGCTCGAGCGATGATTCTTCCGTAACGCCGAAATTGCGCTTTTGTTTATCCGACAATTTGCCATTGCCGATGCCGGACTCAATCAACATATTTTTTCCATCCGCCTGCACAAGAATAGGATCGGTGCGCAATTCAATTTGATTGTTGTCGTTGCACGGATATTTTTTCGACCAAAGCGGCTTTGGAACGACCCCGAACATCGCGCCGCCATCTAAATGAGTTACCCCTCCGTTTAACCATGTCAATGTGATTTTTCCTATTTTTAATTGCTCCATTTCCCATCACCTCACCATTTAGTGTAACACTTCCGCAAATATTTCGAAAACAAAAAATAAAAGGCTTAGACAGCCTTTTACGCAAAGCGATGTTTCGGCGGATATTTTGCCTCACACCGATAAATCCGGTTCCCTTTTGCCGCAAATTTTTCCTCGTATTCGGTCATCACATTTCCGGCAAAATCGCTATGATGTAAATCTAAACTGACATACGTCAGCACTAAGCCGTATTGGGAAAAGCTTACAAGCGAATATTCAAAAAAGCCTTGATTGTCCGTTTTTAAATGAATTTCNCCCTCGTCCACCAATACTTTTTCATACAGTTCCAAAAAAGCCCGATAAGTCAGGCGTCGTTTCTCATGCCGTTTTTTCGGCCACGGATCGGAAAAGTTTAAATAAATGCGCTCGATTTCCCCTTCGGCAAAAAAATTGGTCAGATCTTTCGCATTGACATTTAATAACCGTACATTCGGCAGTTCATTTTCAATGAGTTTATCGAGTGCGGAGACAAGCACGCTCGGATATAGTTCAATGCCGATGTAATTAATATGGGGATGTAATTTGGCCATTTCAGTGATAAACTTNCCTTTGCCAGTACCAATTTCAATATGGATGGGATGATCATTTCCAAATACTTCTTTCCATCTTCCTTTATATTGTTCTGGATGAGGAATCACATAATGTGGATAAGAAGCAATTTTTTCTTTGGCCCATGGTTTGTTACGTAGACGCATACTGACACCTCTGTTTTTTGTTCATCGTTGTCAACAATACCACGAATACACATTCCTATGCAAGTCAATAATCGNAAAGCATAAAAAAACACAGCCGCACATACGACTGCAAAAGGTGGCAATCATAAACTCTGCTGTATAAGTGCATATTATAAAATGTACCGCATATTTTTTAAAGGATGGTGGTACCAATTGCCACTAGATCATCATCATCAAATCACCATATTAAAAGACATTTTATCGGAACACCAAGCCGACTGCTGCGGCACCGTTTCCGAATGCGAACAAATTGAGCGGCTTGTCAAATCATTGCTGGGAAATGAACAAGTGCATCCGCAAGTCAAAAGCATCCTTCCCGATATCTACGCATATGGGCAGAACGGGAAATACAGCGCTGATTTAAACTCGCACATTTTATCCCACCAGCAGCAATTATCANACTGGGTCAANCAGCTTACGTAGGAAATGCAGCGATTGTTGCATTTCCTTTTTTGCANTTTTTTNCTTTTGCCATACAAGCGAATAAAGCGTTTGCGCGATCGTATACCATTTCATGCGCAGACGTAGGCTGTCGGTTAGTTCCAACCCGTAAANTTCCAGCCATTCTTCCCATTTTTCTTCCGGAATATAGGAGTAAAGAAGCATGCCTATATCAATGGCGGGATCGGCNATCATTGCACCGTCCCAATCAATTAAATACAGTTTGCCGTCTTCAGCAAGCAACCAATTGTTATGGTTAATATCGCAGTGACAGACAACATGC
>JGI1652J44930_10001063_pt1 | contig 10627 bp, 9 predicted proteins | sample NewIslsDNAsample_FD_44930 | JGI IMG/M metagenome (IMG submission 44930)
GTACGATTAACCCGATGGTTTTCGATGTCTTTTTAAACAGTGCCCGTGCTACTTCACTCGGTTTATAATTTAACTCTTTCATCGCCTGTCTCACGCGCTTTTCCGTTTCTTCATTCACATAACCATTTTGATTTAACACGCGGGAAACAGTCGCCACAGACACACCTGCCAACTTGGCCACATCTCTAATCGTTGCCATCATTATTCGTCTCCATTTCTCATCTGTAACCGGTTACATATATTATACAAAAGTTTACGAAAACTCACAATGAAATTTTTTTCATTCGCTATTTGTAGCTATTCAGCTTCCTTATAGATTATTTTTACAATTTTTACAGGTGCTGTTTTAATCTATCCCTATCCCATCTACACTCGAGCTAATTTTTACAAAAAAAGCAAATATTATTGAATATTTTATTAATATTTAATATAATAAAATTTGAAAACAAATACATATTACGAGCAACATTTATGAGTCTATCATAAATGCCCCTCGTAATAGCTGTATTTGGTTGGAGGATTAGCATGTTTGAGAATAATACCGTATATATCATCGGGGACGCAAAAGCGCCTTCAAACAATCCGATTACCCAGCAATATAACGCGTTTTTCATCGGATTAGTGGTCAATAAAGAAAGCGGTATCATTGTTGATGCAGATTGCTCAGCGACGATTGAGCTGACGAAATCCTTTGTCAAAAGTTTATTGGTCGGCCGATCGATATTGGATATTGACACAGTAAAAAAAGAAATTCAAACCCGCTATTTCGGCTCTTCACAAAAGGCGTTAATCGTCGCTTTTAAAAACGCCAGCTTAAAATATCAAAATATCGTTTCGTCAGCTGCTTCATCTGTACCCTCATCACGCAGATGAAACCCAGCGAATAGAGCGATTGTTTCTCTCTATTTGCTGGGTTTTTGTATTTTCTATAAACCAAATAAGGGGGAGAAACAATGATTCAAGACGGCGTTGTTTTCTTAAGTATTTTACTAGCTTACGTCGCACTTATTGCTTTTGCAGAGCAAAAGTCTAAATCCAAACTTTTTAAAGTCGTCCCCGGCATTATTTTTATTTATGTCGGGGGAGCGCTGATGCAAACATTTGGCGTTTTCGGGAAAACGGATTCGATCGACAATACGTACAATACCGTTCGAAACGTACTGCTTCCTGCCATGCTCATTCTTATGCTTCTGCATTGCGATTTGCGAAAGATCATCAAAATGGGGCCAAGAATTCTTCTTACTTTTTTTGCGGCATCTTTCACGATCATTATTGGATTTACCATTACGTATCTGCTATTCAAAGAACTCTACGCGAAAGATACATGGAAGGCCTTTGCTGCGCTCAGCTCCAGCTGGACAGGCGGGTCGGCCAACATGGTTATTCTGCAAAAAATTTTAGATGTTCCAGAAAACATTTTCGGCTACGCCTTAATGATGGATACGGTCAACTATTCTATTTGGGTCATGTTTATGTTTTGGCTTGTACCGTTTGCCGACAGATTCAACCGTTGGACAAAGGCAAAAATGGTAGATATACCNATTACAAACGATGAAGCAGCGGCAACCAACGAAAATCATCAAGGAAAAATGGGATTTACCGAATTAATCGTCTTGCTTGGATTCAGCATTCTTTTATCGACGATTTGTACGGAAATCGGAAATGCTTTGCCTGAGGTGGGAGCCGTATTTAATGGAACCACATGGACGATTGTATTCGCAACCGTCATCGGTTTAGTATTGGCGATGACAAAAATAGCGAAAATTCCCGGCTCCAACGATGTATCGAAAGTCATGCTTTATGTGGTCATCGCATTAATCGCGTCGCAAGCAGACTTTTCTCAATTGTTCCAAGCTCCCATTTACATCATCTCGGGGTTTCTTATTCTTTTGATTCACGCATTATTAATGCTAATGATCGCCAAAGTATGCAAACTTGATTTATTTACAATGGGGGTAACCTCCCTGGCAAATATCGGCGGAGTAGCTTCCACTCCCATTCTTGCGGGCGCATATCATCAGTCACTCATTCCTGTCGGCATATTGACAGCTTTACTAGGCAATCTCCTTGGAACCTATTACGGATTGCTCACCGCTCATATTTTATCATCACTGTAACCGAAAGGATGTCTATTNATGAAAATCAAAGACGCAGCCATCGCCACACAATCAACTCCATTAATAAAACCTTTCAAAACGGCANTGCGGACGGCTACGCAAATGGAAAGCATCGTCGTAAAAATCACGCTGGATAACGGAATGGAAGGGTATGGGGCCGCCGTCCCGACCGAAGCTATCACAGGAGAAACGAAACAAGGAATCATCGGTATTTTAGAAAATGTACTCATCCCTAAAATCATCGGTAAAGAAATCGAAGAAATAGCAAAAAACGATAAAGATGTTCAAACCAGNTGCGTTGGAAATACGAGTGCAAAAGCGGCATTAGAAATGGCCATGTGCGATGCGCTTTGCAAACTGCTAAACATTCCGCTCTATCAATTATTNGGAGGAAAAACGAACCACCATGTTAACGATATGACCATTAGCGTAAATAGTGTTGAAGAAATGGTCAATGACGCAAAAAAAGTCACAGAAAAAGGTTTTTCGATTTTAAAAATTAAAGTAGGAAAAGAAGCCGAAAAAGATATCGAACGAATCAAACGAATTTATGAAGAAGTAGGTCCAAACGTTTCACTTCGCATCGACGCTAATCAAGGCTGGACAGCGAAAGAAGCGGTGAAAATCATTCAATCGCTGGAACAACTTCAACTTCCGATCGAATTTATTGAACAGCCTGTTCCTAAATACGACATAAAAGGTCTTCAGTTTATCCGTGAACGAGTCAACATACCGATTATGGCGGACGAAAGTATATTTTCTGCGCGAGATGCGCTAGAACTGATCCGTCATCACGCTGTCGATTTGATCAACATTAAACTGATGAAAACGGGAGGATTACGGGAAGCTTACAAAATTGCTAGTTTGGCGGAAGCAGCTGGCATCGAATGCATGATCGGAAGCATGATGGAACCAACTCTTTCTGTATTGGCAGCAACCCATTTAGCCATGGCTCATCCGAACATTACCAAAATCGATTTGGATGCCCCTCTATGGATAGACGATGACAGCAGCCGTTCTTTCTTTCAAGGAAGCAAGATTCACGTTCCTGACTTACCGGGTATTGGTTATGTTCCTTATATANCCAATCATTGATCATAAGAAAGGAGATTNGCAATGAAAAAATGGAAAAGGTACTTCACCGCNTTCCTTTGCTTCTGCATGGTTTTCGTCTTTCTTTCACCAGCAAGTGCCAAAACGAACAAGGAGGAAACGGCTTATATTGACGTTTCTGTCGCAACGCTTTGGACAGAACCGAACATTGCAAGAGACATTGACAGTCCATCGCTATCCAACCCGGTCGATATGTGGAAGTGGACAAAAAGCATGACGTACGAAGAAAAACTATGGTTAGTGGGGAATCTCGAAACACAAGCGTTATACGGCATGAAAGTCACGATACTAGAAAAACAAGGAGATTGGGCGAAAGTTGTCGTCCATGGTCAACCGACGCCGCGCCATCCGCTTGGATATCCAGGCTGGGTGCCAATTCGCCAACTGACCAAAGGAAACGCATTTGCAAAATTTCAATCGAAACCATTTGCCCAAGTCACTTCGCCAACTGCATGGCTTTACAAAGATCCAAAAGGGAACCATAAATTTATGGAAATCAGCTTTAACACTCGCCTTCCTGTGATTCAATCAACCAAAAACGCAGTCAAAGTGATGACACCGAGTGATGGTGCCAAATGGCTGAAAAAAGAGGATGTCCAAATTTTCCGGACGGAAGCAGACATTCCGGCACCAACTGGAGAAGACTTAGTAAATACCGCAAAACAGTTTTTAGGCTTGCCTTATTTATGGGCAGGAACATCCGGATTTGGGTTTGACTGCTCCGGGTTTACCCATACGATTTATAAAGCGCACGGCATTACCATTCCCCGCGATTCGTCCGTACAGGCCCAATTCGGTACACCTGTCCCGGAAAGCGAACTGCAGCCGGGGGATCTCCTGTTCTTTGCGTATAATAACGGAAAAGGGAAAATCCACCACGTCGGCATGTATATCGGCAACGGCAAAATGATCCACTCGCCAAACACCAGCACAACCGTACGCATTGATGATTACCGAGCTCCTGGATATGGCGAAGAGTTCGCCGGCGCAAGAAGATATATCCACAAATAAGAAAAAACCCGAAAAGGAGACATGAATGTTTCGACTCATGTCTCCTTTCTTTTTCACTATCCCTATCGGCTTCCTACCGCCAATACCATGTCCAGTACGAACAACAGCATTTTCTTCTCCCTACATCGTGCTTTTTTCCGTGTCAACGCTGACGGAGCGGGTTGGAATCCAGCTCACCACCACCGTGACAACGATATTGACAATCAACGCGATAATTCCGACATTCAGATCTTGCACTGCCTGCGGCAAGGAAGGGAACAACGTGCCGATGCTGCTGCCGGATAATGTAATATAAGCTACCGTCACAACCCCAGCGATAATACCGGCAAACGCTCCCTGCTTCGTTACAAAGTTGTTTTTCATCAGGCTGAGCACAAGCGACGGGAACAGCTGCGTCACAAGGCTGTACCCCATGAGAAGCAAAGCGACGATCGTATTTCCGCCGCGGAACGTAAAATATAACGAAATGAGGGCAATGACAGGAACGAGATATTTCGCGAGTTTCGCGACCTGCTCGTCGGTGGCGGAAGGAGAAAACACTTTATAGACGTTTTTCGCGAGCAGCGTCGACGCCGTCATTAAAATCATGGAACCTGGAACCATCGCCGTCAACAGCCCGGCCGCGCCGATCAGCCCGACGACCCAAGGGTCAAACGTCTGAATGGACAAGCGCAATAACGCCAGGTCGGCATCAGAGCCTTCCAAATGCGGAATTTGCAAAATCGCCGCAAAGCCGACAAAAAAGACAAATAGCAGCACTAACTGATAAATTGGCAAAATCATCGCATTTTTCCGAAAAACATTGGCGCTTTTCGCCGAATAAATCGAACCGAACGTGTGCGGCCACATATAAAAACCAAGCGCCGTCAACAGAACAGTGGAAATAAACCAAGACACGCTCATGCCTTTATCCGGCAAGGCGAGAAATCCCGGCTTTGCTTCTTCAATCGCCGTAAACATTGGCTCGATTCCACCATAATAATGGAATGGAAGATAAAGACCTAAAAAGACCGCAACAACCAGAATCATGATATCTTTCACTACCGCTGTCCACGCCGAGCCGTGAATTCCTGAAATCATCACGTACACCGTAACGGCAAGGACGCCGATCCAAATCGCCGCTGTCGACGAAATCGTGCCGTATGAAGCTTCTGAAACGATAATGCCCAACCCTTTTAACTGCAGCACCAAATACGGAATAAGCGCAACCACCCCGACCAGGGAAACGAGCACCCCCAACAGCGGGCTGTTGTACTTACTGGCGAAAAAGTCAGACTGGGACATAAGCTGATGTTCTTTCGCATATTTCCATACTTTCGGAAGCATCCAATAGGACAGCACGTACGCCAAGCAGCCGTACGCGATAATGTAAAACGTCGGTCCGCCTTTGCCGTAAGCCCAGCCGCTTCCGCCCAAAAAGGTGAATGTCGTATAAATTTCGCCGGCCATGAGAAGAAAAACAAAGATGGTGCCAAATCCGCGGCCGCCGACCGTCCACTGTTCCAAGTTCATATCTTTTCCTTTTCGCGCCTGCACTCCTAAATATAAAGAGAGAAGCAGAAAGGCAAAAATAATGATTAGCGCCCCATTCATGTACGCTCCTCCTCCCGCACTTCCGGATCAAAGCGGTAGACAACCGCCATGATGACGGAAGTGAGAATCACCCAAGCGACAATCCAAAAGAGAATAAACGGCATGCCAAGCACATATGGAGTCACTTTATTGGCAAACGGAATGCCGCCAAGTATGCCAAGAAACGGCAGCACCATCAGCCAGCGAATTCCTTTCATCGTTATTTCCTCCCCCATGGAATATTAGGAAGCGGAAGCTTTTACGGGGCTTCCGCCAATAATTTAAACGCCGCATGGACAAACAGGCGCACGCCAATTTCCAGCGCATCTTCGTCGATGGTAAAACGTGGATGGTGATGCGGATAGATGATGCCTTTTTCTTTGTTTCCCGCGCCGACATAGAAGAAGCTTCCCGGCGCTTTTTGCAAAAAAGCGGAAAAGTCTTCGCCGCCCATGTTTGGTTTCATATGGTCAACCGCTTCTTCGCCAAGCACCTCGCGCACCGTTTCCTCCATCACGCGGGTCACCTCGTCGTTGTTAATGACCGGACGGTAACCGTATTCAAATTCAAATTCATATGTCGCGCCGTGCGCTTCGGTAATGCCTTTAATAATCCGCTCCATTAATTTCGGCACGTTTTTCCGTAGTGTTTCATCAAAACTGCGCACCGTCCCTTGAATTTCGACGCTTCCCGGAATGACGTTATGTGTCGTGCCCGCAACAAATTGCGTCACCGAAACAACAAGCGGCTCGAGCGGATCGACATTGCGCGAAACGATATACTGCAAGTTGGTGACCACTTGGGCGCCGATCGCAATCGCGTCAATCGTTTGGTGCGGCATCGCCGCGTGCCCGCCTTTGCCATGGATGCGGATGAAAAAACGGTCCGGAGCCGCCATCATCGGCCCGTACACAATGCCAATTTTGCCGCGTTCAAGCGGCGACCAAAGATGGGTGCCGATCACGACATCCACCCCATCCATCACGCCGGCCTGCACCATTTCTTCCGCGCCGCCTGGATGCAATTCTTCGGCATGCTGGAAAAGAAAGCGGACTTCTCCTTGGATTTGATCGCGCAGTTTAGAAAGAATTTTCGCCGTCCCTAAAAGCATGGCCGTATGTCCGTCATGCCCGCACGCATGCATCACGCCCGGATTTTTTGAAGCAAATTCAAACGTGTTTTCCTCTTGAATCGGAAGCGCGTCCATATCGGCGCGAATCGCCACCACTCTCCCCGGCTGATGCCCGATCAGCCGCGCCATCACGCTCGTTTTGGTCGGCCGCGAGAGTTCTAGATTCCCAAACGATTGCAGCGTGTCATAAACAAACTGCGCCGTTTTTTCTTCGTGAAACGACAGCTCTGGATTCGCATGCAAGTGGCGGCGCCAGGCAATCACTTCCTCTTTCACTTCATCGACAAGCCGTTTGATTTCTTCATTGGTCATGCGTTCTTCCCCCTTTTTCTCGCTTATTCTCCCGTCGCCAAACGCAGCACCGTATGATACAAAACATTCGCTCCGGCCGCGCAGTCCTCCTTCGTGCTCCATTCATCCGGACTATGGCTGACCCCATCTTGCGAGCGGACAAAAATCATCCCGATCGGACAAAGCCCCACTAGCTGCACTCCGTCATGGGAAGCGCCGCTAGGAAGGGAGAAAACATCTAAACCAAGTTTTTGACATGCCTCTTTCGCTGCGTTTTGTACAAGTTCGGAACATAATACAGGAGGCATCTCTTGCAATAGCTCGGTAGTGACCTTCACGTTTCGCTCTTTGCCAATCTTTTGCGCTTGTTCGTTAATCGACTGTAATACGTTATCGCGCACTGCCGCGTCCAAATCCCGCAAATCAAGAACAAATTCAACCCGCTCCGGAATGATGTTAATGCCGCCCGGAAAGACGTGCAGCTGTCCGACGGTGCCGACGGTCGTTCCCGTTTCTTTCGCCTCTTGCTCGATTACTTCAATGATTTGGGCTGCCGCCACAAGCGGATCGCGGCGCAGCGGCATCGGCGTCGCTCCTGCATGTTCCGCTTTTCCTTCCACCGTAAATTTGACCCACACGAGTCCGGCAATGCCGGTGACGATGCCAACCGGAAGATTCGCTTCTTCAAGCACCCGTCCTTGTTCAATATGTAGTTCCACATAGGCTTTGACCGATCCCGGTTTTCGCGCTGCTTTTCCGATGTGATGCGGATTCAGCCCCGCTTCTTGCATCGCTTCGGCAACCGACACGCCGTTTGCATCCTGATAGTTTAGCTCGTCTGCTGACAACGCCCCCGCCATAGCGCGGCTGCCGATCATCCCGAAGCGAAAGCGCGCCCCTTCTTCATCGGTAAATGCGACAACCTCAATCGGATGTTTGGTTTCCACCCCGTTTTCATTCATCGTCTGTACTACTTCCACAGCGGCAAGCACGCCAAGCGGGCCATCAAACATGCCGCCATTGTACACCGAATCCAGATGAGAACCGACCAGCACGACCGGCGCGTCTTTGTCTGTTCCTTCTTTCCGCCCAATTAAGTTTCCGGCTGCATCTTCATAGACAAAAAGCCCCGCCTCTTTCATATAGGCCGCAACCTTTTCTTTTGCCGCGCGCTCCTCTTTCGTAAACGACAAACGCGTAATCCCGCCCGTCGGCTGCCGGCCAATCTCCCCTAATTCCATGAGCCGCTGCCAAAGCCGTTCTTCCTGAATCACGACATTCCCTCCCTTCACCATGATTGCGATTTACGGATGAATTTCGGTTATGTCCTTAATTATAATATAGTTATCAAAAATTTTAAATTATTTTATTTATTAAAATTTATTAAAACATATTATGAACCATGATGTTTATCTTCTCCATCTAATAAAAAAACTGGCCCAACATCGTTCAAAAAACGATATGGAACCAGCCTCACCCACATCATAAAAAAATACGATATACTTTCCGCGGCCGTCCGCGCGGATACGGATTCGTTTCGCCAATCACCTCAGCGATGCCGGCGTCCTCGAGTTCCTTTAAAATCCGTCTCGCGCTGCGCGGCAAAATTTGCATATACCTAGCCAGCTCATGCGCCTGAATCTCGTTTTTCCCCAGTTTCCGTAAAATGGCGCGCAGCTTGCTTAGCGTGGCGACGCTCAAATTCGTTTGTTGGCTAAGCTGCTGCAGCTCCTCGCTGTCTAGCGAATAATGTATCCGCTCGGCGCGCCCTAACGGACCGGCGATCGTCCCATCATCAAAGACGACCATCCAAGCGCCCTTTCCATATTTTTTCGCGTGCAGAAACGCTTTTCCGGCATGAATCTCAGCCTCATATGCCGTCCTTCCGATGCCGATGCCGCACGTTGCGATCTCATCATGGATGTGTTCCATTTCATCCGCGGCCGGAACGGTTTTATATTGGTCTGTCATTTCTTTTAACGCGCCTCTTGTCGTAAAAATGACATACCGCCCAGGCCCCGCGCATTTTAGCGACCCTTGGATTTTTTTTGCATATTGAAGCAATTTTTCCGTCACTTTCATTTCCATCTTGTAAATTTCATCCGTCGAAAACGCTTCCGTGGTGAGCGCGGACAAAGAATCCACTTCCATCATTTGCACGGCGATTTGCGCATTTTGAATGTCAAGCATTTCACCCGTACGAATGATCATTTGCACGACCGACTCGACGGTGGCGCGCGCCGGCAGCACCCGATACACCGGAACGCCAAGCTTTTCTAATTCCAGATGAGCCGTCCGCAAGCAGGTTACCGCCGCCTTTATTTTTCCTTGCTTCCATAATGTATAATGATACTCCGCCAACTCTTCAGCGGAGATCCCGCCTTGATAGTGCTTCACGTACTCGACGGGGTCCCGAATCCCGNCCTCTTCAAGCAGCCGTTCGATCTCCGATGGATGNTACGTATCAAAGCTCANCTGATGAACCGGAATTTGCCGCTCGTAATAAGCCTGCAAGAGCGTCCNGTATAAGCTTGCACCTGTATGCGGGACNTAAAACAACGGNACATCGACCTCGCCTGATTCCTTGACAATCGAATACGGAACCTGTCCGGAAAACAGCCACATATCGACTTTAGGAAGCAACGGGCGAATAAGATCCATAATTTCGCTTTCATCCCAATAGACAATCGGCACACAGTCAAGTTCCTTATATTCCTGCGCAATCGTTTGAATAATGTTTAACGAATCGTCTGCCGCCAATATTCCTAGCCGGATGCGAATCATTGGTTCCTCCCCTTGTTTGCAGCATGTTTGCCCGTGATAGCAATCACACGAACAGGACGTCCCCTTTCCCGCAAACCACATTGTTTTTCCTCATAATTGCCTTTTTCTTGCTCTCTTTATTCTATCAAAATCATCTCCTCTCTAGGGGCAAAAAGCGAAAATAAGGCAGGCCAGCAAGGGCTTTTTCCCTTTACCGCTCATCCGTTTCCACCAAAACAGCACTTCCCGCTGCGCCCACCTGCTTCCGCCCAATCGATTCGTAGAGGATTCCCGCCTTGCGGGCACTTTCAAGGTCATAGCAATTCCGTCCATCGAACACAAGCGGCGTTTTCATTAAAGCAGCATACTGGCACAGGTCAAATTGCCGAATCTCTGGCCATTCCGTGAAAATGAAGCATAAATCGGCGTTCGCAATCGCTTCTTCAATCGTCGCGCAATACGTCAAATTCTCGGCAAAGATACGCTTGACGTTATCCATCCCAACCGGATCCCATACCTTCACGTTGGCGCCTTCTTCGAGCAATGCTGCAATATTGGCAAGGGCAGGAGCTTCCCTTATATCATCCGTCCCCGGCTTAAACGTCAACCCGAGCACCGCTGCTTCCCG
>JGI1652J44930_10001064_pt1 | contig 10620 bp, 6 predicted proteins | sample NewIslsDNAsample_FD_44930 | JGI IMG/M metagenome (IMG submission 44930)
ACTTGTTCAATAGAAATTCTCGACATCTTTTTCACCTCCAATGAGTTCGACCTATCACAATACTATGATGATACCAAACTTTCATCGAATGAAGCAACATTCGCCATACGTTCTGTGCAAGAATATAAAAATGACTTCCAGCTACATTCTTGATAAAAACGAACATATGTGCTATGATTATTTCAAATAGTCAAAGCAGGCGTGAAATGGGGGATTTTTATGAACGAGGCGGTTCTCCTGCAAGTGCTTGACAGGCTTGGCAATATCGAAGGCACACTGCACGATCTTGTCGAAGGGCAAAAACGGTTAGAGCAAGAACAGCTGGTTATCCGAAAAGAGCAAGAGACCATTCGAAAAGAACAAGAAGTTATTCGAAAAGAACAAGGAGCCATCCGAAAAGAGCAGGAATCCATCCGGCAGGAGCAGCAAACGATCCGACAAGAACAACAAATACTGCTCCAAGGTCAAAAGCGATTAGAAGAAGAACAAACTTATTTGAAATCCGGACTAAAGGAACTGAACGAACTAATGACGGCACTTCTTCACCGGCAAGATGAAACAGATGCCAAACTCGAAGCCCTCGCAATGGACGTACACAACATCCACGGTGAAATCACTTCTCTCAAACAAGGCCTTCACGAACTCGAGGAAAAAGTAGATTCCCATTACGAGCAACTGAACGAACGGCTAGATAATATTCAACTTGATGTCGATTTTGCCGTTCATAAAACAGCGGCAAACGAGCGGGAGCTATATAAAATAAAAAACAGATTGTTTTGAAATTTTTGCTAAAAAGGGGAAGCAAACATGAATGTCACATTTGATCATATCGTCCACTTTACGAAAAACCCGGAAGAAGCGAAAACCGCGTTTCAGCTTATCGGATTTCATGCTATAAACGGTGGAAAACATCCTTCTTGGGGTACGTATAACTGCCTGAACTACTTTACAGGACTGCGGTACATTGAATGGATCGGCTTTATGGACTTTGATAAAGCGAAAAACTCTGACAACGTATTAATCCAGCAAATCGTCGCGGACTCTCATAAAGGAGAAGGCTTTTCCCAATTAGCATTCCGCACGGACGATATCGATGCTGTCATCGTCCACATCCAGGCAAAAGGGCTAAAGCCGATTGGTCCGTTTTCCGGAAGCCGAAAACGTGAGGATGGCAAAGTATTAAGCTGGTCGATGCTGTTTATCGAGGACGAACAAGATCACACATGCCGCTATCCGTTTTTTATCCAATGGGGCGAACCCGAAGAGGTGCGCGCGAAAGAAATGGCTTCTCTCACGCAGCACAGCATCGGAACCCCATCCCTTTCGTATATCGGAGTGAATGTAAGCCATCTTGACAAGTCGTTGCAAAAATATTGCCGCTTATTTGATGTACCTCGCCAGTCCGTAACAGAAAGCAGCGATGAATTTGGCACCTATTCCGAACTTCCGATTGGAAACATAGCGGTCCGCTTTTATGAGGCAAAAAGCCTCACTTCCGCCATCGACAGTGCTCTTATCAACCGTCCGTTTTTATGTGGAATCACTGGAATGCCAGGAAATAAAGTTGTCCATATAAAAAATGGGATCTATCATTTTTCCATGTAATGTTTTCATCGTTTTACAAAAGTATATACCATGAAAGCCCGCGAATTGAGTCATTAGGATGAAGTGAACATGTTTTTCCGCGTGAGTACAGCTGTATTTAAGACAATGGATGCCCCGACTAGAATCTTTGATTTAGTCGGGGAGATTCACTTTCTTAAAGCAATAACCCCTGTTATCCCACTCATAAAACTTGGAAGCAAACTCTAAAGAAAGAATCCCTATTTTCCTGTAATTAAACTCACGATCAAAAAAATAAAGGAAAACCTATCATTATACCTATCGAAATTTCCCGGTATTTATTCACTTTAAACGCCTCCGTTTCTACCATATACTAAATTAAAATTAACATTTTTCTTGATCGACAGGTGCCTGGCACCATGGCTGCTAAAAGTGGAACCTTATCTTTCTATTGCCAATTTCATCTTTATGTTTTTATTGAAAACTTCTTTATTCTTTAATATTGATGTACTTTGGAGGAGATGTTTTTGCACAAACGACAAGCCCATCGTAACAAGCACTAGGTTTGATAAGACTTAATTGCTTCCCTTCATGCACCGTGTAAGTATGCTTGAAAAGCCAACGATTTTGAGGCACTTTTCTTTGCTGCGAGATATCTAAAAAGCCAATTTCGTGTCCGACTTGCTTTATTCGAAACTCGATGCTGTCTTGGTCAGGTTGCTGTACTTCATATACACTGCGATTATTTTCCGCTGCTTGTCCACTATACATAAAGAAGCCAATGATATAGGAGAATTCCTTGATTTTGGGAGGTAAATAAGAAAATGTCGATGAAAACCCTAGTAAGCTCCTAGATCGCTTCATTATATGTCCATTGTGCGCCCATATTATTATCTTTTCATTCAGAAACATCTCTTGTGCCAGCCACGAAATATTTTCAGCCATTGCCTTATTTCGGATTTTTATCGCTTTCATGAAGTGGGAAGAGATCATCTGCATGAGGGAAATTCGGTTTTGCAAAATTCTGTTCACAAGCAAAAAAGCGTCTTTTCCAAACTTATTTTGTAATTCAAGGCTGTTTTTATCTAATAAAAAGAGGAATTCTTGATAAAGAGCCATCAATTCTTTGCATTTTCGCTTACGTTCCTTTTTGGAAATTGACGGATTACGGGAATTTGCATATTGGTAAAGCATTTCTTGTTCCAACTCTACTATTTTCTCACCATAGGACTTATCCATATTTGAAAACATTTTTGAGAGAAATTTGCCAGTAATATGATCGTTTGAGGCAGGCTGAATATCCAATCCTGTTAAGATGAGAGGCTGATTGGATAATTGTGTTTCCTTCACATAATGAAAGAGAGTCTCTACTTCCTCTGTATGCCAGACCTTAAACAAAGAATGTTTGATCCATTGCCTTGTATCCAGCTGATCTTGTTGATAAAAGCATAAGCTGCAGTCACTGAAGCTGCTTTCAAATGCTAAAACTCGAAACCCTAATTCTTTATGTAGGTACTTGATCATCTTTGTCTTAATCAGGCTATGCTCTGCCACACCGTGGCCATTCTCTCCTAAAAAAACGATCCGCTTATTTTGCAATAAAGGTTTTAAAAAATACAAATCGGAATCATCATCGAATTCATTCAATTGTATACTGTACGTATGATCTTTTAGCCAATCGATTTCAGAAGAAATATTATTTTTACGGTAAAACATGCGTTCATCTCCTTTTTAATAAGTCATATATACCTTATGTATTTCACAATCAGTAGCGTTACGTAAAAACGAAAAATAATTTATTATGAACAAATCCATTCATGGTAACACAAAAGGAACCTCTAATGCAAAATACGAGGTTCGTTACCGTAACTTATAGTTGATTTTTTGATAGAAATATGTTTACTATCAACCTGTTTTACCTTTTGAAAAAAGTTCAAACTGTGAAATACTCTAACTCATCAACCTAAAACGACTGTTTATCAATTACATTTCATAACAAAAAAAAACAATACGATTATTAAAAACAAAAAATAGTAAATTAATTTTCGCTATCAGAGGTTATACCACATCTTTAGATTTACTCCAAAATATTGCTTCAGGGGGAGAAGTTTTTGTAAGTGAATTTTTATCTTTATTACCTTCAAAAACAGTAAGAACCTAATTTTACTTGAGAATATAGAGACTAGCATTGGCTAAGGCAAAAGAAGCTCTAAGATGCAAAGCAGAAGGGCCAATAGACGTCCTTTTCAGAAGATTTGTAATCAACGATTTTATAGTGAACATTAATTGACCTCTACGCAAATCTCTTGTTGGTTCAGCATGGTGGCTATCTGTGTATTATACAATTCTGAGTATATTCCCTTCTTATTAATTAACTCATCATGGGTACCTAACTCTGAAACATGGCCATCATCTAATACTAATATTTTGTCAGCAAAGCGCACAGAAGAAAATCTGTGGGAAACAAATATTCCTATTTTTTCCTTCATGAGTTGATTGAATTTTTCGAATACCTCTTTCTCTGAAATGGGATCAAGCGATGCGCTAGGTTCATCTAAGATACAGAGACTTCCATCCTTCATAAAAGCTCGTGCAATTGCAATACGTTGCCATTGTCCTCCAGACAGTTGGTATCCTTCTGCAAACCAGCGTCCCAATTGATTATCTAGTTTCTTTGGCATTGAATCAATCAGATTTTTAATTCCTGCTTTTTCAGCTGCATCAAACAGGAGTTTATCATTCCACATGTAAGTAATATTTCCAAAACCGATATTATTTCTAACTGACATTTCATATTTTTCAAAATCTTGAAATACTGTGCCGATTTCCTTATACAAACTTTCTTTACTAATCTGATGTAAAGAAATATCATTGATCAATATTTCACCTTCATATCCGTCGTACATCTTAGTCAGAAGTTTAACAATAGTACTTTTACCAGATCCATTTTTTCCTACAATGGCTAAAGTTTCTCCTTTTTCTATTTTAAATGAAACATTCTTTAAAACAGGAGTGTCTGTCCCAGGATACGTAAAAGAAACATTTTTAAACTCAATCGATTTTATATCCCCTAACTCACTTTTATGGTTATGTGTTTTAGTTGGTTTCTCTAAATCATTATTCCAATTTAAAAAATCGAAAAGAATTTCTAAATACATGGCATTTTGAACCAAGCTAACAAGATTCATAATAATAGACTTTGAGGTTGAGTGAGTATGTCGTATAGCTTGAATATATCCGATTACATTCCCTATTAAAATTTTTTTCAAGAAAGCTTCTCTTAGTACCAAATAGGTACACCAGAGAATGACAGTTAGATTAATTACTTCGAATAAGATATTTAAGTTAAATTTCCTCTTGGCTATATATTTATCTTCCATGTAAAACGAATCTAGAATATCTTTTAGTTGTTTAAATAAATACTCACCTATATTATAAATTTTAATTTCTTTAAATGTCTTGTCGTTTGTTTGTAAGTACTTATAGTACCAAGCTTTTCTCCACTTTGAGGCTCTTTGCCAGTTTATTTCGAACTCTACTCTACTAAGTTTAATGAAAGATATAATTAGTGTAAAAGGAATTATCATTATTAAGAAAAAAGTCCACCATTTCCAAGTTACAAGATATATTGAAACAGAACATAGTGTAATAAAGTTCGTCCCCATTCCTAATATTATTTGAAAAACTGTATAAGGGCGATATGCTACTTCTTCTTGCGCTCTCTTAAGCTGATCCTGCAATTCAGGATTCTCAAAATCTTTTAGATTTAAGGTTTTAGCTTTACTTACTATCATCAAGTTTATTTCATTTGAAATTTTTGTTTCGTATAGACCAGTAAGATATGTATGCATAGAGCTAAAAAGATTATCAAATATTAAAACTAAAGCAAGTATTATAAACATATACATTATATATTCGAAGCCTTTTTCCCACGAGATTACAATGCTGTTGATCAGTTCTTGTGTGATATATAATATAACTATAGGACTAAGACCTTGAAGTATTGACAGAACAACAATTCCTATAAACATAGTTTTATTAATACCAAAAAGCAAACTTGTAATTTTTGATGTATAACTAAGAGAGTGTAATATCTTTTTTAAGCTGATTTCTTGTTCCAATTGTTCTCCCCCCCTATTTCACTAGAAATACACAGTCCCATTCAAGTTCATTTGCAGTTATAAAATCTAGCAAAACCATTGCAATACCCGCTGCACCATTTAGCAAGCCTGGTTTATCAAATTTATAGATATTTCCATCTATTAATTCAACATCTTTAAAACCAAAAGGAGAATCTAAATCTACATGTTTTAGTAAGAGTTCTATTAATAAATTTGTGTATTCCACTAATTCTTCTCTTGGGCACTCAGAAAGCATAAGTTGAACTGAGTGTAATGTACCAGCAATACCATGACAATACGTTGGAGATATGAGACTATAATTTTGCTTAGAACGATGATACATTCCGATAAAGGTTTGTAATGCAATTTCTTTCCAATCATCGTTCTTAAGCGCTTTTCCAGCTAACCAGATAGATCTCGCAATGCCAGTTTCTCCATAGCACCAAGCCTCGTAGGCGGATACTTTAGATTCCAATTTATTCGATTCAAACTCCTCCCAACTGACCCTTCTTGGCCACAATGGCCCAAATTCATCAATCTGATGCCATTTAACTAACCATTCAGCAATATTATTAATTGCCTCCGTTTGCTTATCAATTTCATAGCCTTTTATCTTTGCAATAGATAACAATGCTAAACATCCTGATATCCCGTGTGCAAATCCTAAATTGAAATTTCCGTTTGGATATTGGATTTTCTCTTCACTTAAAAACTGATGCTCATTAGGTATATACCATCCTGGTACCGTAGTATCTCTAACCTCTTTGTCCTCAGCAAGAGTAATTAAATAGTTTAGTATGTCGGATAATAACTTTTTCATTTCCGGATTATCTAAATGATAAAGTAGGTAGCGACCAATCCCCGTTAATCCTCCAATCACATCATAATCTGTCATACTAACACCTTGATTAATATTTTTAATAGCATTATTAATTACATTAGGGAGCTGTTTTATTAAAATATAATGTAGTTGGTCTAACAAATTTTTATATCTTGTTCTATTTCGAGAGAGTGCTAACGTAGCAAAACATATTCCTGTCAATCCTCCCCAAAGTGATAAAGAATATATCCCCTGTGTCTCAATATATTTTTTTATCTCTACAAGATAATTATGGCCGACTACATCCCATCCCTCATTAGGAAAAGCTTTATCTAGCTCAGCTATAAAACAGCAAATTCCAGGTAGTCCGTTTGCTAAGTCGCTTCCGGACCAACCATAGTAATATTCAATTTTCTTAATATCATATGATGAAATTTTATTTACCACTATTGATGTTATTAGCTTAGGATCCCTTAACTTACCACCAATATTTTTTATTATTTCTTCTATATAGGCTATTGTTTTTTTGTCGTACAATACAGCCTTCATTTTTACATCCCCCTATATTCACCTAGCATACATACACTAATATCTAAAAATTTATTGATTACATTTTTTTCTGAAAAATAAACTTTGAAGAGTATGTTTAGTCAGAGTCATAACATTTTCTTCTTCCTCTCCATGAAATCCCAATCTATTTAGATGTAAATGTATGACACTTCCCAGAATATCATCTGGGTGATTAGTTAACTCTGCTATGTCTGTACTATATACTTGGTTAAAATACTGTCTAGTAACATCTTTTCTCTGCGAAAGAATATCATATAACTTATACAATTCTTTATGCTTCTTAAGATTTTTCCAATCATCTTCTGGGTTAGCTAATAAGGTAAAAAGTTTTCGATTTTCTCTAAACTCTTTAGATTGCTTTCGATTAGGAACCACCTTATTTAGCCATTCAAGTTGCTTTTCTATAGATAAACCACTTGCCTCAAGTAAACTTACTACACTTATTACAGCTATAAGATTCTTATTAAAGTTTTTCCCTTCTAATTCTCGCCATGCAATTATATCTGCAGAGACTTTACTGTCAAAAGCAAACATTTTCTCTGCAAGCGTAATGAGAGTTCTGCCACCATACCTCTCAATTTCTGGTTTATATGTGTCTATTAGTAAATCATCTACCAATCCTTGCCTTTGTAAATTTTCTACCCATTCATGTATCAGAGGAAGTAATTTGCATAAAAGTGTTTGTGGATCTCCATGAAAACGAAGACGAACATGTGATTTCGGATCTGCATATCTCATAAAAAAGCTATATTTAGCTAATTCTTCTGTTTGTATACGCTGACAAAACTCCCTAATTTGAGAATATATAAGCTCATCTAATCTATCTGAAGGTCCGTAAAGCTTTAAGTACAACCAATCACTTCCTATAGTTTTGGAACGGTCTGATTTAGGTATGTATTCTTTCCTTATATCTTGTGAATTTTTTCCTCTACCTTCTCTATAACCGGAAGTCTTTACTACTGGAAAAACCCCTTCCATTATAAAGTGTTCTTGATTATTTTCTTCAGATGTTACCCAATTTTCCTTGAATGAAAATCCTAGTTCCGTAAATACAAGAAAATTGTTATCATCTAACTTAGAAAATTTATTGAAAATAACTTGTCTATGTACTTTATTATCTAAATCTAAAAGTATTCTATTATCGAAATCTGTAAGATTTATATAACGAGGTACTCTATATATTTCTCGCCACTTGTTTAAAGCAATATCCCAATCACTCCGTTCCTGAACTTTATTAAATGGATACATAAGCTTATTAAATCTCCAAGTTGCTAGAGATAATATAGTCTTTTCGTATTGAATACGAGGAAGAAATGGTAACTGAGATGCTCCCCCCCAGTTAAACGGTTCCCAGTGACTTTGTCTCTCAAGACCTATGTCAATTAGAAAACGATATATATTAGGCACTCCATTTATATGATTTACCATATGCCCTGTTACAGGAATAATTTCTTTACCCAGTGAATTTGACTTTAGATATAGTCTGTCTTGTGAAGCACCAACTACAATATCAGATAAAGGCAAGGTTTTAGAACAAGCCTTTGAAGAATTTGTCCCAATTGCAATCTCATATTCTCGAATACTAGGGACAATCATTACATTTGCAACCCTGCTAGAGCTGGGTAAATAAGAGACTTCCACAAATATAGCGTCTGGATTTAATTTTTGTTCCGTCTCATACACATTTTTTATATTTTTATATGCTCTATCCCCTAACACATCTACAAACCTTCCAAAAGTTTTCCCAGCTCCAAAAGACCCAACGTTTGGTCCAATTACTAATGTATATTCCCCTCGATCTATGGCATCCCTTGATTTTCCAGCAAGAGTAAAATATAGCTCAAAAGAATCCGGAGCATCCGAAATGCTTTGATTTTCTATTTCCAGTTCCTTAATCATTTGATCTGTAAGAAGTATTTTTTGTTCACCTAGTGCTAGGCATTCAGATATCCAGGAAAATAGTATAAAGTCTCTTTTAGGATTACTGTTGTTTTCAATAACTGTTTTTGAGCTAGGAGGATTTAAATATGTTGGTGGTGCACCAATTCCTAAACTACTATCTAGTAATTCTAAGATAGGAATTTCACTATAGTAACCATAATTTTCAACAAAATCATTATAATAAGAACGGATATGTTCAGCTCCTCTTCTTTTTGTAGAGATTCTCCAAAGTATCTCTGCCGCTTCCTCAATATCTTGTTTAATACGTTTATTTATTTTAACTTCTTTGGCACCCATCTTTAAATCAACTTGTAGTGTATTTTTAGTTTTAACAATCCCCATCATTTCCTTAGTTAATTGTATATATAACTTTTCACCTTCACCTAACTTCGATTGATTATATTCAAGTATAGACTGATAAATTGAAACCAACTGATTATAAAGCTTACAGTTATTAGGATTAGGATGTAATGATTTTACTTTTTGCAGAACATAGTTAAAAGGTGATTTTCCAAGTAACGGGGGTCTTAAATCAGTAATGAGAAAATCCTTATCAATCATGCTGCGGAGGTAAGATACAATTTTTTCTTTAGGCACTCCTTGATACTTTTCACTTAGCATAGAAACTAAATCACTAAATTTAATAGGAGACTTTGAAATAGATAAAACATCTTCAATAACTGGTGTAATTTTAAAGACAGCATTGTCTATAGCACTATCTTGCTTAGTTCCATGATGAGATAGATATGGAAGAATCATCCTGTCACCATGTCTATATAATAAATGATTTGCACGAACAGAAAGATTTGGTAGTAGCATAAAATCTTGCTCTAATAATTTTACAACATTACATAACCATTGCATGTCTGGTCTAGCCCTCTTTAGATATTGTTTGTTTAGAGTTATATCAGTTTCGTTTCCAAAATAACCCAATGAAACACCTGAAAATAGCCCAAATGGAGTAGGGCGCATAGACATACGTATATAGTAGTTGAGAACACTGTAAAATACTTGTTTAGCCTTTTTAGTGTCTCGTTTCTTTAATTCATCTAGAGATTCATATAGTGGCAAGCTAGCTACAGCAATGGCTTCTCTAAATACAGGATCGTCAGCGAGAGCTATGAAATGTTCCATAATATCATTTACAGCATCATCATTATCATTTTGTTTTTTGCATTCTTGCGAAAATATTTTTATATATTTTTCTAAAGGGAATACAGGTGTTCTCAACATAAAAAAATCGAGGGCTTGATAATACGAAGAATTAGAATTATTATTTTTAGTAGTTTGCATAAAATAACCTCCCTTGCTGTTTTTGGCAAGTAAAAAATGCATGAAATGGCAATTAAAAATGCCACTTGCCAAATTCCGTTATTGGTTAAGTGAGATTGAATCTTTATAACGATGACTATCGCCTTTAAAAATGATTAAATGGGAGTGATGTATCAATCTATCAATCACTGCTTCTGTTAATATTGGATCACCAAATATATTGTTCCATTGTCCAAATTGTAAATTTGTCGTTACGATGATACTTTTAGCTTCATAACACATGGAAATGATTTGAAATAACAATTCTGCTCCTTGTTTATGCAATGGGATGTA
>JGI1652J44930_10001065_pt1 | contig 10599 bp, 10 predicted proteins | sample NewIslsDNAsample_FD_44930 | JGI IMG/M metagenome (IMG submission 44930)
CCTTATCGTCATCTAAAAACGTCAATTTGACTGTCTCTGTTAACACATCAGCGTAACTAAATGACACCCGTTCGAACGCGTTTTCTTTTTGGTCGAGTTCAATAACAAACACAGATGGATACGTTTCTGCTAAAATTCCGCACCGCTCAATCGTTTTTCTTCCCCCGCCGTTAGCGCGTAACGTCAAACGTCTGCCGATGTTAGAATCCAACGTTTTTTTAATATCGGATAAAGTTTTTGGCATTCGCTATCCACCTCACTGTTTGTAATTATAACAAAATTTATTCCCAAAGTCAAAAATAAAAATTATATCAGTGCATTTTCCTTACTGTCAATGCATATTTTTCTACAAAATACTGTTTTTATTTATTATGTCGTTTTTTATGTAAAAATATGTATAAACTTTAGTAGGAAATAAAAAAACCGCCTACATGGCGGCTGCTAATCGCTCATCGCATCAATCAAACGAAACGGCATCCCCGTGCGCAATACTCCTTTCGTCTCCACCCCTCCAAGTCCCTTTTCTCCGGTCAATGTATTGCGAAGAACGTCCCAAACATCTACCGTTTCCATGAAAGGAGTAAAACTAATTCTTGAAACGATATAAACTGGATCGAGCGCGTGAATGTTTACGCGCGCCGGAGAACTGGCAAAATTTGCACCGGCGCGAATAAGTGATTCAAAATGGGATTGGCATGCCCCCGCAAAAATGATCAATTGGTCAAGATGCGGAACTTTTTTGCGCGCTTCTTTTACCGTTTGGACAAAATGTTTGGAATGGCGATATGCCTTTAAATCCGTCACTTTTCCTTTCGATTTCGAATAGGAATCGTGACCGGTGATCACTAAAATATCAGGGCGAAACCGCTCAAGAAGTCCACCGACTTTCTCAGGCATTTCGCTTTCCTCGCAAAAGATGCCATACACCGGCACGCCAATTCGTTCATACAAATCCAAACACTTACGCAAATATAAAGGGTCACCGTCCAAATGAAGGACGCGCCCCGGAATTTGAAAAAAATCTTTGTCTGTCCGGTATCCCCCCGTCGCCCGATACTCTGTTTTTTGTTTGATGACATGATAATCTTGGCGAAACAGCTTATACGATTGCTCGATTAACTCTATTTCCTTTTTGTTTCTTTCCTGCTGTTCTCGTTCATCAATAATGACTAAATCGCTGCACGGGGCATCGGCGATAAGTCTCACATTTTCACCATACAAAATCGCTTCTTTTTCCCCGTTTTTTTCTTTCACATCTATGACACGAAACAATAAATCACAGTTATACGACTTCCTTGCGACAATATCGCCGACCTTAACGTCCATCACCATTCACTCCATTGTAAACAAATTGCTTACTAAGTAACATATGCGCATCTGGAAAATAGGTGATAGACACGGGTCTTCCCTTGTTTCTCACATCATCGAAAAAACAAAATTACATGTGCATGGCTTCCCTTAGCGCATTGCTAAGCGCGGCAAACTCTTCCATTGTCAACGTCTCTCCTCGGCGACGCGGGTCAATCCCTTTTTCTGTTAAAATGCGCTCGATTTTCTCTTTCATCGCCTTTCCGTTCGGCAAATTGCTGATTAGATTGTTTAAAATCGTTTTCCGGCGCTGAGCGAAACTCGCCCGCACCACTTGAAAGAAAAACGATTCATCGTCTACATCAACAGGCGGCTGCTTTCGCTTCATTAACCGAATCACAGCGGAATCCACGTTCGGCTGCGGCATAAACACCGTTCTTGGAACAGTCATGATCTTCTCTGCTTCCGTGTAATACTGAATCGCAATGGACAGCGAACCGTAATCTTTCGTTCCCGGTTGTGCAGAAATGCGGTCAGCGACTTCTTTTTGCAACATAACGACAATGCCGCGAATCGGCAAGTTATCCGTCAATAGCTTCATAATAATCGGCGTTGTAACGTAATACGGCAAATTCGCCACCACCATAATATCGGCCACATCGACAAACTCTTCTGCAATCACACGGTGAATATCCGCCTTTAAAACATCTTGATGAATAATGCGGACGTTTCTATACGGTGATAGCGTATCTTCCAAAATCGGCAAAAGCCGCTTGTCAATCTCAAACGCGACTACTTTCTTCGCGCGGCGCGCCAGCTGTTCCGTCAACGCTCCGATACCGGGACCGATTTCAATCGCTCCTGTATCGTCCGAAAGCTCGGCAACATCGACAATTTTCCGCAAAATATTGGTGTCAATCAAAAAATTTTGTCCCAAACTTTTTTTGAAGGAAAACCCGTACTTTTCTAAAATTTCCCGAGTACGCCCCGGTGTGGCAATGTCTTTATTCATCGTTTACTTCCTCCTGCAGCACTTGCTCTAATGCGGCGTAAAACGTTTCTTTAGAGATTTGAAATACTTGCAATCGCTTATAAAGCTGCTTTCCATTCGTATATCCTATTTTTAAAATTTCCCCTAAATGCTGGCGCCGCTTTTTCGCTAATTGCCCGCCGATTAAACCTGCGGCGATAAGTTCGTCAAACGTGATCTCTTCATTCCACTCCACCGCTTCCTCGTACACATTTTTCAACGCTTCGCGTATATCTTCCACAGAGGCGTGCTCCACGCCAATTCCTTTTCCATTTTTCGCAATAGCCGCTTTTCTTGGCAAAAATGCATGTTTGCATCCCGGAACGCGCTCTGTAATCGTTTTTCGAATTTTTTCACCCGGAAAATCGGGATCTGTAAAAATAATCACCCCTCGTTTTTCTTTTGCCAGCTTAATTTGCTCAATCGTTTCTTCGCTGATTGCCGACCCGTTTGTTTCAATCGTATCTGCATCAACGGCGCGCCGAATCGCCACCGTATCATCTTTACCTTCGACAACAATAATTTCTTTGATTTTCATTACTAACACGCAGAAATCGTCCACTCATTCCCCAAGGAATAAGCCTTTTTTCCTATTTCTGCGCTGCCCCCTTTCCGGTAAAATAATTGTTGAAAGGTTTTCACCTCTATTTTCTTTCAAAAATGACTGAAACTTTTTTCGACTTTTTTCGTCTAAATAAGTAGAAAAATCTTTCTTCATTATAACGAAAAAGCAGAGGGTAAAAAACCCTCCGCATTCTTTCCTTTATTGAAGAATTTTCACTTTTACGCGTTTTTTACCCCAACGAAACGCGTCCGATTTTTTCGGGAAAAATACGTCAATTTTATAACCGTTAATACCCCCGCCTGTGTCAGCGGCAATGGCGTATCCGTATCCTTCTACGTACACTTTTGATCCGATCGGTATAATGCTTGGATCAACCGCGATAACTTTCGCAGAAGGATTCGCGCGCAAGTTAATTCCTGTGCTCGTTGTTCCCGAACAGCCTCCGCAATAAGCGGTATAAGCGGTAGCAGTAACATAAAATTCTTTCGCTGCATGCCTTTGACCGCGCGACGCTATTGGAACAGAACGACTTTGCGCATTTGTAGATCGTGTGCCGATTGCAACGATGCGAGTTTTGCTTGCTTTAATCGTTTTTGTTTCTATTAGTTTTCGCGATACTTCTTTTCCGTTTTCAAGCACTACTTCATACTTCTTCAAAGCGCTTCCTTTTTCACCTGGGCTGATAACACGCTGTTCTCCTTTTGGCAATCGTGCGTCTTGGCGGGTGACGACTGCAAAATCAATCGGTTCTTCCACTACATCGGTGACTTTTTGAACTTTAACCACTTTTACCATCATGTTTTCTCTTATTTTTTCTTGCAAAGATGGCTCGACACGATCAAGTTCTCCTAATTTGACATCTTGTTGTTTTAAAAAGTCAGCGACAGTAGTCGAAGTTGCCCATACTTGTTTTTGTTTACCGCCGACATTTAATTGGACTGGAAATGCTTTTTCCACGTTCACTTCCATTCCTTTTTTTATCTTTGCATCTGGCGACGGGACAATTTTGTCGTGCTTTCCAATTTTAATATGTTGCGAGTTTAACAACTCGGCAACGTTTTTTGCAGTCGTCCATATTTCTTGCTTTTTTCCGTCTACTGTCAACGTTACTTTTTTGCTCGCCTGCCAAACAATGTTTAAATCATCTGTAATTGGCGTATCTAGCGATGGATAGACGTAATCTTCTTTTCTTGGCTCAATATTTTGTTCCTGCAATACTTCTTTTACCGTCTTGGCATGTGTGCGAATCTCTTGTTTTTTTCCGTTCGCCGTTAACGTCACATCATCCTTCGCTATTTCATACCCGGCAAATCCCGTTGTCGCTGAAAAAGCTATGAAACTACTAGCGGTAACCGTGAAATTTTTCCTCAATGAATCAGAAATCCTCTTCATATTGGGTAACATCATGCAAAACGCCTCCTTCTTGCGCGAATATTCCCCTCTTTCTCTAAACATGTACGCGTAAACACACTCTATTATGCAGAAAATTCGCTGAAAAAGAAAGGGAGACTTGTCGACACGTTTATCGTCTGTAACGTTCTAAATTTGTCAAACTTTTTTATTCGCTGGCGTTTAGACAAGTCCCCTTACCGATTGACAAATGATTTTAGCGATCGATGCCGAATATTTTTTTCGCATTCTCCGTCGTCGCTTTTGCCACTTCCTCAAAGGAAATGCCTTTTATCTCGGCGATCGCCTCCGCCACGTACTTGACGTAGCTTGGCTCGTTTCGTTTTCCGCGGAAAGGGTGAGGCGTTAAATACGGGCAATCTGTTTCAATCAATAAATGTTCAAGCGGAATTTGCGCCGCCACTTCCTTCGGCTTTTTCGCGTTTTTAAATGTTACTGGACCGCCGAGAGAAATAAAAAAGTTCATATCGATACATTGTTTCGCCACTTCCACACTTCCGCTAAAACAATGCATAATTCCACCGACTTCAGCGGCATTTTCCTCTTTTAAAATCCGCAAAATATCCGCTGTCGCCTCACGATTATGGATAATGATCGGCAGCTTCACTTTTTTCGCCAAAGCGATTTGCCGCCGAAATACGTCATGCTGTATTTCCTTTGGCGACTTATCCCAATAATAATCCAATCCCATTTCTCCTAACGCCACCACTTTTGGATGGGCAGCCAACTCTGCGATCATGTCGAAGTTCTCGTCCGTCATATCGATGGCATCAACGGGATGCCAGCCGACGGAAGCATAAATAAAATCATATTGNTCCGCTAGTTCCACCGCNCGGGCAATCGTAGGACGGTCAAAACCGACGACGACAATATGAGAAACTCCTTCGCCAAGAGCGCGATCAATTACTTCTTGTAAATCATCGTTATATTGGACGGCATTCAAATGCGCATGTGTGTCAAAAAGCATAACGGCAACCCCTTCTGTACCTTGGTGTTAAGTGTAACATAGAAATCCATTACATATATCACAAATTGTTAACATTTCCATTACAAAACGACAACAAAGAGGTGTCGTGTACGATAAACACCACACCTCTTATGTTCGCCATTATTTTATTTTTGTCCCATTTGGAATCGTTTTATCAACGGTAGCGATGGAAAGCGCGCCGTTTTCTTCTCCGGCAAGAATCATGCCTTGAGACAATTCGCCGCGCAATTTCACCGGTTTTAAATTCGTTACGCAAATGACTTTTTTGCCAACGAGTTCTTCTGGTTTATAAAATTGGGCAATTCCTGATACGACTTGACGTTTTTCATAGCCAAGATCTAGCTGGAGCTTCAACAATTTATCCGCGTTTTTCACCGGTTCCGCATGCACGACTTCGGCAACGCGCAAATCGACTTTCGCAAAATCGTCAATCGTGATCTCTTCCGCTTTTGGCGTTTGCGGCTCCGCTGTCTGCTTTTTCGGCGCACCGCCTTGCATATGCGCTTTAATATATTCCACTTCTTTTTCAATGTCTAGCCGTGGAAACAGCGGTTCACCTTTTGTCACTCTTGTTCCTTCTTTGATGAGGCCGAACTCGTACAAGCTGTCCCATTGTTTTAATGATTCATCGACAATGCCAAGCTGCGCGAAAATTTTTTCCGGCGTGCGCGTTAAAAACGGCTGTAACAAAATCGCAACATGGCGAAGCGATTCCGCTAAATGGGTCATTACCGACGCCAACTGTTCTTTTTTGCTTTCCTCTTTCGCGAGTACCCAAGGCTGCGTTTCGTCAATATATTTGTTTGTCCGGTTAATCAGCTGCCATACTGTCGCAAGCGCAACGGAAAATTCCATTTTCTCCATCGCTTCTTCGTATTGTTTTACCGTTTCTTTCGCTGTTTCGACAAGATCATTGTCAAATGCCGTTTTTGCGCCGCGATATGTCGGAATCACGCCGCCGAAATATTTTTCCACCATCGCCACCGTGCGGTGCAACAAGTTTCCTAAATCGTTGGCCAAATCGTAGTTAATGCGTTCGACAAAACCTTCTGGAGTAAACACGCCATCGGAGCCAAACGGGACTTCGCGAAGCAAATAATAGCGCAGCGCGTCCAATCCGTAACGGTCGATTAATGTGACCGGATCGACGACGTTTCCTTTTGATTTCGACATTTTGCCGTCTTTCATTAATAGCCAGCCGTGCGCGAACACTTTTTTCGGCAGCGGCAAATCAAGCGCCATCAACATAATCGGCCAATAAATCGTATGGAAGCGGACAATTTCCTTCCCGACTAAATGAACGTCAGCCGGCCAGTATTTGCGAAATTTCTCGTCATCATCCGTGCCATATCCTAACGCCGTAATATAGTTTGTGAGCGCGTCAATCCATACGTAAATGACGTGTTTCGGATCACCCGGAACTTTAATGCCCCAGTCAAATGTTGTGCGCGAAACTGCTAAATCCTCAAGCCCCGGTTTAATAAAATTGTTAATCATTTCATTTTTGCGNGACTCCGGCTGAATGAATTCCGGATTTTCTTCATAATATTGCAAAAGCCGGTCGACATATTTGCTCATTCTAAAGAAATACGATTCTTCTTTCACCTTCTCTACCGGGCGGCCGCAGTCCGGACAGTTTCCATTAACGAGTTGCCGCTCTGTATAAAATGATTCACACGGCGTACAATACCATCCTTCGTACTCGCCCAAATAAATATCTCCTTGTTCGACAAGACGCGCGAAAATTTTTTCCACTACCTTTTTATGGCGATCTTGCGTTGTACGAATGAAATCATCATAAGAAATATCAAGTTTTTTCCATAATTCTTGGATGCCTGCGACAATTTCATCGACGTATTGTTGCGGAGTTACTCCTTTTTCTTCCGCTTTTCGCTGAATTTTTTGCCCATGTTCGTCTGTGCCCGTCAAATACATGACATCATAACCGCGCAAACGTTTATAACGTGCCATCGCGTCTCCCGCTACGGTCGTATACGCGTGACCAATATGCAAGTTTCCGCTCGGATAATAAATCGGCGTCGTAATATAAAACGTTTTTTTCTCCATCCTCATACCTCCCTATTCTGTTAGAACAAAAGCCCCCGCCCGACGGACGAGAGCGATGTTACTTTTATTTTACATAATTTTTTTCGTTCTACAAAAACATCTATTTCACCAATTGAAAAAAATATACTTTTAAAAGTTATATTCGAAAAAAAGAATGTTTCTAAGTTGACATCCGATATGCTTTTAGGCATACTCTCTTGAACGTTTTAGTTGCGCAAAGATTCCATGCCTACTCGTTCCGTAAAAGCTCCACATAAAACTTTGCATACCATCCATCTATTTTTTGTTAACACCATTTTAGTACTATTATCTTTTTTGAAATAATAATATACAATTTTTTTTAATTTTACATATAAAAGGATTGACGTATAATGGAAACACTGATATGATTAGGGTGTAGGAAATTTGTCGAATATTGACGAATAAATCCTATCAAAATAAAAAACTATTTGATGGAGAGGAGAGCACTGTATGAAATCAACAGGTATCGTCCGCAAAGTTGATGAGTTAGGTCGTGTCGTCATCCCGATCGAATTGCGTCGCACGTTAGACATTGCCGAAAAAGACGCATTGGAAATCTATGTCGACGACGATCGCATCATTTTGAAAAAATATAAACCAAATATGACATGTGTCGTAACCGGCGAAGTTTCTGATGACAATTTCAAATTAGCCGGCGGTAAAATTATTTTAAGCCGCGAAGGCGCAGAAATTTTGTTAAAAGAAATTCAAGAACATCTACAACAATCATCGAATAACGATAACAACAAATAAAGAGTTTCTCTAGTATCAGAGAAACTCTCTTTTTTTATTGGTGATGATATTGCCGATANACTTCCCGCTTCGACATATTTCTGTCTTTCGCCGTTTGTTTAATCGCTTCTTTTGTCGTAAAATTTTTTTCCTGAATATAATATTCCACATGCTCAATCGGTGTTAACGAATGCCACCACGCTTCCGTTTCTTCATCTTCCTGCGTTTCCTTTGCCCCTTCCACAATGACGCAAAATTCCCCGCGAATCTCGTTGATTTTCACCCATTCGACAATCTCGCTAAGATTTCCGCGAATAAACTCTTCAAACCGCTTCGTCAACTCGCGGCATAAAACAACGCGGCGCTCTCCGAATACTTCATGCATCATCATAAGCGTTTCTTGCATGCGATGAGGAGCTTCATAAAAAATCATCGTTTCACGAATTTTTTTCAATGATTCCAACTGTTCCTTTTTTTCCTTTTTCGTCCGTTCAAGAAAACCAAAAAAGTAAAAGTGGTTTGTCGATAGCCCCGACGCAACAAGCGCGGTTAACGCTGCGTTCGCTCCCGGAAGCGGGACAACCGGACACCGCTCTTTGAGGGCGGAAACAATCAGTTCATGGCCCGGATCTGAAATTCCCGGCATTCCCGCGTCGCTGACGAGTGCCACTGATTTTCCCGCTTTTAGTCGCTCAACAATTTGCGGTCCGCTTTTATATTTATTATGCTCATGATAACTAATGATCGGCGTATGAATCTTAAAATGATTTAACAGTTTTTTTGTTTGTCTTGTATCTTCCGCAGCAATCATATCTACTTCTTGCAAAATGCGCACCGCCCGAAACGTCATATCTTCAAGATTGCCAATCGGCGTCGGAACGATATATAGCGTTCCTTTATCATTATCGTCAAAACTTTTTTGTTGCCAAAGCATTCGTCCTTGCTCCTTTACGATGGGATGATTCCATATAACAGCTGCTTCACTTCATCCGTATATTCATTATCGTCATTATATACAATAAGCGGCGGCAAAATTTTCAAATCCGGATTTCCGTCTTTAATGCCTTCAATCAAAATCGTATTTGCCTCTTTTCCAAGTTTCGGATAAACAAACCGCAGCCGTTTTGGCTCTAACCGATGCTCGCGCATTAGCGTAATAATGTCAAGCAGCCTTCCCGGCCGGTGCACAAATGCGGCTTTGCCCCCTTGCTTCAACAACTGGCTGCTCACGCGAATCACATCTTCAAGCGTACAATAAATTTCATGGCGGGCAATCGCAAAATGGACATTTTTGTTCATTTCCTCCTTGCCGATCGTTGGAAAATAGGGAGGATTGCACGTAACGACATCATATTTACTATATCCTAATTGCTTCGGCGCATCTTTAATATCTCCGTGAATAATTTCTATCTGCTTTTCCAAGCCGTTGTACTTTACGCTTCTTTTTGCCATGTCGCAAAGCCGCTCTTGAATTTCTACACCGATAATTTTTCCCTTCGTTCTCATGCTTAATAACAACGGAATAACGCCGTTTCCCGTACATAAATCGACAATCAACCCTTTTTGAATCGGCATATAAGCAAACTTCGCAAGCAAAACCGCATCGAGGGAAAAAGAAAACACCGACGGACTTTGAATAATGCGGATATCTTCATTGAAAAGATAATCAAGCCTCTCATCGTCATACAATTCCACCATCGCACATCCTCCTTATCTCAAAAAAATAACCTCTCCTTATGCGGAAAGGAAAGGCTTACTTTTTATTTAAAAAGGATAAGCAAAATAAACAATCGCCTTCTTTGCGGACGCTTCCATAATGGACATGGCAAATATGGAATCCTTCTTGATAAAGGCGGGCTAAATTATCGTATCCTTCGCCGATATCAATCAATTTTCTTTCATGGCCATGCTTATGATCTTTTTCTTTTCGTTTTTCTCCCGCCAACTCTCCGCTCACTTGTTCGAGCCGGCGGCGCAAATGATCGTTTTCAATTTGCAAATGATGGTTTTCCTCAAGCAATTCCGTTACATATTCCTTTAATTGCACAAGCTGACGATACAAATGGCTAAGTTGTTCCTCCATGCCTGTTACCGACTGAAAAATTTCTTTCTTATCCACGTCAATCCACCCCAATTAATCTGTGGCTTGGACTGGTAAAGTGCCATCTTTCATCAATTCATCAAGCGTATATTCCACGACTCGCCCATATTCCGATAATTCGACTTGCAATACTCGTTCTAAAATATTTAATCCGATCACTTTTCCAAGGCCATGCGGAGTTTTCACATACTCACCTAAATCAGGAAGCTGCTCTTTCGCTGTTTCGTATTCATCATTTTCGTATTTTAAGCAGCACATTAGCCGACCGCAAAGACCGGAAATTTTCGTCGGATTGAGCGATAAATTTTGATCTTTCGCCATTTTAATCGACACTGGTTCAAAATCTCCTAAAAATGTCGAACAGCAAAGCATCCTTC
>JGI1652J44930_10001066_pt1 | contig 10590 bp, 12 predicted proteins | sample NewIslsDNAsample_FD_44930 | JGI IMG/M metagenome (IMG submission 44930)
AAAAAACTGTTGACTTCTGTCAACAGTTTTTTCATATTACCGACTATAGAACTCAACAATTAAGGATTCGTTAATCTCAGATGGAAGTTCGGATCGTTCAGGGTATCGGAGATAAGTTCCAGATAGATTCTCCTCATCAAAGGAGAGATATTCTGGAAGATAATCCCGGTCTTCAAGCGCTTCTTGAACAATCTGCAGTTTTTTACTTTTTTCGCGCAGACTGATCTCATCACCAATTTGAACAAGGTAAGATGGCCGATCCACTTTCTTTCCATTCACTGTAATATGACCATGTACAACTAATTGACGAGCTTGGGGTCGAGTGCGAGCAAATCCCAGCCGATACACGAGGTTATCAAGGCGGGATTCAAGGAGAATCATAAAGTTTACGCCATGGACCCCTTTCATTTTCCCAGCTTTTTTGAAAAGATTGCGGAATTGTTTTTCGTTCAAACCATACATCAGACGAAGTTTTTGCTTTTCCTGTAATTGCAGGCCATACTCACTCAATTTTTTGCGCTGGGTTGGACCATGTTGACCAGGTGGATAAGGTCTTTTCAGTTCTTTGCCCGTTCCTGTGAGTGAGATCCCTAAACGACGACTCAGTTTCCATCTGGGTCCTGTGTAACGTGCCAATCACATTTGCTCCTTTCATCATTTGCATATTCTTAGCAAATGACAGGGTGCTGGCTCACACATCATCACCACCTGACGGATAGCACGAAAGATGGGATGCCAATCAAGAACAAGTTCTTGATTGGGGCGAACCAGTGAGGGTGATCCCTTCACCTATCCTTTGCTAGCTATCCTCAAATACCCTATGGAGGCACTTTGAGTCATACAAAGAAATATTATAGTTTTTTGTGGCAAAAAGTCAACGTGGAGAGGCCTGTATGAAATAAATGGGTAATCCTTTGGTTGAAAACTTCATTTCGTACTCAGTTGGAATGTTGTCAACCGCTAACGGGCTATTGTGTAAATCTTCGCAAGTCGTATGTATATGCCAATCCGTCTCTGTCAGTTCATCCAAACTAAAGTGAAAGTAATCACGGCTATCGGTCTTAAAGATTAATGTACCATCTTTCGAAAGCAACTTTTTATAAATGGTTAAAAAGCGACGATGAGTCAGTCTGCGCTTTGCATGTCGTTTTTTCGGCCAAGGGTCCGTAAAGTGAAGATAGAAACGATCCACTTCACCTGGNTTGAAAAATTGCTCTAAGTATTCGATATCAGCCCAAAAGTAAAGAAGATTTTGAGTTTCCTCAGGTAATCCTTTTTTAATCGCTTGATAGAGAGGTTCGGGGACGCGTTCAATCCCAATCCAATTGATCTCAGGATGGCGATTCGCAGCGGTAGTGATAAATTGGCCTTTCCCCGTACCAAGTTCAACGTACAAAGGTTGGTTGGGCCGAGAGAAAAATGTTCGCCATGTTTGCGTTTCAATTTCTGCCAATTCAAAAACAGCTGGGTGTTCTTGTAATGCTTTTCTTGCTTTGGGGTTTTTTCTTAATCGCATTTCGCTCTCCCTCGACTTCGTTTTTCATTCGATCATAACAAAAAAGTTGCAAAAGGCAAATTGGCCTTTGGTTCACATTGCTAAATCGTAGTAAAGACAGTAAAAAGAACATTTGTTAAAAATATATAAATTTGCATTTAAAGTTTTTTTGAAAGCATGCAAACCAAATGCTAAAATCCATTAAATTTCTGGTTAAATCACGGACAAGGTTCATTAAATTTTCTACAATGCAAAGTGGTAGGAAACATGACCCTAGGAAGGAGAGTAGCATGGCCGTAACAACCTTAGCTGAACGAGGAATCGATTCTGCGAGTGAGCAATCGATTCCACAATTTCAAACTTATCAAAGAACAGCAGAGCAAGTTCTGGAGTTATTANAAAAAGAAAAACGGTTGCTGTGGGAAAAAGTAAAGCTTTACAAAAAAGAAAATAGTCGTGATCGAAAACGTCATCTGTTTGAATTATATGATAAACATTACAAGAAAATCATGCTGGGAGTTGGAGGGATTGCTTTAGCAGCTGTACTTGCATCCGGTGCTTCAGCCTATGTAACCATTACCCACGAACCGCAGCATTTATCGATTCCACAAATGTTTGTGATGTTTTCCAATCCAATCACCAGTTCATTGCTTGCAGGCTCGGGCTTGGTCACGCTACTTGTACGCATGGGTTATTTTATGGATTGTAATGGTAAATTTCAGGAATCCAGACGTGCTCGCGATGCTGTGAAGCAAGCATTGGTTCAAATAGAGGATTATGAGAGAACGGAGCAGCTTCGCAAGCTGAATCAACAATTAGCAGCGCTGCAGCCTGGAAAATTTCGTTTACGAGAGAGATTGAAAATTCATTGGTTAATGGCTAGAATCGCCAATCAAGAGCAACGGATCAAAGAGTATGTTGAGGAAATGGACCGACGTGATCACAGAGTTTTGGAAAAGGAGAGTGGAGATGTTGGTGGAGCTCCATCCTATCGTTTAACGCGTATTGAGTCAAAGAGAATGGCGAAAAGAAAGTTGGATGAATTGGGAATCGGGAAATATGCCAAGTTTTTCATTGATCCGGAGGGAGAGTTGCCGATTGAAAAAAAGACATGGAAGCAAAAGGTAAAGACGATGGGGAATCAAATTCGAGCGAAAGTTTACAATTCGAAGCGTAAGCAGCAAGATCGGCCTTCGGAGCAGCAGCGGCTTCAACAAATTTGCGAGCAAATGCAAAAAGAATTGACAGGTGGTCCAACCTTTGCAGCTCTCTCACAGTTAACGGAGAAAGAAGTCGAAAACACGCGTCGAGAGCTGGAACGCTTAATGGGATAATAAATTGTTTTTTTAGAATATACGTAATATATAGAAATATAATTGATATGGACAATCGTGTTGGATTGTCAACAGGATAGAGGGGAAAAATCAGCATTTCCTCTTTTTTATTTGTTCTTTTTGTATGTAAAGCAAAGATATATGAGGAAATGTTTCGTAAGGTGATAAAATTTCCCCCATTCACATGATTGCGTTCTCAATGGCTTTCCATTATCCTGAATGTAGAAAAGATTATCAACAAGGATATTCTATCCTTGCTTTTTTTAAGTGTAATCGATTACAAAAAAAGGATGCTACATAGGGAGGTTGAAAGATGAAACTCGGTGTTTTTACGGTGCTGTTTAGCAAAATGGAGTTTACAGAGATGTTGGATTATGTAAAGGAATCGGGATTGGATGCAGTGGAGATCGGAACAGGATGTTATCCAGGTGATGCACACTGTAAACCAAAAGAATTGTTGGAAGATGAGAAAAAGCGAAAACAATTCAAAAAGGAGATTGAAGATCGCGGTTTAATCATTAGCGCGCTTAGCTGTCATGGCAACCCCATTTCACCCGATGAAGCGTTTGCGAAAGAGTCACACGAGTTGTTGAAAGACACCATCCGTTTGGCACAACTATTGGAAGTTCCAGTTGTGAATGGATTTTCGGGAGCTCCTGGAGCACATGAAGGTGCGAAAACGCCAACATGGCCGGTTGCTCCATGGCCGCCAGAACATCGCAAGATTTTGGAGTGGCAATGGGAGAATAAAGTGATCCCGTATTGGAAAGAAATGGGAGCTTTTGCCGAAAAACATGGTGTGAAGATTGGTCTTGAGTTGCATGGAGGTTTTGCTGTACATTCACCCGCAACATTATTGCGTTTGCGTGAGGCAGTAGGTGAAGTGATTGGTGCTAATTTGGACCCCAGTCACATGTGGTGGCAAGGAATTGACCCAGTGGCAGCGATTAAGATTTTGGGAAGAGAGAATGCCATCCACCATTTCCACGCCAAAGATACCGCCATTGATCAAGAACATGTCAATATGTATGGACTCACTGATATGCAACCGTTTGAAAATATTTCAACAAGGGCATGGCAATTCCGTACGGTTGGCTTTGGCCATAGTCTAAAAGAATGGGCGGATATCTTGAGTGCACTACGCTTAGTCGGTTATGATTACGTGGTTAGCATTGAACATGAAGACGCTTTATTGTCAATCGAGGAAGGCTTCCAGAAAGCAGTCAATAACCTACAGCAAGTATTGCCACGTGAAAAATTGACCGAAATCTGGTGGGGGGATTGAGGATGACACAAAAGATTAAGGTTGCTGTCATTGGTTGTGGAAGTATTGCCAAGCATCGTCATATTCCCGAATACGCTGAAAATCCTTATGTAGAACTAGTTGCTTTTTGTGATCCCGTCATCGAGCGTGCGGAAGCATATGCAAAGCAATATAACGGAAAAGCTTATCGTGATTATTCAGAGATGTTGCAAAAAGAAGACATTGATGCAGTTAGTATCTGTGCCCCCAATGTGCACCATGGCCCAGCGACGATCGCTGCAGCGAAGGCAAAGGTACATGTATTGTGTGAAAAACCGATGGCCATTTCCCTCGAGGAAGCAACAGAAATGATTCAAGCAGCGGATGAAAACGGTGTAAATTTAATGATTGGTCATAATCAGCGGTTAATGCCTCCCCATGTAAAGGCAAAAGAAATTTTACAGAGTGGATCATTGGGAAATGTCATCACGTTCCGTTCAGCATTTTCCCATGGCGGTCCGGAAACATGGGCAGCTGATGGAGAAGAGAGTTGGTTTTTCCGTAAGGAAGAGGCGTTTATTGGTGCACTAGGAGATTTGGGGGTTCATAAGATTGATCTGGTCATGTGGCTGCTTGAGGAAGGCATTGTTGAAGTTAGTTCAATGATGGGCCGCTTCCAAAAAGAGGGTGATGTGGAAGATAACGCGCTCATCCTGGCTAAAACAGAAAGCGGAAAAATTGGTACATTTACGGTAAGTTGGACACACTCCCCAGGCGAAGATAATAGTACCATCCTATATTGTGAAAATGGCATCTTGAAAATTGGCACCGATATAGAATATCCTGTAATTGTTGAATACAAAAATGGTGATGTAGCGAAATACAAAGTTGGTGGCATTGCAACCAATGAAGAAGGCGGTCAAACCAAGAGTCATGTAATTGATGCGTTCATTGATTCCATTCGTTCCAATGAACGTCCTATTATTACAGGTAATGATGGAAAACAAGCTATAAAGGTTGTATTAGCAGCACTAGAAGCAGCCGAACAAAAGAAAACGATAACGATCTGAGGTAGGAGAAGGTGTGTTAGACAGAATGGGCGAGCCATATTCGATTGGGATCGTTGGTGCGGGAGGGATCTCGGAAGCACATTTACAGGCAATTAAGTTAGAACCAAGAGTATATGTGAAAGCGATTGCTGACATCTCATTGGAAGCTGCACAAAGCCAAGCCGAGAAACACCTTATTCCGCACATTTATTATGATTACCGTGAAATGCTAAAGAATGAATCAATTGATATCGTGATTATTTGTGCTCCCAACTTTCTACATGCCCCAGTCGCAATTGAAGCTTTAAAAGCGGGGAAACATGTGTTAACGGAAAAACCAATGACCATTGATGTCGAATCGGCCCGAGAGATGAAAAGGATTGCAGAACAGAGCGGAAAGATATTAATGGTTGCCCAGAATAATCGATTTCATGCTGAAACCTTATTGTTGAAAAGGTTGATCAAACAAAATAAACTAGGTGAAATCTATCATGTTAAGGCAGCCTGGGTTAGAAGAAATGGAATTCCTGGTTGGGGGAGTTGGTTCACCCAGAAGCATATGTCTGGTGGCGGCTCCCTTATTGATATTGGTGTTCATATGCTTGATTTGGCTTTGTGGTTAATTGGTTTTCCAAAACCTGTAACGATTGTAGGGAGAACATTTGATATCTTTGGCCCAACAAAACAGAAAATTGCGCAATGGGGAAAAGTAGATGACCATGGTCGTTTTAATGTGGAAGATTTTGCATATGCACTGATCGATTTTGATAATGGTTCCTCTTTACTTTTGGAGTCAAGTTGGGCTAGTCATATCAAGGAAGATCAAGCATATGTAAAATTGTATGGCAACAAGGGAGGAGCAGAATTCGACTTACTCAATAAAAAAGCGGTGATGTATAGCGATCAAGGTCAACGGCCAGTAAATACAACACTTAAGCCGCCTGCAGAGGATGATCGCTATAATACATTGAAGAATTTTGTGGACGCAATTGAAGGCATTGATCAACAATTATGTAAACCCGGTGAAAGTGTAATGATCCAGGAAATATTAGCTGCCATTTATCAGTCAGCAGAAACCAGAGAGATGGTCCATTTTTCATAAGAGCCGATGGCTCTTTTTTTTCAACTTGTAAACAGCTTATTCGTTGGGATACTATAAACAAAGTTAGATATTTCTCCTAGTAAGGGGTAGAAATTCTATAATGAGTAAAAAACAGGAACTTCTTAAGGAAGTAGAAAACGAAGTGCAAAGTCTATCGGAGCAGGAATTGGAAAGTTTGGCTCGTGTTATTCAAGCATGGAAGCGTTCAAAAGATGGCACAACAGCATTTGTTGAGCAACTCTTGAATGTGGATTTTCTGGGTTTTGATGAGAAAAGAAATGTATATCGTTATAAAATGCTCATCACGGAAGAACTAAAAAATCGGATTCAAACCCTGCATGGTGGTGTCACAGCGACATATGTTGACATCACCATGGGACATTCCTTATTGACGGAGTTTGGTCCTGATCTCAATATTGTTACGCTTGACTTATCCATCCGATATTTATTACCAGGTTTAAAAGGATGGATTGTATCCGAAATCGAAATAGTAAAAAAAGGGAAGACGATCTTAACATTGGAAGCAAGAATTTTGGATGAACAAGAGAAACTTATTGCTGTAGCAACAGGTACTTTTTTTCGGATGGAGTAGGTGATTTGGGGATGGCGAAGCCATACAAGATTGTTGTAAAGGCCATCATTTTTGATGAACAAGAACGCGTCTTAATTATGCGCAAAGCAAAGGAAGAACGAATGGCCAAAGCGACACATGGTTATGATTTTCCTGGTGGTGGCTTGGAAGTCAATGAACCATTGCTTGAGGGATTAAGTCGCGAAGTTTTTGAAGAAACTGGTTTGCAAATCAATGTAATTGGACCTGCCTATGTGTATGATGAAATTCAGGAGGAAAAACATTTAGTCATTATTAAGTTTGCTTGCAATCAACCCAAAGGAGAATTTATCATTAGCGAAGAACATGATGATTATGAATGGATACCTTTAGATAGATTGCAGCAAAAACAGTATCCTGATTGGATGAAAGAAGAAGTACACATTGCTTATCGTGTTTATCAGCAATTTGCTTAATCAAAATTGAGAAAAAAAGTGGGGATCAGAAATGCGTGACGAACGAGTAAAAAAATTAGCAAAGATACTTGTTGAACACTCGTGTCAGGTCCAAAAAGGAGAACATGTATTGATTGAACTTTTTGGCGATGATCGTGGTTTAGCCAGAGAGTTGATCGAGCAGATTTATCAAGTTGGTGCTTATCCACATCTGCAACTCAATGATCAGCAATTGCTAAGAGCGATGTTATTGGGAACATCCGAAGAGCACCTCAATGCTTGGACCGAATATTCGTTGAAAAAAATGAAAATGATGGATTGTTATATTGGAATTCGGGGTAGCTATAACGACAGTGAGTTGCAGGATGTTCCCAGTGAGAAAATGCAGCAATATATGAAAATCTATAATCATCAAGTGCATAGTGAATGTCGCGTCAAAGAAACCAAGTGGGTGATATTGCGCTATCCAACTCCTTCAATGGCCCAGTCTGCCAATATGAGTACAGAAGCATTTGAGGATTTTTATTTTGATGTTTGCAATGTCGATTATCATCGGATGAGAGCGGCGATGGAGCCGTTGGTCAAGAGAATGAGAGAAACCGATCAGGTTCGCATTGTTGGGCCAGGGACAGATCTTACCTTCTCCATCAAAGACATTCCGGTAATTCCGTGTGCAGGTGAATGCAATATTCCGGATGGTGAAGTGTTTACAGCCCCCGTACGTGATTCGGTCAATGGTGTGGTTACGTTTAATACTCCTTCTCCGTATTCAGGAGAGGTTTTTGAGCAAGTTCGGTTAGAGTTTGTAGATGGGAAAATTACAACTGCTTCTGCCAATAATACGGAACGACTCAATGAAATTTTGGATACCGATGAGGGGGCCCGCTATATTGGCGAGTTTAGTTTGGGGCTAAATCCCAACATTCATCATCCTATGAAAGAGATCCTGTTTGATGAGAAAATTCATGGCAGTTTCCATTTTACACCGGGTCAAGCGTATGAAGAAGCAGATAATGGCAATCGTTCAGCGATTCATTGGGATCTTGTTTGTATCCAGCGTGAAGAATATGGTGGTGGCTCCATCTACTTTGATGGAGAATTGATACGGCATAATGGGCGCTTTGTGGTCGATGATTTACTACCGCTAAATCCGGAGAATCTAGAATAGACTGCAATCGCGAAGAAGCCCTCCTACGGGGATAAATGGCGGTTCTCTTTCAGAAACGTAGAGAGAATGTTATTTTACAAAGTATATTTAAACGTGTTAAACTAAACACAGCGATAAGATGGCGTCGTGTTCGTGTGTATTAACGGTTGATAGGAGGGCTTGTGTTAATCATGCAGCCACAAACCGATTTACAACTAAAAACAAGTACGCTGCTAAGAGAAGAGGCCGAAAAAATCGAACGCTTAATTGCAGTCCAGCTTGATAATCTCACATTGCCCAAATGCCCTTTATACGAAGAAGTACTTGATACACAGATGTTTGGTCTCTCCAGACAAATTGATTTTGCTGTGCAATTGGGACTCATTCAAAGAGAAGAAGGTCAAGAAATCTTAAATAGATTGGAACGCAAGTTAGCCGACTTATATTCACGTGCAGTCACTTCATCAGTTGGCAAGTGAGCCAGTTGATGAATTCATATAGCTACCCCTGCACAATTTTTTGTTGTGTAGGGGTAGTTGTTTTTTTATTTTTCCTCGTTAGGCTCTTGCAGGAAAACGAATTTGGGAAGGCGAAATAATCCTGTGATATCCCATTTTTTAGGAAGGAGGTTAAAATGTACCAGTATGAAAAATACAGCGATTTTTATTGATTTGGAAAATGTTTATTATGGATTAAAAAAATATCATATGGATCCGGATCATCCTGAAGCAAATCATAATTTGTTTTTGCGGCTGCAAGAACATTACGGAAAAGAATCCATTCGTATGATTGAGGCTTATGCCGACTTTGAGCAAATTGATGTTTCGATGATGAGTTTACAAAAGAAACGGGTGCATGTGCATCAGGTCTATGGAAATGGAAGAGATGGACGTGATCGGAAAAATGCGGCGGATATTCAACTTTGTCTGGATGCGATGGAAACCTTATATCAAAAGCCGGGCATCCAGAAGTTTGTGATTGTCAGTGCCGATCAAGATATGATCCCATTGCTAGATCGTCTATGGGTAACTGGTAAACAGGTTGATCTATTTTGCTTATTTGATGAAAGTCTTTCAAAATCGGCCCGTATGCATAAGTTTTGTGACCAGGCTTATGATCTGTTTGATTTTCTCAATATCAATCAGTTTCAGAATCTAACACAAATCGAACGCAAGGTGCATGATGCTGTGATTCAAATATATGAATGGTATCGAGATCCAAATAATAAAGGCAAAAGTTATGGTAGCACATGGATCAAAAACGATTTTATTCGCAAATTTCATATGGGTGAAGTGGAAGCAAACCAACTATTTACACGAATGTTAAAAGAGAAATATTTGATTCCGTACGAGATCGAAATTGACTATAAGACATATTATGGGTATAAAGTAAATCTAAATCATCCACAGGTACAAATGATGATCAAAATTGCTGGCTATAAAGTTAGTTGATGAATACAACGCTTTTATATTAAAATATAATAGACATCTCCTTTTGACAGGTTAATTCAAAATGGGATGGAATGACTACTACGTGTCGCTGTCAGAAAGAGGGGAATTACCTTGACTGAAGGAAGTTTAGGAACTGTTCGAATTGCAGATGATGTTGTTGCAGTGATTGCGGGTTTGACAGCCGGAAAAGTAAAAGGTATTGCAAGTATGTCAGCAGGGATCACAGAAGGCTGGGCCAAACGAGTCAGTGGAAAAAATCTTACCAAAGGTGTAGATGTTGAAGTTGGTCAAGTGGAAACGGCGATTGATTTACGCGTTATTGTGGAATATGGTGTAAAAATTAACGAAGTTTGTCAAGAGTTGCAACGAGAAGTAAAAGAGGCCGTTGAAAATATGACAGGCTTGAATGTTGTGGAAGTCAATGTCAAAGTTGAAGGTGTTGATGTAAGGGAACAACTCTCCAAAGATCAACCAAAAGAAGAAAAGAGAGTCAAATAGAGAAAGAGAGGGATGAACTTATAAGATCTCCCTCTCCTTCTCATTTATTGTGATAAAGCATTTTCAAGCTCGGTTATCTTTTGTTGAATTTCCTCTTCAATCTCTTTTGGAACTTCAGCCTCATTATCCAGTCCGTGTGGAAAGAAATGGCGGGCAAAAATGGGGTTGTCAAGCTGGACCAATGCCTTTGGATGTTCTAGTTGTTTTTCGTTGATCACCTTTCCCGGGATGCGGAGATAATAATCGATGCCATCATTTGTATATTT
>JGI1652J44930_10001067_pt1 | contig 10579 bp, 7 predicted proteins | sample NewIslsDNAsample_FD_44930 | JGI IMG/M metagenome (IMG submission 44930)
CAGATCGGGACGCCGGAGGAGATCCTGAACCAGCCGGCGAACGATTACATCGAGGAATTTGTCAAGGATATCGACCGGTCCAGGGTGGTGCAGGCCAAACACGTGATGGTCCGGACCACCGCGACGGTTTCCATGAAGGACGGGATCCAGGTGGCGGTCAAGGAGATGAAATCCAACGGCATCTCCAGCGTGTTTGTCGTGGACGGAGACCGGAAGCTGCAAGGGATCGTCACGATCGATGACGCGATCCAGGCCCGGAAAGAGAACAAGAATCTGCCGGAGATCCTCCGGAAGGACTACCATACCGCCGACCCCGAAGAGACCATTCAGGAGCTGATCCCCAAGGCCACCGAGTCCCGCTTTCCCATCGCCGTGGTGGACGGATCCGGGAAGCTCTTGGGCATCATCCTTCGGGTTTCGGTCCTGGCCGGGTTGATGTCCGAAGCTGGCGGCAATGGGGAGGAAAGGAGTGCAGCCGATTGATTCGGGATGCCTGGGCTTCGAGGGGCGGAGTCCGGCTCCATTACCTGGACAGCGGGGAACGGGAAGAGGTCGACCGGATTCCCCTGATGTACATTCCCGGCGCTCTGGAGAGCGCCGAGAACTTTCGGTCCGAGATGGAAAAGCTGGCCCCCCGTCGCACCTTGGCCATCTCCTGGCGGGGGGCGGGCAAAAGCGACGCGCCGGAGGCGGGTTATTCCCTGGAGGATCAGGTGGAGGATGCCGAAGCGGTGATGGAAGAGGCATTAGAAGGGCGATTCTGCCTGATNGCCTACTCGATGGGGGTCCCCCGGGCCATCGAGCTGGCGGCCCGCCATCCCCGCCGGGTGGCCGGTTTGATCCTGATCGATTATCCGGCGCGGTATCCGGCCATTCCCGAAACCTGGGTGGAGCGGATGCTCTCGTCTCCCCGGAAGATCCCGGAACGGGTGGTGAGGGCAATGCAGCGGGAATCCCGGGAGGTGTTTCTCTGGGACCGCCTGCGGGAGATCCGCTGTCCGGCGCTCGTCCTTCGCGGCGGAGGCGAGGGATCGTTATTGAAAGAAGCGGATGCCGCGCTCTTTCGGGAAAGGCTGCCCCGGGTGGAAATCGCCGTCATGCCGGAAGCGGGGCACGACGTGTGGAATCCGGACTATGGACGGTTTTTCCGGGCGGTGGTTTCCTTCCTCGAGGAGCGGGATCGGGAAGAAGGGGAATCATCGGGCGCGTTGAAGGAGAAAGGTTGACTCAACTCCGGGCATGTGACGCAGGATCGATTCATGCGGGAGTGCGGGATCGAAACATGATCTATCGAAGGCGGATTTGCCGAGTGAACCTGCTGAACGGTTCACTCGTTTTTATGGAGCGCGCCTGACAGGGAGAACGAAGAGCGGAAATCACGGCGCAATTTGAGGATATGGATCACTGCTGTGAAGCTCAACAAAAGGTGATGACGGATCCCCTGCGCCGGTTGGCGCAGGAAAAAAGCAGGTGAGATTAACCGTTTATCCTGGATGTATAGGGAGATTTTTCACACGGAGGGTCAAGCGGTTCACAATGATCTGCATACCCGGTGAAGGTCGGCGCGTAACCCGGATCGCATCTGCAGCCGAAGCGGCGGGAGACATTGTCGAGTGCCGGAGGGGGCGCACATTTTTTGACGTTTTGAGGCGATGTCAAAAGCGGAGCCGTTCCAATTCGTCCATGGTCAATCCTTTTGCACACGGACAGGTGTCGTGCTTCCCGAAAGTCTGACAAACGGACCCGAAACGATCTGCCGAGTCCCGGTGGAGTCGAAATTCTCCGCATTGTATGGCCAATCGCCGGTTTGTTTGATACTTTATTCATTGTGGAAGAATCGAAGGATCAAAAGTCGCATCCATGTGCGGAGAGCTGCAGCAACACTTTTCGGTGGAGGAGAAAGAACGTACATGTGGGGTCTTTTCGTCTCGATTTTCTTGGCGCTTTACGGGTTGATGAGCTACTACATCTGGCGCAGGGGATGGCAGTCTCTCGGCAAACCGGATTCCCGCTTCCTCCGGGTCCTGTTCGGTGCCGTTTTCGCCTTGCTGGTGCTGCCGTTTCCTGTAGCGGAGCTGACGGAACATCTTTTGCCCCGCTTTATCGCTTCCTGGATGGCCATGTGGGGCGGGTATTCCATGATCATGGTCCTGTACGCCTTTTTGATTCTTCTCCTGATCGACTGCATCCGGCTGTTGAATCGGTGGCTCAGGTTTATTCCGGATCGGGTGAGGGAACACCCAAAAACCCCTCTCGTCCTGGGGGGCGTCGTGGTAATCCTCATATTGGGCGCCGTCATCTACGGAGGGTGGAATGCCCGGAATCCGGTCGTCAACGAGTACGAGGTGACGGTGAACAAAAAGGCCGGATCCATGAAGGAGCTCCATATCGCCATGGTTTCGGACATTCATTTCGGTCCGGTGATCGATGCCGGCCGGATGGAGCCCCTGCTTGAAATGCTGGGGGAGCTGAAACCGGACCTCGTCCTGCTGGCCGGAGACATCACCGACGGTCGTCTCCCTCCGGGAGCGGCCAGGGAGCTGGTGTCGGTNCTGGGGAAAATCGAAGCCCCACTGGGAGTTTTTGCAGTACCCGGAAACCACGACCGGGATCTCCGGGATGATGAAGGCGAATTGATGCGGTCTCTGGAGGCGGAGGGGATCCAGGTATTGAAAGACCGCTCCGTATCCATCGGCGATGATCTGTACCTGATCGGCCGGAACGATCCCCGCCTTCATGGGGGGCCGGAACGGGTCAAGCTGAAAGAGTTGATGAAGGGAATCGATACCCGGAAGCCCCTCCTTCTGCTGGACCACCAGCCCATCGATCTGGGGGAGGCCCAAGCCGCCGGCATCGATCTTCAATTGTCCGGCCACACCCACCGGGGGCAGATTTTTCCTGCAAATCTGATCACCGACCGCATCTATGAAGAGGATTGGGGATTGCTGAAGAAGGGAGCCTACCACCTCATCGTATCCTGCGGGTACGGCACCTGGGGTCCGCCCCTTCGGATCGGCAATCGCCCGGAAGTGGTCAGCGTCAAAATGACCTTTCAACCATAAGCAACCCAAATGGGGGCCGAGAACGATTCGGCCCCCTTCGCATGTGTTGACGCCCCGGTTTCGCACCTCATCGCCGGCGCATCGGCATGCATTTCCTGGGAATGCTGTGTTATGGGAACGGAAAGCGGAAAACGGCGTGGAGCCTGCGGAAAAGGGCGGGCGTTAAATCTTACTTGACGGATAGGATTTATTAGTTTATATCTAATAGAGAAGTTGAATACGGATGGGAGGATGAATGTTGAATTCCCTTTTTATAATTTTAAATATTGTTTTGTTTCTTCTGATCATTTGCGGGCTGTATTTTATGCAACGGAAACACCTTTCCTTTTCCAAACGCGTTTTCACCGCCCTCGGCATAGGGATTGTGTTTGGATTCGTCCTGCAGTTTGCTTATGCATCGGATCGGGATACCTTGTCAGCCTCGATCGATTGGTTTGACATCGTCGGTAGCGGTTATGTGAAACTGTTGCAGATGATCGTCATCCCCCTGATTTTCATTTCCATTTTGGTGACCTTTACGAAACTGAAACTGTCCAGCAACACCGGCAAGATCGCCGGGCTGATCATCGGCATTCTGATCGGCACGACGGCGATTGCCGCTACCATCGGCATTGTGACGGCCCTGGGCTTTGATCTGAAGGCGGTTCAGATCGAACAGGGCGATGCGGAACTTTCGCGGGCGAACGAGATCGAAGGCAAATTTGATGAGATTAAGGATCAATCCTTCCCCCAGAAAATCCTTGAGCTCCTTCCGGCCAATCCCTTCTTGGATTTCACCGGTGCGCGGCCCACGTCAACGATCGCCGTCGTCATCTTTGCCGCCATTCTCGGGATCGCCTACTTGGGGGTCAAGAGGAAAAATCCGGAGCAGGCCGATCTGTTTGCAAAAATCGCTGAAGCGTTCCATGCGGTCGTCATGCGAATGGTGACGCTCGTTTTGCGCCTCACTCCCTACGGGGTTTTCGCCATGATGACGAAGGCGGTGGCGACGACCGATGTGGATTCGGTCCTGAAATTGGGCAAGTTCGTCATCGCCTCTTACGTGGCCCTTCTCGCGATGTTTGCCGTGCACCTGGTCTTGCTTGCGATATCCGGGTTGAATCCGCTCATTTATGTGAAAAAGGCCTTGCCCACCCTTTCCTTTGCGTTTACATCGCGCTCCAGCGCGGGAACCCTGCCGCTGAACATCCAAACCCAGACGAATCAGCTGGGCGTGTCCGAGGGAATCGCGAACCTGTCCGGTTCCTTCGGGGTTTCGATCGGACAGAACGGATGCGCCGGAATCTACCCGGCGATGCTCGCAGTCATGATCGCGCCCACGGTCGGTGTCAATCCGCTGGACCCCGTCTTTATTTTCACTCTGATTTTGACGGTGGCCATCAGCTCGCTGGGGGTGGCGGGGGTCGGAGGAGGAGCCACCTTTGCCGCCATTCTGGTGCTTTCGGCGATGAACCTGCCGATCGGTTTGGCCGGCTTGTTGATTTCGATCGAGCCCCTGATCGATATGGGGCGCACGGCCGTCAATGTGAGCGGAAGCATGACGGCGGGTGTGCTTACCAGCCGGATCACCAAAGAACTGGATGCGGATGTGTACAAGGCGAAACTGGAAGCAGGCTACTGATCGCAAATCGGGAGAGAAGTCTTGCGAGGTGTTCTCAAGCGATTGGCAAAGTATCCGGAGGGACCGATTTTCGCCCAGCGCTCCCTGCTGCATGGAGCCGGAGCGGAACATCGCGTCCCTCCCTTTTTTGCGCTGCGAAACCAACCCCGACAGATGCCGAAGGGTGCTCCGTTTCGTTTCGGCCGCATGACTAAGGCGTTCAGCGGAACACCCATCTTTTTTATAGGGCTTTTGACGCGGAGTCTTTCACCTTCCGGCGAGGTGCCCTTTTTCTTTTGCGCCGCAGGAAAATGCATCTCCCCCATACAGGGAGAGGCCGGGGCTTTTTCCGAACCGGTCGTGCACACCGCCCTTTGTTCCATTTTAATCATGTCAAAATCCATGGTGACAAATTGCCATCAATATCTCATTGAGGCGTTTGATGGAAGCGCTATAAAATGAAAACAAACCAAAAAAACCGACGTTTCCATGTGTGCCCTGCGCGGGTTCGATGAAATCATATTTTAATCATGTCAACAACCCCTTGGGCGTCGGGGTGCGCATCGAGCAAAGGAGGGATTTTGCCGTGAACGGAGCGACGCGGCCGTTGCCGGAAGCGCAGGCGGAGAAGACGGCGTCGTGGAGGGCGAAGGTGCAGCGGTTCGGCGGTTATCTGAGCGGGATGATCATGCCCAATATCGGGGCGTTCATCGCCTGGGGCTTGATCACCGCCCTGTTCATTCCCACCGGCTGGCTGCCGAACGAGCATTTGGCCAAGCTGGTGTCGCCGATGATCACCTATCTGCTGCCGCTGCTCATCGGCTTCACCGGCGGACGGATGGTATACGACGTTCGGGGGGGCGTGGTCGGAGCTACCGCTACGATGGGGGTTGTCGTGGGTACGGATATCCCCATGTTCCTGGGCGCGATGATCATGGGTCCCCTCGGCGGCTGGTCGATCAAAATGTTTGACCGATGGATCGAGGGCAAGGTGCGCTCAGGCTTTGAGATGCTCATCAACAATTTTTCGGCGGGAATCATCGCCGCGATCTTGACCTTGCTCGCCTATCAGGCGATCGGACCCGTCGTGCTGGCGCTGAACCGGGTGCTGGCCGCCGGCGTGGAAGCCATCATCGCCGCCGGGCTGTTGCCCTTGGCCAACATATTTATCGAGCCGGGGAAGGTTCTCTTTTTGAACAACGCGATCAACCACGGGATTTTGAGCCCCCTGGGCATGAAGCAGGCGGCCGAAACGGGAAAATCGATTCTCTTTTTGCTGGAGACCAATCCGGGTCCCGGCCTTGGCATTCTGCTCGCGTACTGGCTCTTCGGGAAGGGGATATCGAAGCAGTCAGCCCCCGGGGCGGCGATTATCCACTTTCTCGGCGGGATTCACGAAATCTATTTCCCCTACATCCTGATGAAGCCCTTGTTGATTCTGGCGGTGATCGNCGGCGGCGTGAGTGCGGTCTTCACCTTTTCCCTGTTCCAAGCCGGGCTGGTGGCGGTGCCTTCTCCCGGTAGCATTTTCGCCCTGATGGCGATGACGCCGAAGGGGAACTATTTGGGGGTGCTGTCGGGAGTTGCCGTCGGGACGCTGGTTTCGTTCCTCGTGGCGCTTCCCATCATCAGGCGGAACAAAGGGGAAGCGGAGGAAGACATGGTGAAAGCGACGGAGAAGATGGAGCAGCTGAAAGGAAAGAAAAGCAAGGCTGCCGAAGCATTGGTGCGGTTGGATCAAAAGGAAGTGGGCAAAATCGTCTTCGCCTGCGATGCGGGAATGGGTTCCAGCGCGATGGGGGCTTCCATCCTGCGCCGCAAGGTGCAGGAGGCGGGGCTGGAGATCGAAGTGACGAACACTTCGATCAGCGAGTTGCCCGCAGACGCCGACATCGTGATCACCCACAAGGACTTGACGGAGCGGGCGAAGGCCAGGTTGCCGGAGGCGACCCATGTCTCTGTGGAAAACTTCCTGGACGGCTCGAAGTATGACGAGTTGGTGGAGCGCTTGAAACGAAAATAACGCGAATGAGGGAAGGAGGAAAGGAATCGCCGGTTGCCGGAGGTGATCGCATGTACGTCACGGCGAGGGAAAGGCAAATACTGCAGCGCCTGCTCAACGAAGATCAGGCCGTCACCGTCAGGGATCTGGCGGTGGCGGTTCAGGTGAGCGAGCGGACGGTCCATCGGGACTTGAATCACGTGGAGGATATCTTGTCGGCGTTCGATCTCTCGCTGGAAAAGAAAACGGGAATCGGCATCCGGATCCGGGGTGCGCCGGAAAGGAAAAAGCAGCTGGAGCTCTTTCTCCTGAACGAACCGCCGTGTGAGTTTACGCCGCACGAGAGGCAGACGATCCTCCTGTGTTCCCTGTTGGCGCAGGAGGACGCCGTGAAACTGGTCGCGCTGGCGGATGAGTTGAACGTGACGGTGGCGACGGTGAGCCACGATTTGACGAAGGTGGAACAGTGGCTGGCTTCCTTTTCCCTTTCGCTGGTTCGCAAGCGCGGGTACGGCGTAAAGGTCGTCGGACCGGAGGCGGCGAAGCGCCGCGCCATGAGCCGACTGATCATGGAAAATCTGTCGGAGGCGGATCTGCTCGTGCTTCTCCGCGATCAAATCCGGAAGAAATCCGCCGGTCCGGTCCGGACGGTTTCGGAACGTCTGCTGGGATATGTGGGCAAGGACAAACTGGCGGTCGCCGAAAGGGCGGTGGAGGAAATCCGGACCCAATTGCCCTACGCCCTGACGGACAGCGCGTATATCGGTCTCGTCGTACACCTGGCGCTCGCCCTGGAGCGGCTGCAAAAGGGAGAGAAGATCGTGATGGACGCCCCTTCCCTCGCCGCCTTGCAGGATACGCGGGAATACCGGATCGCGGCCAAGATCATCGACAAGTTGCGGAAGGCCCTCGATCTGGAAGTTCCGGAGGCGGAGGTCGGCTATATCGCCATGCATTTGAAGGGGGCGAAACTGAGGGAGGGAATCGGGTGGGAGCTGGAAGAGGAGAATTTTCTTCTGGCTTCCCGGACGAAACGGCTGATCGATTACGTCAGCGAACAAACCCGCGTGGACCTGCACCGGGATCCGTCCTTGTTCCGGGGGCTGATCACCCATCTGCAACCGGCGATTTACCGGATTCAAAAGGGGCTGCGCATCGACAACCCGCTGCTGGAGGATATCCAAAGGGATTACGGCGATTGGTTCGCGTTGATCCGAACGGGTGTGGAAAGGGCTTTTCCGGATATTCCCTTTCCGGAGGCGGAGATCGGGTATCTCGTGCTGCATTTCGCCTCCAGCCTGGAACGGCTGAGCGAGCCGAAGGAGATCCGGGCGTTGATCATCTGCGCGAGCGGAATCGGCACGTCGAAGATGCTGGCGGCCAAAGTCAAAAAAGAGCTTCAGGAAGTTCAGCGGTTGCATCAAGCGTCGGTCTTTGATCTGGAAAAAATCAACCTCGACGATTACGACGTGATCATCTCGACCATTCCCCTGGAGGGATTTGGACGGGAATATATCCTGGTCCATCCGATGTTGACGGAGGATGACGCCCGAAAGATCCGGGAAGCGGTGCGGAAGCGGCGCCCTTCGCCTGTTCCGGATCGCGGGGATTTTCCTCGAATCCAAGACCGGGAACCGGGGGAAAAAGCCGGAGACCATCGCCGGCATGTCCTGCCGTTCCGGCGCGCTTACCGGCTCGCGGAAATCATCGGCACGGTCTTGGAGGGATTTCAGCTGACGGTTCTTGAAAATCCGAAGACGGTCGAGCATGCGCTGAGGTCCGCCTGCGAAGAGCTGCACCGACGGGGAGTCCTCCGCCGTCCGGAGGAGGTNGCCGAAGCGTTGCTTCAACGTCACCGGATGAGGGGGCTCGGCATTCCGGGCTCTTCCCTCGGCCTGTTTCACGCCAGAAGTCCCCGGGTGCAACAACCCTCCTTCACGATCTGGAGCTGGGCGGAACCCCTTTCCATCCGGGCGATGGATGACACCCGGACCGGGATGAACCGGCTGCTGCTCCTTCTGGCGCCGGAAAATCCGTCAAATCCGGTGTTGGAAGTATTGAGTCACATCAGCGCCCTCATCATCGAAGGCGACGAGAGCTTGGCCGTATTTGAATCGCAGGATCAGGAAACGGTGGCTTCGTTCCTTGGCGACCGATTTCAACGGTTTTTAAAAGACCAACTGGACGGATAAGGAGTGGAAAACGATGGAGAAACCGGTCCTTTCCGGGGAAGCGGTACTGCTGAACGCCCGGGTAAGCGACAAGGAGAGCGCGATCCGGCTGGCCGGNCGGCTGCTGGTGGAAAACGGGTTTGTGGAGGAAGCATACATCGACAAGATGTTGGAGCGGGAAACGGTGACCTCCACCTACATCGGCAACCACGTGGCGATCCCCCACGGGACGGAAGAGGGGAAAAGGCTGGTGAAGGCCCCCGGAATTTCGATCGTCCAGATTCCGGAAGGGGTGGATTTCGGCGATGGCCGGGTCGCCAAACTGGTCGTCGGGATCGCCGGCAAGGGCGATGAGCATCTGCAGATTTTATCCAACATCGCTCTGGTTTGTTCCGACCCGGAAAAAGTGGAGAAAATCGTTCAGGCCCAATCGAAGGAAGCACTCCTTTCCTTTTTTGACGAGGTGAATTGACTTGCGGGCGGTACATTTCGGAGCGGGAAACATCGGAAGGGGATTCATCGGTGCCTTGTTGGCCCGGTCCGGGTATGAGGTGTGTTTCATCGATATCGACGAAACCCTGGTGGAAGCGCTGAACGAGCGGCGTTCCTACCGCGTCGTGCGGGTGGGGGCGGCGAGGGAAGAGATGCAGGTTTCAAATGTCCGGGCGATCAACAGCCGGACGGACGAGGAACGCGCCGTGGCGGCGATTGCGGAGGCCGATCTGGTGACGACGGCGGTCGGTGCCAACGTGCTGCCGCTGATCGCCGGGCTCATCGCGGAGGGGCTGCGGCGGCGGATGCGCGAAACGGACCGCCCGCTCAATGTGGTCGCCTGTGAGAACATGATCGGTGCCGGATCGCTTCTCAGGGAACAGGTGTATCGACATGTGACGGAGGCGGAAAAGGAGCGATTCCAGAGAAGTTTCGGGTTTCCCAACGCCGTTGTCGACTGCATCGTTCCCAATCAGGATGGTGAGGACCCGCTGGCCGTCGCCGTCGAGCCCTATCACGAATGGATCGTGGATCAGGCCGGGATCCTGGGGGATCCGCCCGCCGTAAAGGACATGGTGTGCGTCAAGGAGTTGACCCCGTATGTGGAGAGAAAATTATACACCGTCAATACCGGCCATGCCGTTACGGCTTACCTGGGCTACGCCCGGGGGATTTCGACCATCCAAGAGGCGATCGATGAGCCGTCGATCCGGGAAATCGTGCGAAAGGCGCTCGATGAGACGGGGTCGCTGCTGGTCGACAAGCACGGCTTCGATCCCGGGGCCCACGCTGCATACATCGAACAGATTATCGGTCGCTTTCAAAACCCCCACATTTCCGATGACGTGACGCGGGTGGCCCGCTCCCCCATCCGGAAACTCGGCCCGAAGGATCGGCTGGTGGCGCCGGCCCGTCAATTGATCGCACGGGGGAAAAGGCCGGAAAATCTGGCCCTTGGCATTGCCGCCGCCCTCGCGTACGATTTTGATGGGGACGAGGAAGCGGTGAGACTGTCGCAAACCGTGAAGCGGGACGGGATGGACGGAGCCCTTTGCAAGTATGCCGGCCTTTCCCGGGAAGACGAACTGGTGCGACTGGTTCTGGAACAGGCCGATCGGCTGGCGGCCTTGCAAAAAAAATAAGGGCGGGGAAACCCCTGTCCTTTGTGTTGGGCAATCCGCTGCCGGACCGCCGGCCCATGACCGGGATGAGGCGAACACGAAGCAGCCGGCGAGGAACACAACGAGAAGGC
>JGI1652J44930_10001070_pt1 | contig 10562 bp, 9 predicted proteins | sample NewIslsDNAsample_FD_44930 | JGI IMG/M metagenome (IMG submission 44930)
GCCAAAGCCGAAGCCGCCGATGACTCTTGCTCAGCTGCCTGCCGAGTGCCGGGCCGTGCTGACGGCAGATGCGCCGCCGACGGTCGAAGCGGAGGCGCCGATAAAACCGCCTGCGCCCGTCCCTGCGACGCGGTCAAAGCCGGCGCAATAACGGGCATCACATATTGAGCAGTAAAACGACCCCGAGGACGATCAGGCCAATGCCGATCGCCTCGCGGGAGGCAAGGCTTTGCTTGAACATCTGCCGGGAGACGAGCTGCGCGAACAAGATTTCGACCAGTCCCAAGGTCCGAACCTTGGCCGCAGTCTCCAAGGCGAAGGCCAGAAACCACATCTGCGATGCGAACGCGCCCATGAAGCCGGCCGTCATGGACGGCCGCCATGCATGGAAAATCGCGATCAGGTTCTCGCGCTCGAAGATGAAAAGGTAAGCCGAGAGCGTGACTGTCTGAATAATCAGGCTCAGCGCCAGCGTCGTCGAGGCGGCAACAATGAAATTGTCGGCGCCGAGCGCAACGATAGCTCCGCGAAAAGAGACGGCGGAGAACGCGAATGTCGCGCCAGAGGCAATCCCGAGCGCCGCCGAATGCCACGAGAGCGTGGTGGTTCCCAACTGGCGCGGCCAGGACATTATGACAACGCCAATTGTCGCGATGATGATGGCGGTGGCCAGGCCGAACGAAAGCTGATCGCCGAGAAACACGAGACCGAAAACCGCAACGTGAACCGGCTCGGTCTTTGAAAGCGCAATCGTCACCACGAACGAGCGCTCGCGCATTGCGGCGAGCAGCAGCGCAGTCGCGCAAAACTGCGCTATGGCTGCCATGAACGTCCAGGTGAGCATCTCGGAGTTCAGCCGCGGAAACGGCTTACCCGTGGCTAGCAGAGCCAATGCCAGGAAAAGCAATCCAAACGGTAAGCCGAACAGGAAGCGGACGTGCGTGGCGCCGACGGTGCCGACCATGGCCGTCAGCTCCTTCTGCATCGCGTTGCGGAGGGTTTGGCCCCCGGCCGCTACGACAGTGAAAATGGCCCAGAGCCATTCAAACAAGCGTTTTCCCCCGAGTTCACCATGAGCGCCGCGACTTGCCTCGCCGGCGCGGTCAGGGGTCTAGCAGATCGAAAGGGGGCTTGGCGAGATGCCCGAGAGCCATTTTCGTTAACCCTCGAGCACCCAGCGACCATCCGGTCGGCGGCAGGCGGCGCCTTCGACCGTCTTTTCGCGATCGCCCGAGCGGAGCGTCACGACGATGTGACGGCAGACCTCGCCTTTCGCATTCTTGAAGGAGAAGAGGGGCTTGATGATCCCGCTCAACCGACCATGGGCGCGCTGCCAGACGAAATTGGCGCCATCCGGCACTTCGGTCAGACCGACGTGAAGAGCATTGAGGGTTGCAATCTCGTCGAGATCGCTGAGGGCAAACTTCGCGGCAGGATTATTTATGACCGGGCTGGGCAACTTCCGCAGTTCAGGGCATGTGCAAATGCCGGTGCTGCTGTTGTTCCCATTCGGAACAGCTTCGCCAGCGAGTGCGGCGAAAGGTGCGACGAGCGCCAGCGCGCCCGTAGCAATGCGCAAAACTGCGCGGTCAGGGTGACGCATGATGACTCACTCGAACGCGAACTGACTGGACCCGCTTGGACGGGCCGGGTACTCGTACGACGAAGCAAGGATGCCGCAGGTGGGTTAAGAGGACCTCAACGGCTGTCCCATTGCCCATCGAGATCGTGAGCAGTGAGCATGTCAGACGAAATAAAGCCCAATTATTACACGGGGCCGCAGGCCGGAGATTTCACCGCCGCCGAAGAGCCGTTTGCGCTTTTTGACGAGTGGCTGAAGGAAGCCGCGGCGCATGAGCCAAACGATCCCAATGCCATGGCTCTCGCGACGGTCGATCCGGATGGCCTCCCTAACGTGCGCATGGTGCTGCTGAAGGGTGTTGATGGGCCGGAGCGGCCGGACCGGGGGTTCGTGTTTTTCACCAATTATGAAAGCGCCAAGGGCGCGAGCTGCTTGCCTCCAAGAAGGCGGCTTTGTGCTTCCACTGGAAGAGCCTGCGTCGACAAGTGCGCGTGCGGGGGCTGGTGTCGCCTGTTGCGCCGGAGGAGGCGGATGCCTATTTCGCTACACGGCCGCGCGGCAGCCGGATCGGTGCCTGGGCCAGTGCGCAATCCCGGCCGTTGGAGAGCCGGTTTGCGTTGGAGAAGGCGGTAGCCTTCTACACGGCCAAGTATGCTGTCGGAGAGATTCCGCGCCCGCCCTATTGGTCAGGCTTTCGCGTCGTGCCCGTAGAAATGGAATTCTGGCACGATCGGCCCTTCCGCCTACACGATCGGGTGCAGTTTCGCCGAGCCGGGCCGGGAGAACCTTGGTCGAAGGTGCGCCTATATCCCTGACCGGCTCTAAGTGCCGTACTGCTCAACTTTTGCCGCGCCGGGGCAATTTCGGCTATGGTGCGCGGCGATTTAAGTCAGTTTCGCGCCTTATGGATGCTTTAAGCCATGCCTGCCAGCAGTAATGCCGAGCGAAAAACTTTAATTCTCACCGGCGCCTCGCGCGGGATTGGCCACGCCACCGTAAAGCGGTTCGCCTCCGCCGGATGGCGGGTGATTACTTGCTCGCGCCAGCCATTCCCAGAGAATTGCCCGTGGGAGATGGGGCCTGAGGACCATATCCAGGTCGATCTGGCGGATCCTGAGGATACACTGCGCGCCATCGAGGAGATGCGCCAGCGCCTGAAGGATCAGGGCTCGCGGCTGAATGCGCTGGTCAACAATGCCGGAATCAGCCCCAAAGGCCCCGGCGGCTCGCGTCTCGGCACCATTGATACGAAGCTCGAGGATTGGAAGACTGTCTTCCAGGTGAACTTCTTCGCGCCCATCATGCTCGCGCGTGGCCTCATCGAGGAACTGGAGCGGGCCAAGGGCGCGGTCGTGAACGTCACCTCGATCGCTGGCAGCCGGGTGCATCCGTTCGCGGGTGCGGCCTATGCAACTTCCAAGGCGGCGCTCGCGGCGCTGACACGCGAAATGGCCCATGACTTCGGGCCTCGCGGAATTCGCGTCAACGCCATCTCGCCAGGCGAGATTGACACCTCCATCCTGTCGCCGGGTACCGAGAAGATTGTCCAGGAGCAGATCCCGATGCGTCGGCTCGGCGAGCCGGAAGAGGTGGCCAAGGCCATCTATTTCTTGTGCACGGATCAGTCGAGCTACGTGAACGGTGCCGAGCTGCACATCAACGGTGGTCAGCACGTCTGACGTTTGAACGGTGGGGCGAGAGCAGAGCCTTGCCCCACTCTCTCGAAAGAGAGGTCTTTGATCACTCAGCTTTGATACGAGACCGCCTCAGCCCACCGACGTGCAAGAAGAGCGGGAAGGTGACTTTCCGTTCGAGCTGTAATGCTTTTTGCCGAGATCGATGGCGCGTCCGTTTGGCTTGTCGGTCGGAGTACCGTTGGCACTGATGTCGCGGAACCAATCGGCCAGGAAATCGAGCAGCGCCCTCAGTTTCGGCAAAACGTGCTTCGAGCTGGGGTAGACGGCCCAAACGGCCGAGTCGCTTGCAACCTCATAATCCTCCAGCACCCGCACGAGCCGGCCAGTGGCCAAATCCTCCCGGACAAGAAGCTCGGACGTTTGAAGCAGGCCGAGACCGTCAAGCACGGCGTGACGGAGCAACTCGCCGTTGTTGGAACGGAGCCGTCCGCTCACCCGCACCGAGAAGTCTTCCTTGCCCCGGCAGAACGACCATTGCCACTTGTCTCCCAGCACGAGGCAATTGTGCTGAGTAAGGTCCACGGGTGTCTTGGGAGCACCGTGAGCCTCGAGGTAGGCCGGCGCGGCCACAACGATCTGCCGGTCAGGGCAGAGACGTTTGGCAATCAGCACGGAATCCGTCAGCGGACCATTGCGGATTGCAACGTCGTAGCCTTCCTCCTGCAGGTTGACGATCCGGTCCGTCAGATCGACCTGCACGTCAATCTCACGATAGGTGCGCATGAACGCGCTGATGGCGGGCGCAATGTAGAGGCGGCCGAAGCTCGCCGGTGCCGAAACTTTTATTTTGCCTTTGGGGCGGGTGGTGTGGTCGCCAACTGCCGCGCGGGCTTTTTCCAGATCAACCAGAATGCGCTCGATGTAGGAGAGAAAGGTGGCGCCTTCTTCCGTGATGCGGATTGAGCGCGTCGTCCTGTCGAACAGACGCACGCGCAGCTCGCTTTCGAGCGCCTGAATTCGTTTTGAAATGGTTCCGGGAGTTAATCCTAGCTCGGTGCCGACGGATGAGAGATTTTGAACAGCCGCAACACGTGCAAAGATCCGTAGATCCTGTATGTCCATCCCCACCCCTCGGTCACACGGCCAAGTGCTCTCGGTCGATATGACCCGCTTCCCTAGACTTTAGACTGAGATCTAACCGCTCGAATGGTTTTCCCGCAAGCCTCGTCTGATGCTTGCGAACCGTTTCGCGGAAAGGAAAAACCTCCGAAATCGCACGACATCCGCCGAATTGAGGTACGACCGGCAGCGTCAACGTCCGGCCCACCGTTCGCTAAAACCTGCGCAGCAAGCGTTCGAGATATTCGAGTTCAAGCTGCGGTCGCGTCGGCTCGCCCAGGCGCCTGCGCAGCTCCTCCAGGATTTCGCGGGCGCGCTGCATATCGATTTCGTCGGGAACCTTCACAGACGTGCCAAGGTCCGGGCCCTCCGAGCGCTGAGGACGCCCCAAGGGATCGCGCGGAACGTCGCCGGTTGGCCCCATGCCAAAGCGCGATGGCATCTGGCGCAGCATCTGCTCAGCCATCGATTGCGCGCCCTGACGCAGCTGCTCCAGCGCGCGGGATTGTTCGCGCGTGGCTGTTTCGAGGTCCCCCTGCTCGAGGGCGCGCCGCGCATTCTCCATGGATTGCTCGGCGCCATCGAATTGGCTGGGCGGGCGCATACCAAACTGCTGCAAGCCTTCACGGAGCTGACCGAGCCGATCCCTCAGCTCCGCTTGCCGCTGGGTGAGATCGCCGAGGCCGGGCCGCTGGCCTTCTTGTCCCTGCTGGCCCTGTCCCTGTTGGCCGCGCTGCCCACGCTGGCCAAACTGCTGACCCTGACGGCCGCGTTGGCCCTGTTGCCCTTGCTGGCGCTGCTGTTCGCCGAACGTGTCGTCGTAAAGCCGCTGCTGCTTGCCGATGATGTCCCCCATCTGGTCCATCATCTGCATCATCTGCTGACCCTGTTGGCCTTGCTGGCCCATCATCCGGCCTGCCTGCAGGGATTCCATCAGCTCCCGGAGCTGCTCCAACAGCTGCTGGGCCATCTCCCGCGAGCCCTGGCGCGCCATGTTTTCCAGCTGGTCGAGCATGCGCTGCAGATCCTGCGGACGCATGATCTGGTTGGGATTGAAGCCCTCGGGCATCTGCATCGGCTGGGCCTGGCGCGCTAGCTGCTGCAAGAACTCGGCCATGGCCTGCCGAAGTTCTTGCATCAGCCGGGCGATCTCCTCATCGGAGGCGCCTTCCTCAAGCGCCTTCGAGAGCCTTTCCTGGATGTCCCTCAAACGGCGCTCTGCATCCGTAAGCTCGCCTCCGTCCTCGATCCGCAAGGCCACNTGCCAGAGCTGATCGACGACGCTGCGAAGCCCCTCGCGCGAAAGATCCTGTTGCAATCGGTGGTAGGCGGACCGAAGCCCGAGGTAGACATGCATGTCATCAATGAAGCCCTCGGGCTCGTAGGTGAGAGCGTCGATGGCGTTCGCCACTAGCGGCCGGTAGCGCGGATCCTCCACGAGGCGACGGCGCTGCTCGATGACGGCCCGGGCCAGCGGTTTCAGGAACTGGCGCTCGGGCAGGATGATCTCAATGGGCTGGCTCTTGCCCACGTTGCCGGCGTGGTCCTTGGCGACCAGTGTCATGATCACCTTCATGCCGGCATAGGGATGGGCGCCGAGCTGGTGGAAGCTCGATGTCTCGGAGTCCTTCGCGTTCTGCCGCGGCAAACGGAGGTTTAGAACCGGCGGCCGCTCGAGGGGCGGACGCGGCCCCTTCAGCATCTCGGCCCGAGCCCAGCGGGTCCGGGGATCGCCTGATTCCGCGGAGGGTCGGGTGAACCTGGCTTCGGCAGAAGCGACCCCGTAGTCGTCGTCCACCTTGTAGAAGAGCTTCATGCCGCCGCGAATGGTGCGCTCCGGCTCCTTGGTGAGAACGATGCGCGGCGGGTTGTCCGGGATAACATTGAACTTCCAGGTGACAAGTTCACTTCCGCCGCCGAGGAGGCGAACAGAGGCCGACTTCCTGAGCTCCGCGCGGACTTCCGAGATGTCCCCAGCCTGTTTGGGCACGGGTCCCTCGATCACCTCGGTATCGCCCTCGGAATCGTCGATTTCGAGCGAGAGCTGGCCGACGCCACTGGCACGAATGACGAGCAGGCTTTTGTCGGGGACGGAGATCAAACCGTCCGGACTTTGCTGCGAGGAAACCAGCGCGCTGGTGCCACCATCAGCTAGAAGGATCGGAGCCTTGCCTGTGTAGGCGGGTGGAGTAACCCAGGCATCGAGCCGCGCATTGGCCAAATTGACTTCTGGTGCGAACCGGAACGCGGCAAACAGCCGGTCCTTCGCGCTATCGCCCACCAACCCCAACAACAGCACAACGCACAGCATGAGGAGCGCACGCACGGCGAACGGGTCGCGGCGATCCATCCGCGGTTGCGGCGGGCCAACCCTCAGACTGGCGAGCAACCTGGCCAGCCGCGCCCGGTGGGTTTCCCATATGCGCTGGCTGACAGGATTGCCCTCCGCCAAAGTAACGGTGTCTTCGTAGGACGAAGCGGGTCGGTGCGGAATTCCTGATCGAATCTCGATGCGGCGAATGGCCTCGTCCCGGCTCGGCCACGGCACTCGGAGAGCGGCAATCAGGGACGCGAGAAGGGCGAGTCCGAACGCNCCGAGAACAATCTCATGTGCGACTGAGGGAAGCCANAGCCATAGTCCGGCGAAAGANACGAGGACAAACGCCGCAACCACGCCGATGACNAGCCANAGGCGCGGCCAAAGCGCCTCGAAGAACAGGGCCAACCTGCTCAGGCGGACCTTGCGTTCGAATGCGTNGGCTTCTTCCGACGTGTTNTGGCTCTCGCTCACCATGGTCCCAGCCTAGCACGACAACGCATGCGTGCATCGGGAGAAATTTCGGGCGCTGTCCCGAAACCCCGAGGTCCGGCACCCGGTTGCATGGTGCAGGGCAAAAAGCGGCCGTACAAGGGCAGCGCAATCACGCCTCGGTGAGCCAGGGCGGCAGTTTATCGAGGTTGATTAAATCCTCGTAGGTCGGGCGCGGGCGTACGACCGCATATTCTTCGCCGCGAACCAGAACCTCTGGTATCAGCAACCTTGAATTATACGTGGACGACATGACNGCACCATAGGCGCCGGCCGTCATCACTGCGATGAGATCGCCCGACTCGAGCGGCGGCAGGCTGCGACCAAGGGCCAGATAATCGCCCGTCTCGCACACTGGCCCCACAACATCTTGCACGATCGGCTCAAGCTGCAGCTTCGCTTCGTGAACCGGCCAAATGTCGTGATAGGCCTCGTAAAGGGTCGGCCGGATCAAATCGTTCATGGCGGCATCGACAATGGCGAAGGTCTTCGCCGCGCCGCGCTTCGAATAGATAACTCTCGAAACGAGCACGCCCGCGTTGCCCGCGATCATGCGTCCCGGCTCGAGAATGATCTTGAGGCCGAGATCGCCGAGAGCGGCCTTCACCAGCGCGGCATACTCGTCCGGATGTGGTGGAACATCGTTGCTGCCACGATACGGCACCCCAAGCCCACCACCGATGTCGAGATGCTCCAGCTCATAACCTTCGCGCCGCAGGTCGATGACGAGCTCCCGCATCAAACGGAAAGCATCGCGGAAGGGCGCCAGATCGGTGATCTGGCTACCGATGTGCATGTGAATGCCGGCGATCTTGATGCCCGGCAACCGTGCCGCTTGGGCGTAGAGGCGGGGGGCGTCAAGATAGGGAATGCCGAACTTGTTTTCGGACTTGCCCGTCGAAATCTTCGCGTGCGTGCGGGCGTCAACATCGGGGTTGACGCGAATGGCAACCCGCGCAGTCTTGCCTTGTTCGCAGGCGACCTCGCTCAGCGTTTCGAGCTCCGGCTCGCTCTCGACATTGAAGCCAAGCACGCCTTCCTTGACCGCGTAGCTCAGCTCGGCCCGCGTCTTGCCGACGCCTGCGAAAATGATCTTGTTCGCGGGCACGCCCGCAGCGCGGGCCCGGCGCAGCTCACCTTCGGACACTACATCCATGCCGGCGCCAAGCTGAGCCATGGTGCGCAGGACGGCCTGATTCGAGTTCGCCTTGACCGCGAAGCAGATGAGGTGGTCCGTGCCCTGGAAAGCCTCACTTAGCACCCGGTAATGGCGTTGGAGCGTCGCGGTGGAATAGCAGTAGAACGGGGTGCCGACCTCGTTCACAAGCCGTGCTAGGCTAACGCCTTCGGCGTGGAGAACACCGCCGCGATAACTGAAGTGATGCATTGAATTCGTTTGTCCCGCGCGCACAGCCACGGGCCGCCCTTGCGCCCGCCGCTGTCGCTATGAACGCCGGGGCTTGAGCCGTCAAGTGGCAGCCGGTCGCGTTCAGGCGCGGCGCGCGCGCCGGCGGGGACGGCCCCAGTCCCGGATGATGTATCGATGTATAGTTTCCTGGTTGGCGTCGTCTTCGCTGATCACCCAGCCGCGCACGGAAATGCCGGCCTGATGAACGGTGTCGGGATCGCCGGAGACGAGCGGATGCCACCAGGCGAGATCGCCGCCCTCAGCGAGTACGCGATAGGCGCAGGTTTCCGGCAGCCAGCTGAGCGTACGGACTTTTTCCGGGGTTAACGATACGCAGTCAGGAACATGCTTCTGCCGCTCGGNATAATTCGAGCAGCGGCAGGTACCGAGGTCGAGAAGGCGGCAAGCTAAACGAGTTTTATAGATTTCGCCGGTATCTTCGTCCTCGAGCTTGAGCAGGCAGCACCTTGCACAGCCGTCGCACAAAGATTCCCACTCTTCGGTGGTCATCTCTTCGAGGCTCTTTTGTTTCCAAAACGGCTTTCTTACGTTATCCACTCGCCCCTCTCGCATTCGGTTACCGGCCAATGGTAGGATGCGAGCGGTCCTCCATTGGGTAACTCCTGTCAGTCGCGGCGGAACGACAAGGCACTCAGCGTGTACGACTGGTTCTTCAAGCGGCGTGACCGCGGTCAGATTATCAACTGGCTCGGCATCGATGCCTGGATCGACTCCACTCTGGCCGAGACGTGGGAGCGGATCAAGGACGGCTATGACGCGGCGTCCAGCTTCTTTGCCCGTTTTCGGCTGACAGGGTGGAAGCGGCTGCTGAACGAGGCCGTTTCGGAGGCGGTATCGCTTGCGACCGGTGGCCTGGTCGTCGCCTATGGCCTTGCGTTGCCGGCGTTCATGGAAGTCGANGACGGCAAGTGGCTGAAGACCGGTCAGTACAGCGTCAAGTTCCTCGACGTAAACGGGAATGAGATCGGAAAGCGTGGCATCAACCTGGATGATGCCGTGCCGCTTGAGGAAATTCCCGACTACATGATCAAGGCGACGCTAGCCACAGAGGACCGGCGTTTCTACGAGCACTTCGGCGTCGATGTCATCGGTACGCTGCGCGCCCTCGTCGAAAACCTTCGCCGCAACGACGTCGTGCAGGGCGGCTCGACGCTGACTCAGCAGTTGGCGAAGAATCTGTTCCTCTCTTCCGAGCGGTCGATTCAGAGAAAAATCAAGGAAGCTTTCCTCGCGCTTTATCTCGAATCCCGCTTAACCAAGGACGAGATCCTAAAGCTCTATNTGGACCGCTCTTACATGGGTGGTGGCGCATTCGGTGTGGAGGCAGCTGCGCAATTCTACTTCGGCAAGTCCATTCGGGACGTGACTTTGGCTGAAGCCGCGCTGCTCGCCGGTTTGTTCAAGGCACCGACAAGGTATGCCCCGCACGTCGATCTCGCAGCAGCGCGCGCTCGGGCCAACGTCGTCCTGAACAATCTGGTTGAGGCTGGTTATTACACTGCGGGACAGGTTCATCACGCCCGCCTCAATCCGGCACGTATCGTTGAAACGCGTCCAAAGGAGAGCCCGGATTGGTTCCTCGATTATGCTTTCGAGGAAGTTCAGCGCCTCATGGAGGGCAAGGGGCATTTCAATCTGACCGCCCGCACGACGGTCGACCTTAACGTTCAACGCGCCGCCGAAGAAACGCTCGTGACCGCTTTGCGGCAACGCGGCCGGGCCGTTCGTGCGGACGCCGGAGCGATCGTCGTCCTGGAGACCGATGGTGCTGTTCGCGCGCTCGTCGGCGGACCGGACTATGGCGACAGCCAGTTCAACAGGGCGACAAAGGCGCGGCGCCAACCCGGGTCGTCATTCAAGGTCTACGTCTACGCGACCGCGCTGGAGAACGGCTACAAGCCGACAACGATCGTTCGCGATGCGTCGCGTTCTTGCGGCAACTGGCATCCGCGGAATTACAGCGGCGGCCACGGCAGCGGCGCACGC
>JGI1652J44930_10001071_pt1 | contig 10548 bp, 4 predicted proteins | sample NewIslsDNAsample_FD_44930 | JGI IMG/M metagenome (IMG submission 44930)
GGAACAAAATCGTTCGGTTGGAAACCAACGATCGAACAAGCCATTCAATTAACGTCAATGATCCCAACGATTATTGCTTATCGGAAAAGAATTTTTGAGGGAAAAGATATTATTTACCCATCTCAAGAATTAGATCACGTTCCCAATTACTTATATATGTTAAGCGGTAAACTTCCGAATCCAGCACATGTAAATGCATTGAAAACATATATGATATTAACTATGGAACATGGGATGAATGCATCTACATTTTCCGCGAGAGTAACGGCTTCTACAGAGTCCGATTTAGTATCTGCCATTACTTCTGCCATTGGAACGATGAAAGGTCCTTTGCATGGGGGTGCTCCATCAGGCGTCATTAGACTGCTGGATGAAATAGTGAAACGTGGTAATCCTGAAGAGGTAATAAGAGAAAAACTAAAACGAGGAGAACGGTTGATGGGCTTTGGGCACCGTGTTTATAAGACGACTGATCCCCGTTCTATTGCTTTGAAAGAAAACCTATTAGAATTTACTGGTGAGGATGAATGGCTAGATTTAGCCATTCGAGTGGAGGAATTAGGTGTAAAAATTTTAGATGAAGTAAAACCTGGAAGAAAACTTTATACCAATGTAGAATTCTACGCAGCTGCCATTATGAAAGCTATTCAATTAGAAAGTGAACTTTTTACCCCTACTTTCACAGCAAGTCGTATCGTCGGTTGGAGTGCACATGTATTAGAGCAAGCAGAAAATAACGTAATTTTTCGACCACAATCTAAATACATTGGCAGTTTCCATTCAAAAAAATGATCGCCTCGTTCATGGGCGATCATTTAATTGTATTACAGACATTTTTTATTTCATTTCTTTAATCATATAAACTTGTTGAACAGTCGTTTCAAAACCAATATCTTTTAATACTTGATAAGTTAACTTACTTAGGTTAGTAGGTACATTTAAAACTGTTCTCCTTATATCATCAGAAAAATCAAAGTATATACAGGATAATAGAAACTCTATAATTTCTTTGGCATCTTGTCTCAACGGATTTGCTTCACATTGGAAAACACTTGTTGCGATATGCTTATAATCGTCATTAAACACTCTTTTAAAGTAGGCATAACCTATGATTTCACCACATTCATCCAAAGCTATCATTGCTTCACTGTCCCGAGCACTTCTCCAATGTGTTTGCCATGGATTCATTGCTTTATAAAAAGAAATTTCGCCTACTTCTTGAGGAATTGTTTTTGTTACTTCGTATTTTGGCATTTGATGCACCTTCTTGTTGGAAGAACCGTTTAGCGATAACATTTCAAGATGGTCCGTAATTTCATAACCAAATCTCTCGTATAATCTTATCGCAGCCTCATTTTGACTGATAGCTTCTAATGTTGCAATCTCTACACCTTCTTCTATGTAAATCGATAAACTTTTTTCAATTAATAACTTCCCGATACCTTTACTTCGATAATTTTTCGCAACACCCGTCCCACCATTCCATGATACTTTCTGACCATTAATATTCTGTACACCGCTTTTAACAATTCCTATCGGTTCATCACCATCAAAAGCAACGATTGATAAGTCGGGAGATAATCCCTCCATAGCCATTCTTGTAACAAACCGTTCTGGAGTAGTAGTCGCATCAAAAAAATATCCTTCAAATCCTCTATTCCAAGCTAAAACACCTTGCTCAATCGTACATTCGGTTAATCGTTTAATGTAATTATATAAAAAACTCTTTGAATTAGTAATTGTAAATATAAATATTTTTTAAATTTGTAGAAATATTATTTATCGATCATTCCTACCTTACAATCTTACTTTCTTTTCTATCATACCTGATGCCCCGATTAATTTTTCTCAATTCTTAATTTACCAAAAATCCTTTCTTTAATTGTGTAAAAATGTTTCCATTGGAAAAAAATATAATAAATTAAGTTTCAGGAGGAAGAGAAATGAGTACTCATTTTCAAAAAATGCCGCAATACCCAGAACCATATTGGAGAGATATGGATTTACCGAAATTCCCAAAGCTCGATAAAAACTTGGAAGTAGATGTTGTCATCGTAGGTGGAGGAATTACAGGAATCACAACTGCATACCGTCTATTAAATGAAAATTTAAGAATTGCTTTAATTGACGCAGGAGTGATATTAAACGGTACAACTGGTCATACAACAGCGAAAGTTACTGCTCAACACGGTCTTATTTATGATGAATTCATTCAAAACTTTGGAGAAGAAAAAACAAAATTGTATTACGAAGCTAATCGCGAAGCATTGCAATTCGTTAAAGAAATTGTACAAAAACATGGAATTGACTGTGATTTCAGTGAGCAAGATGCCTTTTTGTACAGTACAACAGATGAATATAGAAACCAAATAGAAAATGAATGGGCAGCCTACCAACGACTAGGGATTGAAGGAGATCTAGTAGAATCCATTCCATTTAATATACCGATTGAAAACGCCATTGTTATGAAAAATCAGGCACAATTTCATCCATTAAAATATTTGAAGCATTTGACAGAGTACCTTACAAATAAGGGTGTACTAATTTTTGAAAATACAACTGCGGCTAGTATTGAGGAAGGTGACCGTCCATCGGTTATTACACGAGAAGGAATCCGTATAACAGGAAATTATGTGATTGCTGCTTCTCATTTTCCGTTTATTGATAAAAAAGGGTTATATTTTGCAAGAATGTATGCTGACCGATCTTATGTAATTGCTATTACAACAGACAAAGAATATCCCGGTGGTATGTACTTAAGTGCAGATTCCCCTACCCGCTCGATCCGCTATACACCTATGGATGGAAAAAATCTAATATTAATTGGTGGAGAAAATCATCAAACAGGAACAGGGAAAGATACCCTTCTCCATTATGAAGCGTTAGAAACTTTTGCAGAATCTGTTTTTGGCATAAAAGAATATCTATATCGCTGGTCAGCACAAGATTTAATAACATTGGATAAAATTCCTTATATCGGTCCATTAACGACCAGATCAAGGAATATTTTCGTTGCCACTGGATATAGAAAATGGGGAATGACTTCAAGTCATGTTGCTTCTAAACTTTTAGCAGATTATATTTTGGAACAAGATAATCCATACCAAGAACTATATTCTCCAAGCAGATTTGATATTGACCCATCATTGAAAAAATTGATTTCAATTAATACGAGTGTTGCTAAACATTTATTGAAAGGGAAGCTTGAATATGTCAATAAAGATCCGAATGACTTAAAAAATGATGAAGGTGCTGTTGTGATGATTAGTGGACAGCGTGCTGGTGCATACAGAGATCCTTTAGGAAAACTACATATTGTTGACACTACTTGCTCTCATTTAGGATGTGAGCTTGAGTGGAACCATGGGGATCGAACTTGGGATTGTCCATGTCACGGTTCAAGATTCTCCATTGACGGTGAAGTTATTGAGGGACCTGCACATCATCCACTAAAAAAGTTAGAATAGTTGCTTCCGCGTTCAATCGGAAGCTTTTTTATGTACAAATGAATCTCTCTGAGTTCTTTCCCCTATTAAAACAAATGAAAAATTAGAGTTTTTAAGCAATATATTTTACAAACTATTCCGAACAAGATACGATTTTAATTGTAAACTTATTTTATGGAGGGAAAATAATGTACGATATTGTAATCATTGGTGGAGGTCCTGCTGGAGGAAGTGCTGCTATTTTTGCTAGTAAAGCTGGTAAAAAAACGTTAGTGATTGATAATAACAAAAGTGTAACAAAGCGGGCTTGGTTAGATAATCATTATGGAGTAGATGGAATAAGTGGACCAGACCTTGTAGAAACAGGAAAAAAACAAGCTTTAAAGTTTGGAACCGAATGGGTTGAAGACACAGTTACTGATGTACAATCCAAAAATGATACCCTTTCCATTCAAACCGAAAGTGGTCATACATACGAAGCAAAACATGTCATCCTTGCAACCGGTATGGCAGTTGACTTAGCTGAAAAAATTGGCGTAAATGTCATTCCAGGAACTGAACCTCGAATTAAAAACATTATTGAAGTCGATCAGCAAGGAAAGACGAATAAAGAACGTATTTGGGCAGCAGGAACAGTTGCAGGCGTTTCCATGCATACCATTATCACAGCAGGAGATGGTGCAAAAGTTGCCATCAATATTATTAGCGAGTTAAACGGCGAACGTTATGTAGATCATGACATTTTGAAAGGTTAAGGAAAAAGTGATTGGGAAATCCCAATCACTTTTTTATGTCCTTATAGCATATGAACTATCAATAAATCATTTGTATTCAAACTGCAATTTTGAACAAATACAATAGACATTCCTATATAAATAATTGAAGAAAGATCAGGGACTAATCCCTNATCTTTCACAAAATCATTTTGTAACTATTCTCTTTTTAGTCTCTTTTGAACAAATAGTAATGTTGAAGCTACTAATAACATTACTAACCCGACCACTAATAAATTGTAGTTCGCTGTTGCAGTATTCGGCAGTTTCTTATCTTCTGCCGGGGCAGGGGCATTGCTATGATCTTCACTATCTTCGTCAATATCCTCAAAGACAGCAAATGTACTGAAATGGTTAGTCGGAGCTTTTACCATACCATCTTCAAATTTGCTTCCATCCATCTTCTCCCATTGGTTCTTTTCCTCATTATAGAAGAAAACATGTAAATGGTCTTTATTTTTCACCTTTTTCATATCTACAACAAAGGCTAGGGTAATTGGTTTTTCAAACTTGCTAATGACTTCTCCATCTGCAGTGATGGTAAAGTCATATACTTTACTTACTGCTTTATCATTATCATCTAGACGTTTAAGTTCAATCATAACTTCTTTACCATCAGGTAAATTTTCTAATGGAATGGAAAGCGTAACATGTTGATTTTTGATTTCAAAAGTAACCTCATTTGTTTTTAACATTTGAAGTTGCTCAGCTGTTAATACTACTTTAACTGATTCTTCTTCCCCTAAATCAACGATAAATGTATCCCCTTTATTAACCTTTTCAATATCTTGATTAGGTATAGTCGCTACCCCATTCTTTACTTTAACTTTTGAAATGACTGTTTTTGGTGGTTCCTTGCCATCGTCAGGATCGTCAGGATCACCCGGTTCATCTTTTTTAGCCTCCATGATAATTCTACCTTCTACTTTTGGTGAAATTGGGCTATTCTTTTCAATGTATGACTTTAATACTTCATAGTCTACAATGAACAACTCTTTTATTCGTTTCTCATCTTTTGCTTTTTTGAAAACTTCAAATCCATCTCCACCATCAGCAATGTATGCATTTGTAGCAACGTTGTAATAAGAATTCAAGTCGATTGGTTCATATGTTCCATCTTCATTTTTTACCTCTACGGACCAAACTCGTTGACCTGGCGGCTGATTAATATCATATTTGAACCTTAAACCTGACACTTGCAGGAATCTTCCTTGTGCATTCTCAACTTCTCCAACACTATGTTCTAATGCTTCCCAAATTTCTGCACCAGAAAGTTCAAGTGTAACTAATTGGTTCGCAAAAGGCATGACGGTTAAAACATCCCCTAACGAAATATCACCCGCATCAATTGATGCACGAATTCCACCGCCATTTTGGAGTCCGATTGTTGTTGGTACAAATTCATTTGCTTTTTCAACCATGGCATCAGCAATCATGTTCCCAAGGTTGGTCTCTTTCGTGCGAACATCACTGCGTTCACCATTTAAAAATACTTCTGTAGAACCAATAATCGTATTCTTTAATTCTTCTAATGGACGGGCAAACTCTTCAACCTTTTCCTTAGCCGTTGGATCTTCTTCATAATTCGCTAAATCAAGGAGCTGTCCGTTATATGCGACAACTGTTCCATCTTCATCAAATGAAACTTTTAATAAACCTAAATAATTTAAATATTCATTGGCTTGTACAATTAATGTAGGCTCTTCTTTTTCGATAACAATAGGAGANTCAATCTTTGTATGTGTATGTCCACCGACGATTACATCAATACCATCTACGGAATCAGCTAACTGTAAATCCATATAATCGCCGATGTGTGTTAAAGCGATTATTTTGTTAACTCCTGCTTGTTCAAGTCGTTTAACCGTTTCTTTTGCTTTTTCAATCACATTTTCAAACACAATATCATCACTAGGATTAGCTAAAAATTCAGTGTCCTCAGTTGTTAAACCAAATATCCCCACTTTTTCACCGTCTAATTCTTTTACAATGGCTGGATAAATTTTCCCACCTTCTCCAGGTGAAGCAATCACGTCTTCAAAATATTCATTCAATACTGGATCTTGAGTGACGTTTACGTTTGCACTAACCATTGGAAATTTCATTTCTTTAATAAAGTTTGCTAGAGTTGCAGAATCTTTATCAAATTCGTGATTACCAAATGTCATGGCATCATAACCTAAATCATTCATGAAATAAAGATCCGCTAAACCTAAATATTGATTAAAATATAGTGTTCCAGAAAAAACGTCTCCTGCATCAAGTAGTAACGTATGATCGTATTGATTTCTCACTTCATTTACGGCAGTATATAATCTTGGATATTGCTCTACATGAGCATGACTATCATTGACATGCATGACGGTTAAGTCAAATGTATCATCAACGGTTAAATTTAATTGTGCCAAGACGATGTCATGGTCACTTACTCTATTATGTTCATCCATATAATCAGCATTTACATGAATTATATCTACTTGTGCATCGCTCGCTAATCTATTTGATACTAATATGTGATCGAGAACTTGAGAGTTTCCTTGATAAATATATGTGTATCGATCCTCTTGAGGAACGAAATCTATTAAATTTGTTAAATCCTCACCTTTTAATGTTTGAATTGGTTTTGAAAATTGATAATCATTTAAATCACCTAACACAACAACATTTGCCTTTTCATTTTGTTCATAAATTTTAGAAATAAATTGGTGAACAATTCTTGCTTGTTCGATACGTTTTTCTTCACTTGATAAAGTTGGTGGTTGATTTTTTCCAAATAACGGTTCATCGCCTCTTTTCGAATTAAAGTGGTTCGCGATGACTATCACATCTTCTCCGCGAAAATGGAACTGAGCTGCTAAAGGTTTCCGACTATCTTCGAATGCTTTGTTTGTTGGATCAATTCTTCCTGGATTAAACGTGAGTTTTCCATCGCGATAATCAACCGCATCCGTAGCTTTCCCTTTCACACCTTCAACTAGGCTAACGCGTTCTGTATTATATAGAAAACCTACTCTTATATTTCCACCTGGCACGCCGCCATCTTGATTATTTTCTGGTGCAATGTCTGTCCATCCATAAGTTGGTCCACCTAAATCTTTGATTTTTTGAATAATAGCTTCATAATTTTCGGATGCAGATGTTGTTCCATCATCGGTTTCCCCACTATTATCCATCACTTCTACGAGTCCAATAATATCAGGAGATTTCAAGTTTTCAATGAATGTTTCAGCTAATTTATTTGTTTTACTGACGTTATCAGCATCAAAATTTTCTATATTGTATGAGGCAATTGTCAGTTTATCTTCATCTTTCTCAATGGTAGTTACGTCTTCTTCATACTCACGTTCATTTAGTGGAGGTAGATTACTAGATTTAGTTAAGACTTTATAATTACTAAACGTATAGGTGACAATCCCGGTAACAGTTCCTTCGAATCGGTCACCCGTTTTCGTTACAAAATTACGGTTTTCCGTTAAAATATGAATTCGTTCCGGATTCGCATTCGTTTCCTTTAGTAAAACTCCTCCTGATTCTGTATACTGCTTGCCTTCTACCTTTTCTACGATGACAGGAATTTCACCGTACTTTTGTGGTCCAATGACCATTGGATTTTTTAACCCGACAAGCATTCCTTCTAAACTTTCATAAAAATCAATTCCGTCTTCATTAGGATCAAATGTTTCGAAGCTGTCATTATCTATAATCTCTGTTGGTGGAAAGACATCTTCTCCTATTATTATTGGATCTGGCAATGGTTGATTCTCTGAAATGATTTCTATCTTTCCATTTTGTGCATTAATTTCCGTCATCGATAAATCTGTTTCTAGTTTCTCTGCATATCCATCTAGAACCCATTCTTTAACGATTCCATCTACAGAAACATAATCACCTATTTTTACACCATGATTTGGCTTATATATTAAGATTCCTTCTGATGTTTGATCGTTATTATCTGGGATAGGATTTTGCATATAAAAATTTGCATTATCTACTACAAACGTGACGATTCCTTCGACAGCTTTTACTTCTTGGTCTTTATATGGAGAGATATGGCCTTGACCTTGTATTTGTGAGATCGTTAATCCTTCAATCGGTGTCGGCAATACTTCGTCACTAAATCTAATTTGAGTTGGATTTTTTAAACCTGGAACGGAAAAATAACTTTCTAGTGAGCCAGTAACAAAGACTTCTTTTCCAATAATATCAGGATTTGTTTTTAAGCCAAATTTTGATCGAAAGCTTGATGATAATTGTACAGGTAAGATTTTAGTTGGATCCGTTTCATTGGGGGAATCTGCTATCGCCAAATTATAGTCATTGTCAAAAGGGGCATCAAAGTCGTAATTATTGGTTCCAATCGTATGAGCTACAATATACCCTTTTACAGTAGCTTGACCGGAGTTATTTTCAATAGCTTCTTTTACCGTAATATAATCTTCTGATGCGTAAACAAATTGATGAATAGGGATGACATAACTAATCAGTAATATTAGGACTGTCGCAATCGAAAATATCTTCCTTTTAATCATCTACCAATTCTCCTTTATTAATAATTTTTATTAAATAAAAGAAAACAATTACAATTATCCTACCTCCTTATTCAAAATAGGAAATATTTTCGTAATATTCCCTTCTATAAATAAATTATAAAATTTGAAATTTCCTATTAAATGAATAAAATGTACGATTTTTACTATTGTTTCCATTAATTAATTATGTAGAAAGTCCTATAAATATATAGGAAAAAAGTTTGATATAGAAGGAATAAAAAATAAAGATTTACCAAAAGTGAAAGATTTATTATTAATAGATAAATAATATACTCCTAATTCTATGAATGATGAAACTTATTGCAAAATGACAAATAGGATATTAAAAGACTCTAATTTTTTTTGAATTGCTTTCCGTCCATATTAATATTTGTTTAATATAAGAAAAGTTCTACTATAATATAAAAGTATAAATAAGGAGTAAAGAGCTTTCTTTTGAAAAATTTTCATAAATTTTATTTTTTTATTACAAATAATCGGAAAATATAGTAAAATTAGAATTGTCGCATGGAGTTTACTACATTTCTTCTTCTCACTCATACTACATGACTAATTTCCCATAAAAAATTATTAAATGACCACCTTTTCCATTTTCAATGGAAGTCTTCTCTGCACCGCGACGATTTTACCCAATTACATAAAAATCTCCTAGTGCGTAGGTGATACAATGTTTAAAAGGTATAAAGCAAGAATTACAAGTACTATTTTCTTTATAGTAGTTATGTCTGTTTGGAACATCATTTTTTATGGATATAGTGGCTATACCTACGATCCAACGATTGATTTGCCCTTCTCCTTTGTTACTGCAGCTGCTGTTTGGTGGCTTTCTTCTAAATATGACCGCTCATATTTTCAGTCCAATGAAATTACTCTATGCGATGAAAGTGCTTTTAATCATAGACTATTAGAATCGCCTAATTTTGTTTTTAACATCTTAAACCATGTTGTCTTTAAAACTGATAAGTTCGGTAAAATTACAATGTTAAATAAAGCTTGGGAACAGTTAACAGGCTATTCGGTTGATGATAGCATTGGGAAAAACATCATTTTTTGGATCCATCCTGATGATCGTACTGAAATAGCCAAAATTTTTATACAGGTAACTGAAGCAAAAAAAGATTCTCTTATTTTGGAATATCGTCTACGGAGAGAAACAGGGGAATATGTATGGTTAGAATCAAATGTGAAATTAATGCACGACACCAGTGGTAATATTGTTTCAATGGTTGGTACATTATTTGATATAACAGAAAGAAAACAATCAGAACAACAGCTAAAACTACAAAATGAAATTTTAGCTTTACAATATGAAAGATTAAGTACGGTCGCTAATTTATCGGCATCTATTGCTCATGAAGTTAGAAATCCATTAACATCCATTTCAGGATTTTTACAGTTATTAAAGGAGCAAAATCAATTAAAGAAAGAATATATAGACTTAATTTTTTCAGAAATTGATCGGATTGAACTTGTTTTGAGTGAATTACTAATGTTGTCAAAACCCCAGAAAATTCAATATAAAAGATTTGATATCATTAAGACTTTAGATTACGTTACTACTTTAATTAGTTCTAAAGCAAATATGAATAGTATTAAGCTCACAATCGAATTACCAAATCATCCAATTTGGGTATATGGTGATGAAAATCAAATTAAACAAATCTTTATCAATTTGTTTAAAAACTCAATTGAAGCCATTGAAAATGGAGGGGAAATTTCTGTATCATATCGTAGTTCTGAACACTTTGTTTCTATCTATATAAAAGATAACGGACCTGG
>JGI1652J44930_10001076_pt1 | contig 10524 bp, 20 predicted proteins | sample NewIslsDNAsample_FD_44930 | JGI IMG/M metagenome (IMG submission 44930)
GCTGAACATAACTATGACATGGACGTGAACAAACTGGTTATTACGGAAGCATATGTGGACGAAGGTCCAACGCTGAAACGTTTCCGCCCGCGCGCAATGGGACGTGCAAGCGCGATTAATAAACGCACAAGCCATATCACCATCGTTGTTTCAGAAAAGAAGGAGGGATAATAAGTGGGTCAAAAGGTGAATCCAGTCGGTCTCCGCATCGGCATTATTCGTGACTGGGACTCTAGATGGTACGCTGAAAAAGATTATGCGGACCTTTTACATGAAGATCTAAAAATCCGTGAGTATATTAATAAACGTTTGCAAGATGCTGCGGTATCTCGCATTGAAATCGAACGTGCGGCAAACCGTGTTAATGTTACGATTCATACGGCCAAACCAGGCATGGTCATCGGTAAGGGCGGTTCGGAGGTAGAAGCGCTCCGCAAAGCGTTAACGCAATTAACTGGCAAGCGNGTTCACATTAACATCGTTGAAATCAAAAAACCAGATTTAGATGCGAAACTAGTAGCGGAAAACATTGCTCGCCAATTAGAAAACCGCGTTTCCTTCCGTCGTGCGCAAAAACAAGCAATTCAACGCGCAATGCGCGCAGGTGCAAAAGGGATTAAAACGATGGTATCCGGTCGTCTCGGCGGTGCTGATATCGCTCGTTCGGAACATTACAGCGAAGGAACTGTTCCACTCCATACACTTCGCGCTGACATCGATTACGGAACGGCAGAAGCGGATACAACATACGGAAAAATCGGCGTAAAAGTATGGATTTATCGTGGAGAGGTCCTTCCGACAAAAAAGAAAACTGAGGAAGGAGGAAAATAATTATGTTAATGCCAAAACGCGTAAAATATCGTCGTGAACATCGCGGACGCATGAAAGGTCGCGCAAAAGGCGGCACGGAAGTACATTTCGGTGAATACGGATTGCAAGCGTTGGAATCCGCTTGGATTACCAACCGCCAAATCGAGGCAGCTCGTCGTGCGATGACTCGTTATATGAGACGTGGCGGTAAAGTTTGGATTAAAATTTTCCCTTCTAAACCATATACAGCAAAACCGTTGGAAGTGCGGATGGGTTCCGGTAAAGGTGCTCCTGAAGGTTGGGTAGCGGTTGTTAAGCCAGGTAAAGTAATGTTTGAAGTTGGCGGTGTTTCAGAGGAAGTGGCACGTGAAGCATTGCGTCTTGCTTCTCACAAACTTCCGATTAAATGCAAATTCGTAAAACGCGAAGAAATTGGTGGTGAAGCAAATGAAAGCTAAGGAAATTCGTGAACTTACCACTGCCGAAATTGAACAAAAAATTAAAGCATTAAAAGAAGAGTTATTCAACCTTCGCTTCCAATTGGCAACAGGGCAATTGGAAAACACGGCACGCATTCGCCAAGTGCGTAAAGATATCGCACGCATGAAAACGATCATCCGTGAAAGAGAGATCGCTGCCAATAAATAAACGTTTGAGAGGAGGTTTGCGACATGAGTGAACGCAATCAACGCAAAGTATACGTAGGCCGCGTTGTATCCGACAAAATGGATAAAACGATTACCGTTCTTGTTGAGACATACAAAAAGCATCCGCTTTACGGCAAACGCGTGAAATATTCGAAAAAATATAAAGCGCATGACGAAAATAACATTGCAAAAGTTGGCGACATCGTAAAAATTATGGAAACCCGCCCGCTTTCGGCAACAAAACGTTTCCGCTTAGTGGAAATCGTTGAAAAAGCAGTTATCGTTTAATCATTACAAGGTTTGGTTCGGTGATATAATTCCGAAAGGAGGTTTCGTCGATGATTCAACAAGAATCTCGTTTAAAAGTGGCTGATAACTCAGGTGCACGGGAAGTGCTTGTTATTAAAGTTTTAGGTGGNTCTGGNCGCCGCTATGCAAACATTGGCGACGTTGTCGTTGCAACGGTCAAGGATGCTACACCAGGTGGCGTTGTTAAAAAAGGTCAAGTCGTAAAAGCAGTGGTTGTCCGTACAAAACGCGGTGTTCGCCGTTCTGACGGTTCTTACATCCGCTTTGACGAAAATGCTTGCGTTATCATTCGCGATGACAAAAGCCCGCGCGGTACGCGTATTTTCGGGCCAGTTGCTCGTGAATTGCGCGATAAAGACTTTATGAAAATCATTTCCTTAGCTCCAGAAGTAATTTAACGGACAGGAAAAGCCTTTTAAGGAGGTGCGAACTGCAATGCATGTAAAAAAAGGTGATAAAGTACAAGTAATCTCCGGTAAAGATAAAGGGAAACAAGGCGTTATTCTAGCGGCATTTCCTAAGAAAAACCGCGTGATTGTTGAAGGTGTCAATATCGTNAAAAAACATGCGAAACCATCACAAGCAAACCCGCAAGGCGGTATTATCACAAAAGAGGCACCAATTCACGTATCAAAAGTAATGCCTTTAGATCCAAAAACGGGAACTCCAACCCGCATTGGCTATAAGATTGTTGACGGCAAAAAAGTACGTTATGCAAAAAAATCCGGTGAGATTTTAGATAAATAATCGTGATGTCAGAAAGGAGGTACTCTTATGAACCGCCTGAAAGAGAAATATGTAAAAGAAGTGGTACCTGCTCTTATGAGCAAGTTTAACTACAAATCTATAATGCAAGTCCCAAAAATTGAAAAAATCGTCATTAACATGGGTGTTGGCGATGCAGTACAAAATCCAAAAGCGCTTGACAGCGCAGTGGAAGAATTAACATTAATCGCTGGNCAAAGACCGGTTGTGACTCGCGCGAAAAAATCGATCGCTGGNTTCCGTCTTCGTGCAGGAATGCCGATCGGTGCGAAAGTAACATTGCGCGGAGAACGTATGTATGAATTTTTAGATAAACTGATTTCCGTATCGCTTCCACGCGTCCGTGACTTCCGAGGTGTATCGAAAAAATCGTTTGATGGTCGCGGCAACTACACGCTAGGAATTAAAGAACAATTAATTTTCCCTGAGATCGACTATGATAAAGTCAATAAAGTGCGCGGCATGGATATCGTCATTGTTACGACAGCCAACACGGACGAAGAAGCNCGTGAACTTTTAACATTGCTCGGCATGCCATTCCAAAAATAATGAATCCCATCCGTAAAGCAAGGGAGGCGAAATCGTGGCTAAAAAATCAATGATTGCGAAACAAAAACGTACGCCAAAGTTTAAAGTAAGAGCGTATACCCGTTGCGAACGCTGCGGCCGTCCGCACTCGGTTTATCGCAAATTTAAACTTTGCCGTATTTGTTTCCGTGAACTAGCATATAAAGGTCAACTTCCAGGCATTAAAAAAGCAAGCTGGTAATAAACCCACGAATTGGGAAGGAGGTAAAACATAATGGTGATGACAGATCCAATTGCAGATATGCTTACTCGCATTCGTAATGCGAACATGGTACGTCATGAGAAGCTTGAAGTACCGGCTTCGAAAATGAAACGCGAAATCGCGGAAATTTTAAAACGCGAAGGTTTTATTCGTGATTACGAATACATTGAAGACAACAAACAAGGCATTCTTCGTATTTTCTTAAAATACGGTCCAAATAATGAACGTGTAATCACTGGCTTAAAACGCATTAGCAAACCAGGTTTGCGCGTTTATGTTAAAGCGCATGAAGTGCCTCGTGTATTGAACGGATTAGGAATTGCAATTCTTTCTACATCGCAAGGCATTTTAACGGATAAAGAAGCGCGTCAAAAAGGAACTGGCGGCGAAGTAATCGCATACGTATGGTAATTCATTTTGTTAAGAATGGAGGTGTTTGTACATGTCACGTGTCGGTAAAAAGCCAATTGAAATTCCTTCTGGTGTAACAGTAACGGTAAACGGCAATACCGTTACAGTGAAAGGGCCAAAAGGAGAATTAACTCGCACTTTTCATCCAGATATGACTATCAAAGTAGAAGATAATATGATCACAGTTACTCGTCCGAGCGATGAGAAATTTCATCGTGCGCTTCATGGTACGACTCGCAGCTTGCTTGCAAACATGGTGGAAGGCGTATCGAAAGGATACGAAAAAGCNCTTGAGCTCGTTGGTGTCGGATATCGTGCGGCTAAACAAGGTAAAAAACTTGTCCTTAGCGTCGGTTTTTCTCATCCGGTAGAAATTGAACCGGAAGAAGGATTAGAAATTGAAGTTCCTTCGCAAACGAAAATCGTTGTAAAAGGTGCGGATAAACAACGTGTTGGCGAGCTTGCCGCGAACATTCGCGCGGTGCGTCCACCTGAGCCGTATAAAGGTAAAGGCATTCGCTACGAAGGTGAAGTTGTACGTCTTAAAGAAGGGAAAACTGGTAAATAACGCGGCTTAGCGAAATGAAAGGAGTGACATAAATGATCACGAAAATTGATAGAAACGCAGTTCGTAAAAGAAGACACNCACGCGTTCGTAAAAAAATATTTGGAACTGCCGANCGTCCACGCTTAAATGTGTTCCGTTCTAACAAACACATTTATGCGCAAATTATTGATGATATGAAAGCTGTGACACTTGTCAGTGCTTCGACACTAGATAAAGAATTTGACTTGGAATCGACTGGAAATATTGAAGCAGCTAAAAAAGTCGGTGAGTTAGTAGCAAAACGGGCATTGGAAAAAGGCATTAAAAAAGTGGTGTTTGACCGCGGCGGATACTTATACCATGGACGGGTAAAAGCACTTGCCGATGCCGCTCGTGAAGCTGGCTTAGAATTTTAATCATAAAGGAGGGACAAAGATGCGTCGTATCGATCCAAATAAACTTGAACTTGAAGAGCGCGTAGTAGCGGTGAACCGTGTTGCAAAAGTAGTAAAAGGTGGACGTCGTTTACGCTTTTCCGCATTAGTCGTTGTCGGCGATAAAAACGGTCATGTTGGTTTTGGTACAGGTAAAGCACAAGAAGTTCCGGATGCGATTCGCAAAGCGATTGAAGATGCAAAGAAAAATTTAATTGAAGTACCGATCGTTGGCACAACGATTCCTCACGAAGTGATCGGCCATTTTGGCGCCGGAAAAATCATTTTAAAACCTGCATCCGAAGGTACAGGGGTTATCGCTGGTGGTCCGGCACGTGCTGTATTGGAGTTAGCAGGTATCAGCGATATTCTTTCCAAATCGATCGGTTCAAACACGCCAGTGAACATGGTGCGCGCTACCGTGGATGGATTAAAACAATTAAAACGTGCTGAAGATGTAGCGAGATTGCGCGGCAAAACAGTTGAGGAACTGTTAGGATAAGGAGGGAAATATAGTGGCAAAAAAATTAGCGATTACCCTCACTCGCAGCGTTATCGGTCGTCCGGAAGATCAACGGATTACCGTTAAAACGTTAGGTTTACGGAAAATGCATCAAACTGTCATTCATAACGATAATCCTGCGATCCGCGGGATGATTAACAAAGTTGCACACCTTGTCAAAGTAAAAGAAATTGAAGAATAATGATCATAAGGAGGTGCTTCGCCATGAAACTTCACGAATTACAACCAGCACCGGGTTCCCGGAAAGAACGTAATCGCGTCGGCCGCGGTATCGGTTCTGGTAACGGCAAAACATCTGGCAGAGGTCAAAAAGGTCAAAACGCCCGCTCTGGCGGTGGAGTACGCCTCGGTTTTGAAGGTGGTCAAACTCCTTTATTCCGTCGTCTTCCAAAACGCGGTTTCACCAATATCAACCGCAAAGAATACGCCATTGTTAACCTTGACAAATTAAACCGTTTTGAAGACGGAACAGAAGTAACACCTGAGTTGCTGCTGGAAACAGGCGTCATCAGCAAATTGAAATCGGGCGTGAAAATTTTAGGCAAAGGACAAATTGAGAAAAAGCTAACGGTAAAAGCTCACAAATTCTCTGNTTCTGCCAAAGAGGCAATCGAAGCTGCTGGCGGTAAAACTGAGGTGATTTAATGTTTCGGACAATCTCCAACTTTATGCGCGTCGGTGATATAAGAAAAAAAATCATCTTTACTCTTCTTATGCTCATTGTGTTCCGGATTGGAACATTTATCCCCGTTCCGAATGTGAATGCGGATGTCTTAAAAGTGCAGGATCAGCTAAACGCTTTTGGCGTTCTTAACATATTCGGCGGCGGGGCATTGCAAAACTTCTCGATTTTTGCGATGGGCGTGATGCCGTATATTACAGCATCCATCATCGTGCAGCTGCTGCAGATGGATGTTGTTCCTAAATTTACGGAGTGGTCGAAGCAAGGTGAGGTTGGACGACGTAAATTAGCTCAGTTTACCCGCTATTTTACGGTCGTTTTAGGTTTTATTCAGGCGTTCGGAATGTCGTATGGTTTTAACCGTATGGCATCGGGAGCGCTCATTAAAGACCCTGGTATACCAACCTATTTATTAATCGCAACGGTTTTAACAGCCGGAACGGCATTTCTGATGTGGCTTGGTGAACAAATTACTGCGAAAGGTGTAGGAAACGGCATTTCGATTATTATTTTTGCCGGGATCGTTTCCGGTATCCCTGCTGTGCTCAATCAAATTTATGCACAGCAATTTGAAAATGCCGGCGAAGAGTTGTTTTTGCGCATTGTGAAGCTTCTGCTTGTTGCGTTAGCGGTAGTTGTTGTTATCGTTGGCGTTATTTACATTCAACAAGCATTCCGGAAAATTCCGATTCAATATGCTAAACGACTGGAAGGACGGAGCCCGGTTGGCGGGCATTCTACCCATTTGCCGCTGAAAGTGAATCCAGCGGGAGTTATTCCAGTGATTTTTGCCGTGTCATTTCTTGTTGCTCCACCGACAATTGCATCGTTTTTTGGATCGAATGATGTAACATTGTGGATTCGGAAAATATTCGACTATACACACCCAGTTGGCATGGTTCTTTACGTGCTATTAATTATCGCCTTTACGTATTTCTATGCCTTTGTTCAAGTCAATCCTGAACAAATGGCGGACAACTTGAAAAAACAAGGTGGTTATATCCCAGGGATACGTCCAGGGAAAAATACACAGGAGTATGTCACCAAAATTTTATACCGGCTTACATTTGTCGGTTCGATATTTTTAGCAGCAGTTGCGGTCCTTCCTGTGTTCTTTGTCAATTTTGCTAATTTGCCACCTTCCGCTCGCATCGGTGGAACCAGTTTGCTCATTGTCGTCGGTGTTGCGCTCGAGACAATGAAACAGCTAGAAAGCCAGCTTGTGAAACGTCACTATCGAGGTTTTATTAAATAAAGAGGTCAGGAGCAACCGCCCCTTGCCTCTTAGAGCTGAGGGGGAGCGAGGATGAATTTAGTACTAATGGGTTTACCAGGTGCCGGAAAAGGTACTCAAGCGGAAAAAATTGTTGAGACATACGGAATTCCGCATATTTCCACTGGTGATATGTTCCGTGCGGCCATTAAAGAGGGAACACCATTAGGATTGCAAGCGAAAGAATATATGGATCGCGGTGATCTTGTTCCGGATGAAGTGACCATCGGCATCGTTCGCGAGCGTTTAAGCAAAGACGATTGTCAAAAAGGATTTTTGCTAGACGGGTTTCCACGGACGGTTGCCCAAGCGGAGGCGTTAGAAAACATTCTTGCCGAATTAAATCGCACGATTGATTATGTGATTCATATTCATGTAAATAAAGATATTTTAATGGAACGGTTGACAGGAAGAAGAATTTGTAAAAACTGTGGCGCAACGTACCATCTTGTATTTAATCCGCCGGCCAAGCCAGGCGTTTGCGATAAATGCGGCGGCGAACTATACCAACGCGCCGATGATAATGAAGAGACGGTAGCGAACCGGCTCGAAGTAAACGCCAAACAAATGCAGCCGTTGCTGGATTTTTACGAGAAAAAAGGGTATTTACGCCACATTAACGGACAGCAAGATATTGAAAAAGTATTCGCAGATATTCGTGAACTTCTCGGAGGATTACAATAATGATTATTTGCAAAACTCCGCGTGAAATTGAAATCATGCGCGAGGCCGGGAAAATCGTGGCGCTGACCCGAAAAGAGTTAGAAAAACATATTCGTCCTGGGATTACAACGAAAGAGTTGGATGCGATTGCGGAAGACGTAATACGCCAGTACGGTGCCATTCCTTCGTTTAAAGGATACAACGGATTTCCAGGAAGCATTTGCACTTCTGTAAATGAAGAGCTTGTTCACGGAATTCCTGGCAACCGGGTATTAAAAGAAGGAGATATTATCAGCATTGATGTCGGCGCCCAATATAATGGCTATCATGCTGATTCCGCATGGACGTATCCTGTTGGGGAAATTGCGGAAGAAACGAAAAAGCTTCTTGAAGTAACGGAAAAATCCTTATATATAGGATTAGAAGAAGCAAAACCAGGTGCCCGTTTGTCCAATATTTCTCACGCGATTCAAACGTATGTGGAATCTCACCATTTTTCGATCGTTCGCGAGTATGTTGGGCACGGAATTGGTCAAGACTTACATGAAGACCCGCAAATACCGCATTATGGTCCGCCGAATAAAGGACCGCGTTTAAAACCAGGAATGACGTTATGTATTGAACCGATGGTCAATGCGGGCAGCCGCTATGTCAAAACACTTGCTGATAACTGGACCGTCGTTACGGTAGACGGAAAGATGTGTGCCCATTTTGAGCACACGATCGCCATTACAGAAAATGGCTATGAAATCTTGACAACCCTCTAATATAATCATGATGGACACGGATTGTGGAGCCGTTGGCCAATATGGTGTTCATTCGGTTTTTCGTAACACTATGTTACTCATTCGAAGGAGGGAGAGCCGCTCGATGGCTAAAGACGATGTAATTGAAGTGGAAGGCACTGTAGTCGAAACATTGCCAAATGCGATGTTTCGTGTAGAATTAGAAAATGGTCATACTGTATTGGCGCATGTTTCTGGTAAAATTCGCATGCATTTCATTCGGATTTTACCTGGAGATAAAGTTACGGTAGAATTATCTCCGTATGATTTGACACGCGGTCGAATCACGTATCGTTATAAATAATGAAAGCACTCCGTTTGACAGGGAGGTAAAAGACATGAAAGTAAGACCATCTGTAAAACCTATTTGTGAAAAATGTAAAGTTATTCGTAGACGTGGTAAAGTTATGGTGATTTGCGAAAATCCAAAACATAAACAACGACAAGGTTAATCTTTAAGGAGGTGTACAATATGGCACGTATTGCAGGTGTAGATATTCCACGTGATAAACGTGTAGTTATTTCGTTAACTTATATCTACGGAATCGGCAAACCAACTGCTCAAAAAATCTTGAAAGAAGCAGGTGTATCAGAAGATACTCGCGTTCGTGACTTGACAGAGGAAGAATTAGGGAGAATTCGCGAGATCGTCAGCCGCTTGAAAGTGGAAGGAGATCTTCGTCGCGAAGTATCGTTAAATATTAAACGTTTAATTGAGATCGGATGCTATCGTGGCCTTCGCCACCGTCGCGGCTTGCCGGTTCGCGGCCAAAATACGAAAAACAATGCTCGTACACGTAAAGGTCCACGCCGTACCGTAGCGAACAAGAAAAAATAATTAAGCAAAGGAGGTAATTCCACGAATGGCACGTAAAACAAATACACGCAAACGTCGTGTAAGAAAAAATATTGATACGGGTATTGCCCATATTCGTTCCACTTTTAACAATACGATCGTAACGATTACAGACGTTCACGGAAATACGATTGCTTGGTCCAGCGCTGGAGCGTTAGGTTTTAAAGGTTCCCGTAAATCGACACCATTTGCGGCGCAAATGGCAGCGGAAGCAGCTGCAAAAGCTTCGATGGAACATGGAATGAAAACAGTAGAGGTAAACGTAAAAGGACCTGGTGCTGGTCGTGAGGCAGCGATTCGCGCATTGCAGGCAGCTGGATTGGAAATTACAGCAATTAAAGACGTAACTCCTATCCCGCACAATGGATGCCGTCCGCCAAAACGTCGCCGTGTGTAATATCCCTGTATAGAATTTGTATCCTTGTCAATAATGGGATATGATAAGTATCATTATGTACAGGGAAAATATTGCTTAGCCATTTNCACATTTGGGAACTTATTCATGGGGGAATTTCGATTAGGCGTGTATCGTTTGGTCGGGGTCTCGACGTTTTGAAGGAGGGTATAATAATCGATGATTGAAATTGAAAAACCGAAAATCGAAACGGTTGAAATCAGCGAAGATGCCAAATATGGCAAATTCGTCGTCGAACCGCTTGAGCGTGGATATGGTACAACTTTGGGTAACTCCTTACGTCGTATCCTATTATCTTCACTCCCTGGTGCTGCTGTGACATCGGTACAAATAGATGGTGTACTGCATGAGTTCTCAACGATTGATGGCGTCGTAGAAGATGTGACAGCAATCATTTTGAACATAAAAAAATTAGCGTTAAAGATTTATTCCGATGAAGAAAAAACGTTGGAAATCGATGTACAGGGTGAAGGANTTGTCACAGCTGCTGATATTACTCACGACAGCGATGTNGAAATTTTAAACCCGGACCTTCATATTGCTACGTTGGCAGAAGGCGGGCGTTTGCGTATGAGAATGACCGCCAAACGGGGACGTGGGTATGTTCCAGCTGA
>JGI1652J44930_10001079_pt1 | contig 10505 bp, 5 predicted proteins | sample NewIslsDNAsample_FD_44930 | JGI IMG/M metagenome (IMG submission 44930)
CAATAGTAAGATCAAGCTATAATAAACCGTCATTTTAAACAAGTTAGATTCTTTGCCAGTCTCTTGCACCGCGGCTGTTGCAATGGCAACTGATTGCGGAGAAATGAGTTTTCCCATAACTCCCCCGCTAGTATTAGCAGCAAGCAATAACGAAGAGTTTGTCCCTATTTGCGTTCCTGTAACGACTTGTAAATGGCCAAATAAAGCATTGTTGCTCACGACAGATCCTGTTATAAACACACCAAGCCACCCTAATAACGGGGAAACGAACGGAAATGCATTTCCCGTCTTTGCTAATGCTAAACCAATCGCAGAGGATAAACCCGCATAGTTAGCCAAGTTGGCAAATCCCATGATAAAACAAATAGTTAATACAGGAATCCATAGTTCTTTACATGTTTCTTTTAAACTTTGTATTCCTTCGGCGAACGTAATGTTTTTGCTAAACATACCTGTGAACAGCACCGCTAATAAAATTGCTGTACCTGTTGCTGACACAAGATCCAGCTTAAATATTGCATCTAACGCAGTCTGTGTCGGCGCCACCGGAGGAATTTTTACAACTTCTCCATGCAAAAACGGCACTTTAAATAAAAGCGTAGTTTGATGAAGCATTCCACCTTCAGCAAACAGAGCTTTAAAACTCGGCAGACTCCATATAACAACGATTGCCGTTAAAATATAAAAAGGAGACCACGCATGGATGACTTTTTTCAAGCTGTATTTAGATTTTTCAACAACTTCCCCATCCTGATTCACTCGATATATCTGTGACGGCTGCCATTTTTTTAAGAAAATAGTTAGTGCCCCCATACTGACAAGTGCTGCTAAAATATTAGCCAACTCAGGACCGAATACAATGATTGTCAATGTTTGTACAATGGTATAGCTTCCGCTTACCACTAAAAGAGCAGGCAATGTTTCTCTAATACCTTTCCATTTATCTAAAATAAACACTAATAAGAACGGAATAAGAAACGTAATAAACGGTAAAATCCAAGCAAGTGTGCGAGATAACTCAATCGGAGTTAAATCTCCCATTTGTGCTCCGACAATAACCGGAATTCCAATTGCTCCAAACGCGCCAGATGCAGCATTGGCAATTAAACAAAGAGCAGCTGCTTTTAATGGATGAAACCCGAGTTCAGCAAGTAAAGCAGCAGAAATAGCAATCGGAACNCCAAATCCCGCGGCTCCTTCTAAAAATGCGTTAAAGCTAAAACCAATGAGCAACAGTTGAAGCCGCTGATCTTCAGAAATGTTTGCGATACTCCCACGGATAATGTCAAATTTCCCTGTTTTCACAGCGATTTTATATAGCCAGACAGCCATGATCACAATATAGCCAATGGGCCATAAACCGTTCGCGATTCCATAGATGGAAGCGGCAAGCGCCTTTGAAACCGGCATATGAAAAAACCAAACAGCTGTCACTAATCCAAAACAAAGAGTGAGAAAAGCGGCTTTTATTCCCTTCATCTTAAACACCGTTAAACATAATAAAAATAAAACAATTGGAAGCGCCGCAATGAATGCAGAAAGATACGCATTATGAAAAGGATTGTAATGTTGTATCCACATGATGTTCACCTTGTTGTTATTCTAAGTCAGTATTTATTGCTTTACCTCATCAAAATAACGGGAAAGAATGTCTTTTAATACGGTTACGCTATGATGAAATTGCTGTTGTTCTGTTTCATTTAGCTTCAATTCCATTACCTCGCGAATACCGTTTCGGTTGATAATGGCAGGTACGCCGATATANACATTNTGCTCGTTATATTGGCCGTCCAGATAAGCGGAAACGGTGAGTATCGCATTTTCATTGTGCAAAATAGCGCGTGTAATGCGGACTAGCCCCATCGCAATGCCGTAATACGTCGCGCCTTTTTTCTCAATAATTTGATATGCCGCGTCACGAACATTGATAAAGATATTTTCTAAATCCTCTTTTCGGTAGCTATCGTTTTGCGACAATATTTGCTCAACTGGAATACTTCCAATTTCCGCACGGCTCCAAACAGGCAGCTCTGTATCCCCATGTTCTCCGATAATATACGCATGCACATTGGTTGGAGCTACTTGAAAGTATTCACTCAGCAAAAAGCGGAATCTTGCCGTATCCAGAATCGTTCCCGAGCCGATCACCCGTTCTTTCGGTAAGCCGCTGAATTTCCAAGTAGCATACGTTAAGATATCTACTGGATTCGTTGCAACAAGAAAAACGCCATCAAACCCTGATCTCATCACAGAATCGACAATCGTTTTAAAGATATTNATGTTCTTGTCAACAAGATCGAGTCTTGTTTCCCCTGGTTTTTGGTTAGCACCTGCACAAATCACCACCAAATCGGCATCTCGACAATCTTGATAATCTCCATGCCATATATTCATTGGCTTCGGCGCAAATACTTTTCCGTGATTGAAGTCCATCACGTCGCCCTCCGCCTTCTCTTTATTCACATCAATCAACACTAGTTCATCCGCTATTCCTTGATTCATAAGGGCAAACGCATAGCTGGANCCAACGAATCCTGTTCCTACAAGCGCCACTCGATTCATGCATTGTCTTTTCATCGTTGTCTGTCATCCTTTCCAAAAATCAATTTGTGAAATTATTCACAAATNTATTGTNCATTATTTCACAAACTTTATCAAGTATCAACTATAAGAGAAATTTGTCTTTTTTGTTAACAGTTTGCTCACACAACAACATCCAATAAACGAAAAAACGGTCTGTCATTATTAACCTCCGTAATACCCTATAAAAAATAAGAGGGCGGATCCGTTAAAGGAATTTTTACTTCCTTTTGGATTCACCCTCTTTCTCAATTCCCCGCACCCCGATATCGCTTTACTCCTGCGTTCCATAAAACGACCGCAATCNCAAAAAAGATAACACCCATGATTGGAGTAAAAAATGCATAGCCGTACCATTCTTTTTTACCAAGAAAATACGATGCGGGATATACGCCAACAAACGCAAACGGCAAAATCCACGTTAAAATATAGCGGATAACGCGATGATAAATATCAATNGGATAGCGCCCGTAGTTGCTGATATTGTACATCATCGGCATGATCGATGTACGAGCATCAGACCAAAAACTAATAGTTGCCAATGACACAAATACTCCCGCGTAAATAAANGCTCCCCCTAAAACAAACANAATAAACATCAAAATGTCATACCAATGAAACGAAAGAGATAAACGCGCACTTGCATACGCCATAATGATGATGCCCGTTACTCCGCCAAGCAACGATTCAAGTTCCATCCGCTCGAGAATAATTTGAAACAAGCTGTGCACCGGGCGCGTCAATACGCGATCCATTTCTCCACGCACAATATAGCGCTCATTAAAATCCCACAAATTAAAAAATGCTCCGAACACCGCATATGGCACTAAGAAAAAGCCGTAAATAAATAAAATTTCATCGCGCGTCCAGCCGTGCAATAACGACGTATGCCCAAACACAACGAGAAGAAAAACAAGATTGACCGCTTGTGACATCAAATCAGAAATAAACTCCACCAGCAAATCGGCACGATATTGCAGCTTTGTTTTCATGTATTGNGCCATATATTGAAAAAAGATCGATACGTAAAACACGACTCACCCTCCTTGAATGACAAGCTGTTTTTTCGCCGCTCGCCACAACAGCTGAATCGGGATGAGCAACAGCACACACCATACAAGCTGAAACAAAAGGCCATGGAGGATTGCTTGCCCTTGAAAACTTCCTGTTACAATCATACTCGGAATATAGCTAATTCCTTGAAACGGAAAGTATTTCATTGCCTCTTGCGCCCAATCTGGATAAAAGCTGATTGGCAAAATAAGTCCGGAAAACAAGTCGATCACAAATCGCTTTGCCCGCAATAACCCTTCATTGTTAAGGGTAAAAAATGCTATGATGCCGGCAAGCAAATTTAATTCTGAATTAATAANAAAACTAAGGGCAATCGACAAAGTGAAAAACATCCATGTATGAACATCGGNTGGAAAACGAAGCGGCAAAAATAAAGCGACAAGAAAAATTCCCGGAAGAGAAAGAAACAACAAACGAAAGATTCCTTCCCCTAATCCTTGCATCGTTTTCATTCCGAGATAACTGTAAGGACGAATCAGCTCTGTCGCCACTCTTCCTTCTTTAATCTCCATGGCGATTTCACGGTCGATATTATTGAAATAAAACGCCCGCGCCATCCATGAGATGGCGACATACGTGGTCATTTGNGCCATCGACATTCCTTGCATCGTCGATTTGCTGCCGTAAATCGCTGACCAGAGAAAATAGTACGCGGCGATATTAATGGNGTAAATAAGAATGCCCGTATAATAATTGGTCCGGTAAGCAAGCATCATTAAAAAGCGGATGCGGATCATCTCAATATATTTATCCATGCACAACACCTTCTTCATAGATGTTGCGGATAATTTCTTCTGTAGAAATTTCATTAATGTTCATATCTTGAATCGAATAGCGGGNGACAACGCGNCNGATCACTTCCGGCAATAACGCGGAAGGCACTTGTGCTGTCCAGACATTGTCTTGCTCCCCTTTTTTCCATATCACTTGCAGACCATTCGTTAGTTCTCGTAACGCATGAAACGTGATTTCGCCCGCAAACGTAAACTGGATTTGCTTTCCTTCTCCCCATTTTTCTTTGAGACGCTTAAGCGAACCATCGTAAATGATTTTGCCTTCATCAAGCATAATGACACGCTCGCATAACGCTTCGATATCGGAAATATCATGTGTCGTCAATAAAATCGTCGTGTTGTATTTTTCATTAATTTCTTTTAAAAACTGNCGGATTTTCAGTTTTACAAGCACATCGAGGCCAATGGTCGGCTCATCCAAAAACAACAACGGCGGATTATGAATGAGCGCCGCTGCCAGTTCACAGCGCATCCGCTGCCCGAGCGACAGCTTGCGCACCGGCTTGTCCAAGAGCGGGCCGATATCTAGCGCCTCAATAATATGTTCCATATGTTGCCGATAATCTTCATCGGAAACGCGATACACTTTTTTCAAGAGCCGAAACGATTCTTGCACCGCAATGTCCCACCACAATTGGGAACGCTGTCCGAATACCACACCGATCGTCCGCACGAACTTTTCCCGCTCTTTATGCGGATTCATGCCGTTGACGATCACTTTTCCCGCCGTCGGCGTCAAAATTCCCGTCAGCATTTTAATGGTCGTCGATTTTCCTGCGCCGTTTTCGCCGATATAGCCAACGATTTCCCCTTGCTTTACGGTAAACGAAATATCATTCACCGCACGAATGATTTTATGGTTTCGCGTAAATAAATCGCGAAACGCGCCGATTAAGCCGGAGCGGCTTGAATACGATTTAAACTCTTTTCGTAAGTTTTCCACTTCGATGGCGTTCATAGTTCTCCTCCCTGTATATAGACACAGAAAAAGGTATGAAATTCCTTTTTTCGTAAAGCGGAATGATTTTCGCTACGTATTGCATTATACATAAACACGCCGATATTTCATCTTTTTTGTTTTGTTATCATTTTCCATTCGTGTATCGTCCAATCACCGCCATGCGAAACGCCAAAAAGCTCCAATCACTATAAATATGTTAGAATAGGAAGGTAAAAGACTATGAGGATCACAGGAGGCTTTAGAACATGAATTTTACGAAATCGGAACAATTGTATCAGGAAGCGCTCAAGCATATCGTCGGCGGCGTAAACAGCCCATCCCGTTCGTATAAAGCGGTCGGCGGCGGAGCGCCGGTCGTCATGGAGCGGGCGCAAGGCGCTTATTTTTGGGACGTCGACGGCAACAAATATATTGACTATTTGGCGGCATACGGACCGATTATTACAGGCCATGCCCATCCGCACATCACGAAAGCGATTCAGCGCGCTGCAGAGACAGGCGTCCTTTATGGCACTCCAACTCCTCATGAAATTACGTTCGCGAAAATGCTAAAAGAAGCGATTCCATCCTTAGAAAAAGTGCGTTTTGTTAACTCAGGGACGGAAGCGGTCATGACGACGATTCGCGTTGCGCGCGCCTATACCGGCCGTGATAAAATCGTTAAATTTGCTGGCTGCTACCACGGACATTCCGATCTTGTCCTTGTCGCTGCCGGCTCTGGTCCGTCGACGTTAGGAACCCCAGATTCTGCCGGCGTGCCAAAAAGCATTGCCCAAGAAGTAATTACTGTACCGTACAACGATGTTGACTCATTCAAACAAGCGATGGAAATATGGGGAGACCAAGTCGCCGCCGTGCTTGTCGAACCGATCGTTGGCAACTTTGGCATCGTTACACCAAAACCTGGCTTTTTAGAAGCGATCAATGAGATCGCTCATCAGGCAGGAGCACTTGTCATTTACGATGAAGTCATCACGGCATTCCGCTTTATGTACGGCGGGGCGCAAAATTTATTAGGGATTGAACCTGATTTAACGGCAATGGGCAAAATTATCGGCGGCGGTCTGCCGATCGGCGCCTATGGCGGCCGTCAAGACATTATGGAACAAGTCGCCCCACTCGGTCCGGCCTACCAAGCGGGGACAATGGCAGGCAACCCTGCTTCCATCCTTGCCGGCATCGCCTGCCTTGAAGTACTGCAGCAAGACGGCGTGTATGAATACCTTGATAAACTTGGTGCGATGTTAGAAGAAGGCATTCTTCACCATGCCGACAAATATGGCATTCCAGTAACAATCAACCGGTTAAAAGGCGCACTTACCGTTTACTTTACGACCGAAAAAGTCGAAAACTATGAACAAGCACAGCGAAGCGACGGCGAAATGTTTGCGAAGTTCTTTAAACTCATGTTAAAACAAGGCATCAACCTCGCTCCTTCGAAATATGAAGCGTGGTTTGTCACGCTCGCACATACAGAAGGCGACATTGAATATACGCTTCAGGCGGTAGAAAACGCATTTAAACAATTAAAAAATGCATAATTATACAAGCCATCCAGGAAGGATCTTCTCCTGGATGGTTTGCTATATTTATGAAAACGGTTACAAACAAACAATAAAAAACTTGACAATTTTGTGAATAATATATCCAATAAAGTGAATAATTAATTGATTTGAACTTTCTGACATGGTATGATAAGTTATAAATTCTGAAAATTAAGACGTGATTTGCCGCTTACCATTCGGAAATCCGTCACTGAAGTTATCAAGATGAAGCGGGGATCGGTTTTATAACGGGCTGACAGGACACGTATTTGTCCATGATCTAGCGGAACAAGAGGGAGCATCTATACAAGGTGTAGTGCGCTAGAGCATGCCGATTCCATTGTACAGAGGTTTAGGGAATACAACAGGAGGTGAACGGCGAAGGCGGGTTCTTCCCGCTGGATCACGCCACTTGCATATGAAACAACGCTGGAATCCGAATCTTTTCAAAAACTTTCATCAGGTCGAGCATGATGCCTGTGGTATTGTCGCCGCCATTGAAAAGCAGCGCATCCCGACGCGCGAAAACATTATGACATGCATTGATGCACTTGTCAAAATGAACCACCGCGCCGGCTTTATTAACGGCGAAGGAGACGGCGTCGGCATTCATATGGATATTCCGAGAAAACTGTGGATGGAAAAACTCGCAAATGCCGGCCAAAACCCGGAGATTGCCAATGACGAAAGCTTTGCCGTCGGCCATGTTTTCATCCATCGGTCTGCAGATGTAGACAATGTCAAAGCGCAAATCAAACAGCTTTGTAAACGTTATGGTTTCTCATTGATTTTTGAATCGGACCGAGTCACTTCATCGAGCGCATTAGGTCCAATCGCGCTTCGACAAGAACCGGTATTTTGGCAAATCGCCTTGCTGCCAAACGACAAGATGCAACTTTCGAAACGGTTATTTGATCTCGCTATTGACATCGAGCAAGATGAACATGTCCATGTCGCCTCTTTAAGCAATTTCCACGTTGTCTATAAAGTGATGGGAGCCGGAGATATTTTGCCAAAATACTATCATGACTTGGCCCACCCATTTATCGCATCGACCATGACATTAGGGCATAACCGTTACTCGACCAATACGCTGTCTAACTTTTTCCGCGTTCAGCCGTTTAGCGTATTAGGACATAACGGAGAAATCAACACGATCGCAAAGCTGCGCGAGGAAGCGGTGATGATCGGCGTTCCGCTGACAAAAGACGGCAGCGATTCCCAAGATTTAAGCCGCACGATGGAAACGCTTATTTGCCGCTATGGCTATAGCTTATTTGAAGCGATGGATATACTATTCCCGCCTATTTTGAATGAAATCAAGAAATATCCGCCACACTTGCAAGATTTATATGCATACATCCGCGAGGCGTGGGGACATTTCGCCCAAGGGCCGGCGGCGATTATCTCCCGCTACGCCGACGAAGCAGTATTCAGCGTCGATGCCCTTGGTTTGCGACCGCTGTGGAAATTAGAAACGGAAAAGCGGTTTGTGTTTACGTCCGAACCGGGAATTATGCCAACATGCGAATATACTGGCGACCCCAAACCGCTTGCGCCGGGGGAAAAAATCGGTTTGATGTGGTCCGGCAGCGGAGCCATTCAAGTGTTGGAATATGAGCAATTCCAAGAAGAAGTATACACTCGTTTTTCGGGGCGGTTTGATATCGCAAACTTTCGAAAACGCCTCGATATTCCGAAACTAGAAAACTATATATTTTCCTCCGCTCCGACTAAAGTGCATAACGGGCAATATGCGGCATTTGGCTGGGACAGGGAGCATATTCAGCTGTTAGAGCAAATGGCAGAAAAAGGTGCGGAGCCGATTCGCTCACTTGGTCATGACGCGCCGCTGGCAGCGATTGATCCGAACCGCAAAAATCTTGCCGACTTTATTAAAGAAAGCGTCGCTGTTGTCACCAATCCGGCGATTGACCGCGACCGTGAGATGGAACATTTCTCCACAAGAACCGTCATCGGAAAACGGCCATCTCTCGTAAAAAAAGCAGAAGCTTCCTATGTAATCGAGCTTGGCTCGCCGATTCTCATCGAGGGGAAAATCGGCAGTGATTGTTTAGCGGAACTAGGCCATCCTTCGTATGATCAAATCGTTCATTCGTTCCAAGAAAAACAGTTAACGCACATCTTGTCAACGACATTTACAAGCGAAGAAACAATTCCAGAAGCGCTAGCGCGTCTTGCCGCTGAAGCATGTAAGGCGGTTCGTTCCGGCAAAACCTTGCTCGTTTTAGACGATGCAGAGGCACACCAAAACGGAAACTTATGGATTGACCCATTGCTTGTTACATCGGCGATTGATCAAGCGCTGACAAAACAAGATTTGCGCCGCGACTGTTCGCTTTTGCTTCGTTCCGGTGCGATTCGCTCTCTTCACGATGTGATCGTCGCCTATGGGTTAGGAGCAAACGCCATCAGCCCGTATCTCATGTTTGCGACGGTTGCGGCAGAAGAATCGATTACGCCTGTAGTAAACTTATTTAAAGCACTGAATAAAGGATTAGAAAAAGTCATTTCCACCATCGGCATTCATGAATTGCGCGGTTACAGCCGTCTCTTCTCGTCGATCGGACTGCATGATGAAATTGCCGATGTGTTAAACATCGTCAACTTCTTTGGTTCAGATTCATTGCAATACGATTTCGCGGCACTAAAACAAGACGCCATCGCCCGCGCCGAAGACTACGCCAACGAAAACGCCAAGCCGAGAAAAACGTTCCACCTCTTCCCGCGCATTTGGAAGGCGATTGGTGAAGTCGCACAAACAGGATCGTATGACAGCTACCGGGAAAAAGCAAACGAGCTGGAAAGCGAAACGCCGACAACCATTCGCCACTTGCTGGATATGAAAAAATCCAACAAGCCGGTTCCGGTCGAAAAAGTCGATATTAGTGTCGGTGAACATAGCCTGCCGTTTGTCATTGCTTCGATGTCGTTCGGCTCGCAAAATGAAGTGGCGTTCCGTGCTTATGCGGAAGCGGCAGACCGATTAAATATGGTCAGCCTCAACGGCGAAGGCGGCGAAATTAAAGATATGCTCGGCAAATACCCGCGTACGCGCGGCCAGCAAATCGCCTCCGGCCGTTTCGGGGTCAACGCGGAGCTGTTGAACTCTTCGAATCTGCTCGAAATTAAAATCGGCCAAGGGGCAAAACCAGGCGAAGGCGGACACCTTCCAGGTTCAAAAGTGACGGCAAAAATCGCCGAAGCGCGGAACGCGACAATCGGTTCCGACTTAATTTCGCCGTCCAATAACCACGACATTTATTCGATCGAAGATTTAGCGCAAATGATTGCCGAGTTGAAAACAGCAAACGACAAGGCAAAAGTTGCCGTTAAAGTGCCGGTCGTGCCAAACATTGGAACGATTGCCGTCGGCATCGCCAAAGCAGGGGCGGATATTATTACATTAAGCGGCTTTGACGGCGGAACCGGGGCGGCGCGCATCCATGCCCTGCAGCATGTCGGCCTGCCGGTGGAAATCGGAGTAAAAGCGGCCCATAACGCGCTCATCGAAGCCGGTTTGCGACACAA
>JGI1652J44930_10001080_pt1 | contig 10503 bp, 10 predicted proteins | sample NewIslsDNAsample_FD_44930 | JGI IMG/M metagenome (IMG submission 44930)
GAAGTTGTTTCTTCGATTTGTGCACGGATTTGATTTACGCGTGATTCGATTGCAGCTTGATCGCCTGCACCTTCTACGATTGTTGTGTTTTCTTTGCTTACAACAACTTTGCCAGCGCGGCCTAATTGAGATATGTCTGCAGTTTTTAATTCTAGACCAAGGTCTGAAGTGATTACTTGTCCACCTGTCAAGATTGCGATATCTTCAAGCATTGCTTTGCGGCGGTCACCGAAGCCAGGAGCTTTTACTGCCACTACTTGGAATGTACCGCGCAATTTGTTCAATACTAATGTCGCAAGTGCTTCACCTTCAATATCTTCAGCAATGATTAACAATGGTTTGCTTTGTTGTACCACTTGCTCCAATAATGGAAGGATGTCTTGGATGTTGGAAATTTTCTTATCCGTAATCAAGATGTATGGGTTTTCTAATACAGCTTCCATTTTGTCTGTATCAGTTACCATGTAGTGAGATACGTAACCGCGATCAAATTGCATACCTTCCACTACATCTAATTCTGTAGCGAAACCTTTAGATTCTTCAATTGTGATAACACCGTTAGTACCAACGCGGTCCATTGCTTCAGAAATGAATTTACCTACTTCTTCGTCAGCTGCAGAAATGGAAGCAACTTGGGCGATTTCTTCTTTATTTTGAACTGGACGGGAAATGTTTTTCAATTCTTCGACTGCTGCAGCAACAGCTTTTTCAATACCTTTGCGGATGCCTACAGGGTTTGCGCCGCTAGTCACGTTTTTCAAGCCTTCACGAATCATCGCTTGAGCCAACACTGTTGCAGTAGTTGTACCGTCCCCGGCAACTTCGTTTGTTTTGGAAGCAACTTCTGCAACTAATTTTGCACCCATGTTTTCATATGGGTTTTCAAGTTCGATTTCTTTGGCGATTGTTACACCGTCATTTGTGATTAGAGGTGAACCGAATTTCTTTTCAAGTACAACGTTGCGTCCTTTTGGACCCAATGTCACTTTCACAGCGTTTGCTAATTTATCTACACCTTTCAGCATTAACGCGCGAGCTTCTTCTGCAAACTTGATATCTTTTGCCATTTTGCCTACCTCCGTATTTTTTCTTTCGGTAATCGAAACTGGTATTTAGACGCCTTAAAATTCATAAAATTGAACAGGCGTAAATGGAATTTTCGTTCTATTTATTATAAAACTGCCAAGATGTCACTTTCTCTTAAAATCAAATATTCTTTACCTTCATATTTCACTTCAGTTCCAGCGTATTTAGAGAAGATGATAGTGTCTCCGACTTTTACTTCGGGTTCAACGCGAGTTCCATTGTCTAATACTCGGCCAGAGCCTACAGCCACAACTTTACCTTCTTGTGGTTTTTCTTTTGCGGAATCAGGAAGTACAAGTCCAGATGCAGTTTTTTCTTCGACTTCNATTAATTCGATAACGACACGATCTCCTAATGGTTTTAGCAAGTGAAACAACCTCCTAATAATCGTATTTTAACTTCCCTTATTAGCACTCGTCCGTCCTGAGTGCTAACACATTTATAATAATAATGAATCATTCCTGCTTTTGCAAGGGAGAAGTATTAAAAATTTCTTTTCTAACAAGATTCCTCTACAATAGAATATGGTTGGCAATGTCATTAGCATATGCTATTTAATGCCTACATTTACATTTTAAACAATTTTTTTAGAAAGAGGGAATTATACGATTGGTTAGTCCAAAAAAAGTTCATACCCAAAAAACAGCTTTTTATGTATTAATGACGTATATTTGTTTTCAGCTTTCTTCTTTTTTGCTATGGATACCTCCTTTAAAGAAATTCCTTTTAGGTTTTATAGAACAGCAGGGAAAAGAGGCGGACATTGCGCTCGTCGCCTGGTGGTCTTCCATATCGGCAGGGATTGCCCTGATCATAGCTTTTATTCTAATTTCCAGAAATAAAAATTTTTGGAATTGTTTAAAGGGGGACAAAATGCCCGTTTTGCCGGCGATCGGTTGGGGGCTGGCAGGATTTTTTATGATTTATCTTGGCCAGATCATCGGTGTTCAAATTGAATCATCTCTAGGCATAAAACCAGGATCAGAAAATACAGAAGCGATCATCAACGTTACGAAAACAGCACCGATTATGATTTTGGCATCTGTCATCTTTGGTCCGATTTTAGAAGAGCTTGTATTCCGCCGGGTCATTTTCGGTTCCATCATGGAAGCCCAGAATAACTTTTGGGTGGCTGCCTTTGTGAGCTCCATCTTCTTTGCCATCATCCATTTGGATTTCAGCCATATCATTCTTTATACAATTACCGGTTTTATATTCGCTTTTTTGTACAATAAAACAAAGCGTCTCATTACGCCAATCATCAGCCATATGCTGTTAAACGGCTTTGTTACGTACATGCAGTTAAATCTTGATAATATCCAGCAATTTTTTAATCAGTGACATGCATCAGACGATTGTTTCTGGCAACCCCGATTTCAGCAAAACAAAAAACCTATTTTCAATGAATGGACTTTCATTGAAAATAGGCTTTAATTTTGCTGATTGATTTGTTCCATTTGACGGCGTTGTTCCGCCAGGGCAGCCTCCACTTGATGATTTACTGCCGCTTCCCTTTCCTCTTTCATCCGCTGTTCTTCCGCTTTTTCATATTTCTTATATCCAATTTTTGCAATAGCAATGCTGATTTCATATAAAACGAACAGAGGAATGGACATCAAAATATACGAAACCAAGTCGGGAGGCGAAATCAATACCGCAATGACAAACAACGCAAAATAAGAATACTTTCGAAATTTCACCATCCAAACAGGATTCAGTATGCCGAGCCGTGATAAAAAGAGGGTAATCACCGGAAGTTGGAACAACAAGCCAAAAGGTATCACCAATTTGAATAAAAAGCCGAAGTATTCGTTAATGCCGATCGTCTGCTGAATGCCCAATCGTTCAGACAAGCCCATCATAAAATTCATGACGTTCGGAAAAAGGATAAAGTAGCCAAACAATACTCCAGCCAAAAACAGGATAAAAGCGTAAGGAATATATTTTAATGTAGCCTTCCTTTCAGCTTCATACAGCCCCGGAGCTATAAACGCCCAAAGCTGATATAAAATCACAGGCGATGTTAAAATTAACGCGACAAAAAATGCGACTTCCAAATAAACGGTTAGCGGATCGGTCACTTTAAATGCGTTTAATGTGAGCCCCTGAGATTCTTCACTGTTCATTTGCCCATGATCCGGCTGAAAATATTTAATAAATGGCTCCGCATCATACTGGATGTATTTGATGATCGGCTCAGCAAAATAAAATCCGGCAAATAATGCAATCGCAAAAAAAACAGCACAAACGATCAAGCGCTTTCTTAATTCTTCTATATGCTCGATTACAGGAAGTTCTTTTGGATCCTTTTGCATTTACTAGACATCCTTAAAATTACTTATTATTTTCTTGTTCTTTCGCTTCAACCGTTTCAGTGGAATTTTTTTGCTGATCTATTTGAAGGGTAGTTTGTTCAATCACATTTTTTTTAGAATCCGTAATATCGCTATCATCAATCAAACCTTGCGTGCCTTTTTTGAACTCGCGCAAAGTCGTTCCCATAGCCCGTCCAAATTCAGGCAACTTTTTCGGCCCAAAAATGATTAACGCAACAACCCCAATTATAATAAGAGCTGACGGTGAAATCGCACTTAAATGGACAACCATGATGCCACCTCCTCAGTCATATGTAATTATTTTACCCCAATTCGACATATTTTTCATTACATATCAAATGGTTGTTTGTGAAAACTTTTTATCAATCACTATTACGAATCAAATAGATTAGAGCTTCCAATTCTACCGCCAAATCAATATTCATTACTTTCATCGATTCCGGAACATTTAAACGGACCGGCGTAAAATTCAAAATTCCCTTCGCGTTGATGGCTGCCAACCGGTCGGCAATCATTTGGGCCGAACGCGAAGATACCGTCAAAATAGCCAGTTCTGCATTGTATTTTTGATACATTTCCTCGAGCCGATCGGGATGATATACCGGAATCCCGTTTATTTCATGCCCTTCCATCGGAGCCTTTGTATCGAAAGCAACAACTATTCTTGTATTATGATTTTTCTGGAAATTATATTTTAAAAGAGCGCTTCCTAAATTCCCCACACCAATAAGGGCAACATTCGCCCCCTCGTCCTGATCGAGGATCTGTCTGAAAAATTCCAATAAGTAAGCAACATCGTATCCATAACCTTTTTTCCCTAAAGCGCCGAAATAGGAAAAATCCCGTCGGATCGTGGCTGAGTCAATCTTCATTGCCTCGCTTAATTCCTGGGATGAAACCCTCTGTTTTCCGGCATTTGCGAAATTTTGCAGAAATCGATAATAAAGAGGAAGTCTTTTTGTCGTTGCTTGTGGAATTTTTATATCTTTTTTCACGATAATCCCCCTGCTTCAAATCGAAATTGATTTTATATTACTAAACATAACAAAATAAGTAAAGCGTCCACATTGCCTGAATTCCTTCTATCGATTACACTTAAATAATGAATTGAGGTGTAAACATGATCATACTTCAAGTAAATCAAGTATCAAAATCCTACTTAGCTGATGAAATTTTAAGCGATGTCAAATTGGAAATTCAACATCGGGACCGTGTTGCACTGGTCGGCCGCAACGGCGCCGGGAAAACCACTTTGCTAAAAATCATCGCCGGCCAAATTCCGTACGATTCCGGGGAAATCATCATTCCTAAAGATATAACAATTGGCTATTTAGAGCAACATACAGGCCTTGATTCGCAAAGGACAATTTGGGAAGAAATGATGACGGTATTCGAACCGTTAAAAAAGTTGGAAAAGAGGCTCCGGGAATTAGAACAGCAAATGGCCGATCCTTCCGTCTATGAAAACCCTGAGAATTACGATCGGATCATGAAAGAATATGATCAACTGCAGCATACATTTAAAGAAGCCGGCGGTTATCAATATGAGGCGGATATCCGCTCCGTTCTGCATGGTATGAAATTCTACCCTGACATGTACGGACAAACCGTTTCATCCTTATCGGGAGGGCAACGCACACGGCTGGCCCTTGCCAAATTGCTACTAAGCAAACCGGATTTATTAATTTTAGACGAGCCTACCAACCATTTAGATATCGAAACTCTAAGCTGGCTTGAAAATTATTTAAAATCTTATGATGGCGCCATTCTAATGGTTTCCCACGACCGTTATTTTTTGGATCAGATTGTTCATATCGTATATGAGGTATCGAGAGGCCGTGTAACCAGATATATAGGAAATTATAGCGATTATTTGGAACAAAAAGCAAAACAGTACGAACGCGATTTAAAAATGTATGAACAGCAGCAAGATGAAAAAGCGAGACTGGAAGCCTTTATTCAAAAAAACATTGCCCGCGCTTCCACTGCCAGACTTGCAAAAAGCAGGAGAAAAATGCTGGAACGCATCCAATGGATGGAAGCTCCTGACGGTGATGAAAAATCCGCAAAATTCGGGTTTGAAATCGAACGACAAAGCGGAAACGACGTGCTGTCAATCGATAATTTATCCATTGGGTATGATCATGAACATATTATTTCACGAAATATCAACTTGCGCATTTTCCGGCAAGATCGGGTTGCCATTGTCGGCCCAAACGGTATCGGAAAATCCACTTTGCTAAAAACCATCGTTAAAGATTTGCCGGTTTTATCCGGCAGCATCCGTTACGGAACAAACGTCAAAATCGGTTATTATGATCAAGATCAAACGAAACTTCACAGCAACAAGACGGTTTTGAATGAACTATGGGACGAATGGCCGCTTATGAACGAAAAAGATATCCGTTCCATATTAGGTCAATTTTTATTTAGCGGCGACGATGTCCTAAAACCTGTACATTCCCTGTCCGGAGGAGAAAAAGCGCGTCTAGCCCTTGCCAAGCTAATGCTGGAAAAAGCGAATTTCCTTGTCCTGGACGAACCGACGAACCATCTCGATTTGGACAGCAAGGAAGTATTGGAAAACGCGTTGATGGACTACCCCGGAACGATTTTATTTGTTTCCCATGACCGTTATTTTATCAATAAAATCGCCACAAAAGTGATTGAATTATCTCCAACAGGCTCGATGGAATATTTGGGGGACTATGACTATTATGTCGAGAAAAAGCAAGAATTGATGGAATTGGCCGAAATGAGCGTGGCGAAAAAAGAAGCAACGCAAGAAACCAAGCCCGAACGTTCATCGTCAGCCAATAAAGAATTCAAAAAAAGAGAAAGACAAATCCGAAGAAAATTGGAAGAGATTGAAAATAATCTTGCTAATTGTGAAGAGGAAATTAAAAACATCGAGCTCAAGCTATGCGAACCGGAAATTTTCAGTGATTATGAAAAAGCATTGGAGCTGCAAAACCAACTGGATTCGTTTAAACAAGCCTACAGCGAACTCGAACTGGAATGGCTGGAACTGCAAGAAGAGTTGGAAAATCTTCAATCCTGATTTGCTGCCTGAAAAATTGTTCAGGCGGCTTTTTCTTTGTTTCTCAAATTCTTACCGACATGTTGTATTGCCCATATATCTTGGTCAATAGACAAATTTCGATAATAATTTCCCACAATTTTATTCACAATCAAAACTCAGTAATATCAACATATCAACAACATTTTCCACAGTATCCACATTACAATTTTTTATTATCCACATTTGATTCTGAAAAAATACACACAATATATTGATTTCCCACAATTTTATCACAGGTTATGCACAAGTTATCCACAGATTGTGCATAAGTACGAATGTTCGTCTTGACAAATGAAGAAAGATATTAACATACTTGTGGATAACTTTTCAGAAAAATAAAAAATATTTTAATTCTGTGTATAACTTCAATAAAAAAAGATATGACAAAATATGTCATATCCGAAAACCTTTTATATTATGATTGACGAAGATTGTCGTTTTCGCCAATCCAGCTCTTTAATTCCTTTCCAGGCAAACCGTTCATCGATAAATCGCTTCTGACACCCGCTTCATACATGTAAGCCGCACAGGCTGCAATCATCGCCGCATTATCGGTGCATAAATTCAATGGAGGAGCCGTAAAAGGAATTCCTTCTTGCTCAAGGGCTTTCCGGAGACTTTCCCGCAATCCCCGATTTGCAGAAACACCTCCGGCCACGATCACTTGTTTTACACCGAAATCCTTTGCAGCTCTTACGGTTTTCGTTGTTAATACTTCCACTACACTGTCCTGAAAGCCTTTGGCAATTTCTTCAGGGACAATTTTTTCCCCTCTCTGCTCCAAATTATGTTTATAGTTAATGACAGCGGATTTTAGCCCGCTAAAACTAAAGTCATACGAATCCTCCAGCCACGCCCTCGGAAATTCTACTCCCCTTTTAGCTTCATGAGCCATCCGGTCAATATGCGGACCGCCCGGATAAGGCAAATTCAGGACGCGGGCCACTTTATCGTATGCTTCACCCGCTGCATCATCGCGGGTTTCCCCGATCACTTCGAAAGAACCGTGTTCCTTCATATACACCAATTCCGTATGTCCTCCGGAGACAACAAGCGCAAGAAGCGGAAATTGCATCTCTTCCACGAGAGCCGTTGCATAAATATGGCCGGCAATATGATGTACTCCGATAATGGGCAACCCATGGGCAAAAGCGAATGCCTTTGCAGCATTAATGCCAATCAATAATGCTCCGACAAGCCCCGGCCCTTCCGTTACTGCAACTGCATCCAAATCTGATGGAACGATGTTTGCCTTTGCCAACGCCTCTTCTATAACAATGGTAATTTGCTCGACATGATGGCGGGACGCAATCTCCGGTACGACCCCTCCAAATCTTTTTTGACTTTCAATTTGTGAAGCGACGACGTTGGAAAGAATTTCATTTCCATTTCTTACGACACTTGCTGCAGTTTCATCACAACTCGTTTCTATCGCTAAAATTAAGTTTTCCATTATAGTTTCACCCACATTACTAAAGCATCTTCATGATTATCTGCATAATACCCCTTCCGGATTCCGCCTTCCTGGAATCCGAGTTTTCGGTATAAATTTTGTGCAACCTCATTGGATACCCGTACTTCCAAACTCATCATATCCGCATTATGTTCCTTCGCCGCCCGCATCGCTTCCCTCATCAGCCCTTCCCCGATTCCTTGGCCTCTGGCTTTCTCTGTTACGGCCACATTCGTGATTTGGGCGGAATCAATGACAATCCACATACCACAATAGCCAACAATATTTCCATCATCGTCTTCTGCTACGATGTAATATGCATAAGGATTCACACGCATTTCATAATGGAACGAATCCAGGGACCAAGGAGTGGGAAAGGATTCGACTTCGATAGCATGTACTGCCTCCACATCTTGTGCGGTCATTTTCCTATATCGTACCATCATGATTGCTCCTTTTGATGTTGCTCTAGCCATTTTGCTTCCGCTTCAGCCAAACGGTAATATTTTGGAACAAAGGAATGGATCGTTTCCAACGATGGCAGAGGTTCTTTTTCAGCCAACTCAATTAGTTTAGAAGCTCTTGGCAAATTGAGAGAAGAAGGCGCAAATTTGGCTTGTTCGCCTAAAACTGTCTGAATATCTTCCTTAAATTTTTGAACATCCATGCCCACAAACAGAATCTGATCGTTATATTCTTTTAACTGCTGCAGCAATTCTTCCAAAGAACCGTGATGTTCCGGAATAACTGTTTCTAAATTCATTCCTCGGTACGCTGCTGCATAAACATTTTTTCTTCTTGCATCGAATAATGCACAAATGATTCCTTTGTATAATTCCGCATTGCTTGCGAGCACTTTTAAACTGGATACACCGGCTAAAGGCTTTCTTAATGTCCATGCCAAAGTTTTTGCGATTGTCACGCCAATTCGCAATCCGGTGTAGGAACCTGGTCCTTCCGAAACCGCGATTGCATCAATGTCAACGGGGGTTAAATTGGNTTTACGAAAAACTTCTTCAATTGCCGGCATGCAGGTAACGGAATGTGTCATGTTTGTGTTTTGCACAATTTCTGCCAACACTTGTCCATCCCTGACAATTGAGACGGAAAGTGGTTTATTTGAAGTTTCGATTCCTAACCAAATCATTGAAATAACTCCTCACATAGCCGTTCGTATCGTTTACCGACCGGTTTAAAGATGAATTTCCTTTTATTTTCTCCCATTCTTTGAATTTCAATTTCTAATCTTTCATCAGGCAAGTGATCTTCAATTAAATGCGCCCATTCGACAACCGTAACGGCATCACCGTAAAATATTTCTTCCCATCCTAAATCTTCGTCACTGTTTTCCAATCGATAGACATCAAGATGGTTTAAAGGCAATCTGCCTTCATATTGTTTCATAATCGTAAAAGTAGGGCTATTGACCGTCCTGGAAATGCCGAGTCCTTTGGCCAAAGCCTTGATGAATGTTGTTTTTCCGGCACCTAAATCTCCTTCAAAAGTAATATTATCCCCAGGCTCAAGCAAATTCGCCAAACGAATGGCCAATTGGTTCGTTTCTTCTAATGAATGGACTTCCTTTTCATACATTCCCATCACGTATCCTCTCACCTAACATCAACAATAGTTTATCGAAAAGAGCCTATCATCTTCAATGAAAAGCAAAATAAAAACATCTCTCTATATAGTAACGCATTGCTTTCTTATCTAAAAATAAATTGTTTCAATTTGTTATATAGAGAGATGCTCCGGCAATTTTTATCTATAAAGATAGTGGAGGAGAAAGTGGAGAAGGCTTACCAATAAAATAAAAACGAGTACCACGGTGTTTCTTTTTAAACGCTTCATTTTTTCACCTCAAAAAGGGGATTTATATTATATTTATTCTGTTTCTTTTTTTGTGCCATGGCATGGTAGGGACTTCCTCTTGGATTCAAACCATTTGAGCAAAAATCCTTGCTTCTCAATGTAAAAAGCCATTACTGCCAAAACAGTAATGGCTTTTTTACAACAATCTACTTCGTTCCCGGCTTTTCGCTTCCTTCTGATTTGAATCACCTTTTCTTTATATTGCAGCTTCCTTATTCTTTCGAACAAACTTTCAATTTTTATCATTTAGGGTTTATTTTTTAAAATAAAACAGCACCACTTTTCAGTGGTGCCTTTGCGAAGCGCGCGTCTATCTCTCGCAGGAGATGCCACCCACTCCCATCGGCGCTGGCTCCGAAGCCCGTTGACCTTCGAATCTCTGCGTCAGCATCGGCGGTCCGGACTCACGTACAAAGTACGCTCCGTTCCGGTCCGCCTCGCTTCCTTGTTCTTCTTGGTCCCCGGGCTTCTCGCCTGCTGCTGATCGGCATTTCCTTTTCTTTTTATTGTCCGTTTCCTTAGCCGCGCCGACCTGACCTTCGGTCTTTGGCAGTTTGGGGCTTTTTTGAAAATAAAAAAGCACCACTTTTTCAGTGGTGCCTTCTTGCGAAGCGACGTCCTACTCTCGCAGGGGGAAGCCCCCAACTACCATCGGCGCTGAAGAGCTTAACTTC